>Ga0116183_1000261_pt1 | contig 62311 bp, 52 predicted proteins | sample AD_UKC078_MetaG_FD_89753 | JGI IMG/M metagenome (GOLD analysis project Ga0116183, IMG submission 89753) | Active sludge microbial communities of municipal wastewater-treating anaerobic digesters from USA - AD_UKC078_MetaG | ecosystem: Engineered > Bioreactor > Anaerobic > Digestate | place: USA...
ACCGATTAATCCTACCAAAATCGGTTATACTTTTAGCGGTTGGTATAAGGAGTCGACGTTTACGAATCTATGGGACTTTAACGTCGATACGGTAAACTCAGATAAGACTTTATACGCGAAATTTACCGATGCGTTATGGGCGAAAAGCGTAACTGCGGAGAATGGTTACTCGAAGTTTTATTCCGTCGCCGTAGACAGTTCGGGTAACGTCTACGCGGCGGGGTATCAAGAAGGTACGGGAAGTTATACTTACGGAGAGGGGGTTAGCGTCGCGGGGAGTTATGCCGACGGCTATAATGTAGTTCTAGTTAAGTACGACTCCTCGGGAACTGCGCTATGGGCTAAGAGCGTAACTGCGGGGACAAATACATCGCGCTTTAATTCCGTCGCTGTAGATAGTTCGGGTAACGTTTACGCGGCGGGGTATCAAGGGGGAACGGGAAGTTTTACTTACGGACCGGGGGTTAGCGTCGCGGGGACAGGTTCAGGTAATGTAGTTCTTGTGAAGTACGACTCCTCGGGAACTGCGCTATGGGCTAAGAGCGTAACTGCGGGGACGAATACATCGAGTTTTAGATCAGTCGCTGTAGACAGTTCGGGTAACGTTTACGCGGCGGGGTATCAAGTCAGTACGGGAAGTTATACTTACGGCGCGGGAGTCAGCGTCGCGGGGAGTTCTGCCTACAGATGTAATGTAGTTCTTGTGAAGTATAACTCTTCGGGAGCCGCGCTATGGGCTAAGAGCGTAACGTCGGGAACGAGCGGCGAATCGCAATTTAATTCTGTCGCAGTGGATAGTTCGGGCAACATTTACGCGGCGGGGTATCAAGTGGGAACGAGAAGTTATACTTACGGAGAGGGGGTTAGCGTCGCGGGGAGTTCTACCTACTCCTATAATGTAGTTCTTGTGAAGTACGGCGCAACCTGAAGGGGAACCGGGAGACATGCGGGGGCTTTGCCGTCCGTTCATAATCGTCGCTTTGCGCGATTATGAACGGACAAATTTTGGAGAGAGAAATGTTTTATGGAAATTAATAGGAGGCATTATAATGGGAAAAGCGTTAAAATTTGAAAAAGAGATTAGCGCGATATATATTTTCTGCGATATCAGAGATTTTTCGAAAAAAATAAAAGAATCTTCAGACGAAATGAAAAAAATATTAGAAGTTTATTATAGTTTAGCTTTAAAAGTATTTGGCAAATTTGGTTCTAAGACTAGGGAAGATGGTACTTTTAAAAAAATAGTAAAATTTATAGGCGACGGTTTCTTTTGTGTTAATGAATATACTGATAGGTTGGACTTAATTAATAGAAAAATGGATGAGTCTATTAAAGATATTTCGAACTTTGACAAAAAGTTTAAAGAGACTATTACTAATTTGGGTTTATCAGAAATTAGTCTTCCAATTAATTTGGGATTTGGGATAAATTACGGTTTGTCGAGTAAAATAGATATAAATAAATATCATACAGAATATATAGGAAATATTATTAATGTGTCTTCTAGATTATGCGATGCTGCAAAACCTTCGGGGATTATTATAAGGAAAACAGATGATATAGAAAATTTTATTAATGAGAAATCTCTCAAAGATTCATTTGAACATGATTATTGCGATATAAAAAATGGAGATAAAGTAGAAGTTTATATAGCTCGGGAAATTAATTTTAAAAATTTATAATGGATATGATGGAAATTATTTTATAAATTAATGATAAGGAAAAATTAACTAGAAGATACTTTTAATTCGCGCGGTTGATAGAGAAAAGCGCTCGACCCCGCCGCGCGCTAGTCCGTCCGTGGACGTCGGTCGGTTTTGGCGTTATTACCCATATGTGTCAAAACAAATTTGACACATATGGAGCTATATGCGTCGCGTCGCTCCCTGAGAGAAATTGACACATATGCGACGGGTTAAACATTTTCAAATATTAAAAAAAACGCCGAAAAGGCGGTTTTTTTAATATTTAATTTTTATCCTAAAATATCAATTTTTCTTCCGATTTTGGGGTCGGTTAATACATTTTTGCTTTGATTTTCATCTTGAGATTCTTCGTTTTCGCCGTCCGGTTGTTCTTCGTTTTTCTCTTTCTTGTTTTGCTCTTTAGATTTCTCTTCGTCTTTAATTTTTGAGAATTCCTCGTTAAGGTCTTTGGTTTCCGGGATCTCTTCCGAGTCTTTGATCCCTTGTTTGTGAATATCGCTATTGAGTATTTCTTGCTTTAATACTTCGTTTTCCTTCGTAAGAGCCTGTTGTTTACCGACTCTGTTAAGTTGTGAAAAAAGCGTTTGTAATTCCAGGGGATTAATAGACATTACCTATTCCTCTAACGTTCCCTCTCTTCTTCTCTATACGGAGTAACGTTAACCTCCGAACCTTGTAGCGTGAAGAAGACTTTTTTATATTCGGTTTTAGTTTGAAGATAGGCGCTCTTTATATAGATCTTAACGCCCGGAAATGCAAGTTTTGACGCGATAATTCTACCTTTTGTCTTTAAATTTGCTAAATATTCGTTTAGTTGATCGATTTCTTCTTGATTTTTTTTGATAATAGTCTTTAAATTGATCGATTCTTCGACCAGTTTTTTGAATAATTCTTCCTTCTCAGGAGTTAGGTTTTTCATAACTTTTTTTTGATTTTCAAGATTGGTTAGGTTTTGTTGCAACGGCTCGAGTTCTTTGTACGCTTTGATTTTCTCCTCTTCAAGTTCGTTAAGCGTTTGTCTCTTTTTGGGGTCTATTCCTACTTCGCAAGTCGTCTCGGTTCCGGATACCGAACCTATGGTTTTTGATTTGATCAATTCGCCCGCTCTCATCCGTCCGCCCACTATCGCCGCTCTTTTACCTACGACGGCTATCTCTTTTGTCGCGTCGATGTACGAATGCATTACTCCGTCTTGAATGTACGCCCCCTCCGCCGCTTCGACTCTTGCATTTTCAACGAACTTTGCATAAATATTGCGTCCCGCTCTAATGAAGCCTTCATTTTTACCCATAACGCCTTGACTTATGATAATATCCCCTTCCGCGTCAAGTTCGCATTTTCCGACGCTTCCGTGTATCTCGATATTTCCGGCGGCTTTTACGCTAAATCCGTCTTCTACGTTGCCGTTTATTATAACGTTTCCGAGGAATAAGATATTGCCGACTTTTAAGTTGACGTCGCCGTTTACGGTATATACCTCTTCTACGACAACTTTTCCGCCGTAGAGCAATACTTGTCCGTTTTTGTCGGCAATAATCTGTAGACCGTCTTCGGAAGCGTGAGTGTTTTTACCGGGATTTAACGAGCAGTCTTTACCGATTTTTTGAGGTATGAGTTTGCCGCTAATCGTTCTTCCCGGCTCCCCCTTGGTAGCCAGCTCTTTTACAGCCAATATCTGACCGGCGACGACGTTCTGGACTATATTTAAGTTTTTAAAATCAACTCTACCGTCCTCTTCGACAAAATGAACTTCGTCCTTTGTATTGAAATTATACACAATTTCCGCATCTTTACCGTTTTTGGGTTTAATCCCCTCGGCGATCAAAATTGGCTCGTTATAAATAGGGTAATCGATTATTCTGTTTAAAACGTCCTCTTTTATACCGACAACCGCATTGTTGCTCTTTAAAATGTTGCTTATTTCATCAATTTCCAGATCGTATCCGCCCGGTTTCGGCGGGGTTAGCACTAGATAGGCTTTCATTTCGTCGGATGTTACCTGAACGCTTGCCGAAGAGTCGGCCGTAATGTTCAACGGCATCTCGCCGATTCTTGTATATTCTCCGCTTAGGTTTTTCAAAACTTTTTTTACCATTTCTCGGTCGAAATTTTGAACTCCTCTTGTTGAAATGATATTCAATATTTCCGATTCCGAAATCTTCTTGCCTTTGCCGATCGGCGGAGTAACTTTTAATAAAACTCCTCTGCTTGTAACTCTCAAGAACGCTTCCGAGTCTTTATTTGTTATCTGGTTTTCTATATCGTAATCTGCGGCGTCGTCAAAGTTCATATTATCCGACATTAGATTCTGAAAAAGTTCGCTTTTTAAGTTGGATTTATAGACGTTTACGACAAAATCTTTTTTACCTAAACCAAAAACGCCTTTTGAGCCGAATTCTTTTATCTCATAGTCGAGTTCGCTTATATCTACGCCAAGTTCTGCGCTGGCTTTTGAAAGAGCTTCTTCCAGACTAGAGCCGGATATTTCGACGCTCGTCTGATTTAGCTCCTCTTCGATAAGTTTTTTTAGTATCTCTTTTAATTTTTGCATAAAAACTCTCTGCTTATAAGATTCCCTCTTTGATTTCAGCCAATTTTGCTTTTAGTCTGATGATTGCTTTCGTATGCAGTTGACTTACTCTCGATTCCGTTACGGCTAAAACTTCTCCTATTTCTTTTAAAGTAAGGTCTTCGTAATAATATAAAACTAAAACTTTTTTTTCTTTGTCGGGCAATTCGTTTATGGCGTTTACGATCAGTTGCTTGACCGAATCTCTTTCAACGGTAATATCCGGATTCATTTTTGAAGGACTTTCAATTGTGTCTAGTATAGAGATTTTATCGTTGTCGTCCCCCGTAAACCAAGGATCGCTTAGAGACATTACCGAAGTCGAGGATATTTTTGTTAGGGTCGAATAGAATTCTCTTATATCAAGCCCAAGTTCGTCTGCAATTTCCTGATCTGTGGCGAGTTTTCCCGTCGTCCCTTCGATTTTAACGATCGCCTGTTCAACCTCTTTAGCTTTAGTTCTGACCGATCTGGGCACCCAGTCGATCGATCTTAGTTCGTCGTATATCGACCCTCTAATTCTGGTAACCGCGTAAGTTTTAAATTTGACGTTTTTCTGAAGATCAAACTTTTCGATAGCGTCCATCAGTCCGAATACTCCGAATCCGACAAGATCGTCGTATTCAATATTGCCGGGTTTGCCCATAGCGACTTTGCCGGCAACGTATTTAACAAGCGGAGCGTATTTTTCTATAAGGAAATCCCTGAGTTTTATATCCTTGGTTTTTTTATATAAAATCCAAATATCGTCTTCATTCATATCTGATAATTTATTATTACTATTCACAGCTATCCCCCCAAGAAAAATATTAATCCGTTTGTATTAACAAAAATAACAAAACTAACACGACGGCAATTAGAATTATTCCAATAATCCAAAAGTTTTTAGAAAAGAAATTACCCTTTTGAGCGCGTTCCGGAGCGTCAATCTCCTCTTTTGCCGCCGTTCTAACTTTGACGTTCTCCCCGTAAAATGCGACGCCGTAAATACCCGGTCCAAACCGTACCTTTACGCGTATGCCTCCGTCCGTAACTACCAAATCTTCGAGTTCGGCGTAAATTATTTGAGGTTCGTACTCGTCAAAGCTAGTCGTTCCCGATAAGAGATTGTTTATATAAGACGCTACGGCTCTATCGTCCGTGATCTTTACGGCTATCGTCTGTCCCGGCTTTAGTTCGCTAATAGGCGTTCCCTCGACCGGAGATATATCTAATTCGATTTTGATAGTCAGAATTTGGTTTTTTTCTAGTTCTATCTTCTCTTTTTCAGTTTTTTTATTTTCAGAAGTTCCGGTTTTATCGTCGTCGGGGATTTTATCCCCTTTATTCATCTCAAAAGCGTCGGTTTTATTAACCTTTATTTTGATAGCGGTATTTACGTCTCCGACGACGCCTATAATAATCTCCGTCAAAAAATTTTTTAGAGATTGTTCGTCAATCTCTTTGTTTTTTGATAATCTTTCAAAAAAATGAACCGATTTGGAATTAATTAGTCCCGTATAAAAATTATTCTGGAGATTGAGATTGATACCGCGAGATTTTTCATAATTTAATAAATCTTCCTGATACTCTTTCCAGCGTTTTTCAAAATCAAACTCAATCGCCGATTTGTCGTTATCTCTGATTACCGCGTTTACCTTTTCTATCGACTTGTTTTTAACGTCGTAAAAGAAAATAAAAGCTCCGTAGATTTTATTTGTCTGAGCTATAAACTTTCCTCTGATAACGTAAATATTTTTTTCAACAGAGCTGATTATCTTTACGGCTCCTTCAACGTCGTCGCCGGTAAATTTCAACATCAGTTTAGCCAGATCAAAATCGCATCCCGTTTCGCTTTGAAGTTGTAATATTTTCTGATCCGACATAATCTATCCTTATTTTATGAGTTATCCCGTTTTATCATTGTTTGAACGGCTCTCGCCAGCTCTTCATTTGTCGCTTCATATCCCAATTTTTCTTTGAGGGTCGCAGAGTTATCGAAATCGTTATTATAGCTATATTCGTCTTTGGCGTCCATAGAGCTTGTCGAATCGTCGAGAGCCGTTATATCTTCAACGTCGTCGATTTTTTCGTCAAGATCCGAGAATTTGTCTGAATAAAAAAAGTTTTGATTTTCGCCGCCGTTAGCGTCGCTTTTATTTTCATAGTCGGAAGTTTCATTTTCTCCCGCAATTTCCGTAGAGCCGCTTTTATCGTCGTTGTAATTGTTATAATCAAACGGATCGACTTTTTCGTCGATCGATATATCTACATTTTCGCCTTTGGCGTCGGCGTCGCCGTCCGAGCCCTCTTCGGAGGCGGATAAATCTATTTTTAATACGTTTTTTAACAATAAAACGGCGCCGAATAAAAATCCAAAAACAGCCGCGCCGCTAAATAGAGATCTGGTAAAAATAACAAAAAAAGAGTTCCCTTGCGCTAAATTTATTAAGAAGAAGAGAATAAAAAAAACCGCCCCGGCGATAGATGGAATTTTAAAATTCATAACTCTACCATAAATTAATATACAAACTAGCAGTATAATCTATTAATTCTATATTTGCAAACAAAAAATTATTTAGAACCTAACAATTTTAGAAAAAAATTCTTCAAACCTCCGCCTTCCTTAAACTCTATCCCTTCCAATCTTGATACGATATGTTTTATACTAATCGACGCTTTGCTTGTCGGGTCCAAAACTAAAAACGGCGTCTGTTTTCTTACGCTTTGAGGCACGATCAAGTCTTCGTAAACCATTCCGAGATTATCTACTTTGATGTTTAAGAACTGACCGGCAATATTGATGACCCTTTCGGCTACCTTTCTCCCTTCCGATATGCTAACGACTCTGTTTACGACCAGTTTAAGCTCCAAAGCGGGATTGCTTATCTCCGTAGCGATGATCTTTATGATACCGTATGCGTCGGTAATCGCCGTCGGTTCGGGCGTCGTTACGATTATCGATTCGTCGGACGCTACGATAAACGAGAGAACGTTCTGACTGACCCCCGCGCCGGTATCTATTATCAAAACGTCGGCGTATGAAAGAGTATCCATCTCCTCTATCAAAAAATGCCGCTCCTCGTCGTTGAGATTTGCGATTTTGGAGAAGCCCGACGCTCCGGCGACTATTTGTATGCCGTAGTTAGTGTCTATGATTATATCTCTCATAGTTTTTTGTCTCTTTATTAATTGGAAAAGGTTGTATTTCGGAATAATACCCAGGCATATATTAACGTTGGCAAGCCCCAAATCGGCGTCCATGACTATAACTTTTCTCCCCAGTTGCGCGTATGCGATGCCGAGGTTTACGGCAATGTTTGTTTTACCCACGCCGCCCTTACCGCTCGATACGGTGATAACCCGCGTTTTTTTTCTTTTGTCCGTATTTATATCTTTTTGCATCATCTTTCTTAAGTTTTCAGCCTGATCGTCCATTTTGTCTCCTACCACATATAATTCTAATATTTAGCTAAAGAAAAAAATATTTCAGTTTCTAATCCCTTTATTTTTGATATAATGTTAAAAATATCCGCTTTCTCAATATCGTTCGGCACTTTTTGCCCGTCGGTATAGTACATTATCGCCTTCTTTTTATCTATGCAAGCATTAATTATCGCTCCGATCGAGTCCGACTCGTCAATTTTGGTAATTATTACGTTTTTATAATCAAAAATATCAAAACTTTTAAAAATTCTCTCAACCTCTTTCTGTTTTGTATTAGCGCTAATCGTTAAAACAAATTCAAGAGCGCAATTTCTAAGATCCAATAACTGCTTCATTTTCAGAATATTAATCTCGTCCTTTTGACTTCTACCTGTCGTATCGACTATGATCATATCGGCTTTTGATAGAGCGACTACTCTTTGCAACTCCATATTATCTTCTATATTCATCATTTTTACGTTCATAATCTCGGCGTATTTTTCAAGCTGAAACCGGGCTCCAAGTCTGTATCCGTCGATCGTAATTAGCTCGATATTTATCTTGTCTCTTATAGCGTTGGCGGCAATTTTCGCCACCGTCGTAGTTTTGCCGACGCCCGTAGGACCGACTAAGACAAGAACTTTTTTTACGTTATCTAGTTTAAAACCTCCGGAAATCTGAAGATCCTTTTTAATATATTCATAAACAAATTTATGAACTTCAGATTTGTCGTTAATCTTTGATAAAGGCAAACTTTTATTGATCTCTTCTATCAGTTCATTAATAAAATCGTCAAAAAACTCATTTTCCTTAAGAATATCTTTAATTTCTTCTAAATTGGGGTGGATATTTTCCCCCTTGTTGAATTCTTTGTATTGAATAACTTTTTCAAGATTATTGAGTTTTTCCATCAATATGCTTAGCGAAATGGATTCTCCTTGAATGCTGTTTTTGACGCCCGAGTCGATAGGGGGTTTTGTCGCCGGAACGGTTTTTTCGGGAGTCCCGGCGCCTTTAAGGTTTGATTGCAGATAAGCAAAACCCTCTTTCGATTTTTTTAGATATTCGTCGTCGGAAATGCTAACCAGAACTTTGACGTATCTCTTTTTACCGAACCCTAAAAATCCCCCTTCCGCGTGCTCGGTTCGTCTGATTATCATGGCTCTATCGCCGTATTTCTTTTTAATATCCATGATAGCTTCGTCGTAAGTTTTTGCGGTAACGTAGTCGTACTTCATTTATATCCCCCCCCAACGTATCTTACTGCCGACCGTCTAATGTAATACTTTAAACTATTATTGTCAATAAACGGCTACGGTCAAAATTATATATTATGCTTCAACTTTTTCTTTCTCTTTTTCTTTTTCTTTCTCTTTATCTTCAACGGCAATTTGGCCGAATAATATCAAATCGACATCCGGCAACAACTCTTTTGTCGATAGAACGGCGATATTTTTATGAATATGAGAGCATATTTCCCATAAAGCTTTTCTTATCTGCGGTTGAGTAACTATAACGGGTTGAAAACCCTTTTCAAACATCTCGGTAACTTTGTCTTTTATTGCGTTTTGTATCAAATGTAAAACGTCCGGTCTCAATCTCAATATCGGGAAGCCCTCCTTATCAAGTTCCATATTCTTGTAAATCTCCTGCTCGATTTTTGGGTGGACTCTCAATATGTTGAGTTTTCTATCCTCCGTGAGATATTTATTGCATATTACTCTTTTTAGAGCCTGTCTGACGTACTCTATAAGCTCAAAAATTTGAGTTTGAGGATTATGCTCCGATAAGGTTTCAAGAATAGTGATAAGATCGCGGATAGAGACCCCCTCTCTCAATAAGTTTTGCAATATTTTTTGGATCGAAGACATCTTGTAATCCTTCAAAACGTCTTCGGTTAGCGTCGGGAAATCCGATTTGAAAGCGTCTATGATCTGTTTGGTCTCTTCCCGTCCCAATATCTCATGGCAATGAGTTTTGATTAGCTCCTGAATATGCGTAGAAATAATGGTCGGCGGATCGACGACGGTATATCCGAGCGATTCGGCTTTTTCTCTGTCGGATTCTTTTATCCATTTAGCCGGAAGTCCGAAAGCCGGTTCGGAAGTCGCCTCTCCATCGACGGCTTCGTACCCTTCCCCCATAGCGAGAAGATAGCCGATTTTTATGCTATGCTTGCCGATCTGCTGTCCTCTAATATAAAATCCGTATTCGTTAGGAAGAAGCCGCATATTGTCTTGAATTCTTATAGGGGGAACGATCATGCCCATATCAAGCGCCAAATTTCTTCTGATGCCCGTTATTGAATTAAGCAGTTCCGCCCCTTTACTTTTATCAACCAGCGGTATTAGTTCGTAGCCGATGTATAGAGATAGAAGATCCGTTTTGATAAGCGACGTAACGTTTTCAGGACCTTTTTGCTCCTCTTTTTGAGTTCCGCCCACTTTATCCGTCTCTTTTTCCGTTCTCTTTTTGTCGGCGCTATAAAGAGCGTATCCGGAACCAAACATAGCGATAGAGAGCAGCAGAAGGATTATATGAGGGAATCCCGGCAGTATCCCCAATACCAGCAAAGCGCCGCCGGATATAAAAAATATTCTATACTGATTGGCTATCTGTTTCCAAACCGCCGTTCCAAGCGAATCTTTTGCCTGAGAACGGGTAACTATAAGACCGGTGGCGGTGCTTATCAATAGGGAAGGTATCTGACTGACCAAACCGTCGCCGATTGTAAGCGGTATATAATTTTGAAGCGCGACGTTAAAATCTTCGCCTCTAACAAGCATTCCGACGGTAAAACCGCCGACAATGTTCACTATAGTAATAATGATGCCGACAATAACGTCTCCCTGAACAAATTTACTCGCTCCGTCCATATTTCCGTAGAACTGCGCTTCGATTGATAACGCCTCTCTCTTCTTTAGCGCTTCTTCTTCTTTAATGACGCCGTTTTGAACGTCCATATCTATCGCCATATATTTGTTTGGCATCGAGTCGAGAGCGAACCTTGCGGCGACTTCGGATACTCTCGTCGATCCTTTAGTTATAACTATAAATTGAACCAGAGTGATAACGACGAATATTACGGCGCCGATTACCATACCGGAGGCGTCGTTTGTTCCGACGACGAAAGTGCCGAACGCTCTGATCATTTTACCGTCAAAGTTTACCCCCTGCGATAATATGAGTTTTGTCGAGCTGACGTTGACGCCCAATCGGAAAATAGTCGTTACCAACAATAGAGAAGGGAATATCGAAAACTCCACCGCAGACTTGACGTAAGCTACCGTAAGAACAATAAGAATCGAACTAAGAAGACTCAACGACATCAATAAATCAAGCATAAACGTCGGCATTGGTATAATGAGCATGAGAACGGTTACTAAAATGAAGACCGCAAATATCATGGTCGGTTCTGTAAAAATTTTTGAGATATTAACTCCGCTTTTATTCTCCGGCATATTCATTCCCCTTTATTATTTTAAAATTCAGGACGTCTCCTGAAAAATTATTGTCAAATATAATATCCGGTCTATACGACCTCTTCCTTCTGTTTATGTTTATAAGCGAGTATCAGCGCTTGTATTACCATTCCGTAAAGTTCTCTTGGTATTTCGCTATTAACCTCGACGTCGTTATAAAGCGTTCTGGCTAGCGGTACGTTCTCGTACATAAAAATATCGTTTTCCCGCGCGACCTCTTTTATTTTCATGGCAAACTGATCTTTGCCTTTTGCCGTTACTTTTGGCGCGTTATCCTGATTGTCTTTGTATCTCAGAGCGACGGCGTAGTGGGTCGGGTTTGTAATAACGACGTCGGCGTTCGGCACCTCTTCGAGCATTTTCTTCTCGGAAAGAAGCTGTTGATACATCTGTTTGAGTCTCGATTTGACGTTAGGATCGCCGTATAACTCTTTATACTCCTCTTTTATCTCCTGTTTCTTCATTTTTAGTTGCTCTTCGTACTGCCATCTTACGAAAAATATATCGAGAATTGCAAAAATCGTAAGAATTATAGTGGATTTGAGTATAATATCGAAAGCTAGTTTTAATATAAATATAATCGATTGAAACAGACTCTCTTCGTTTATTAATCCTAATATTCTATCCATTTCGCCGGTAATCGTTAGATACGCGACTATTCCGATAATAACGACTTTTACTACCGATTTAAAGAGATTGAAAAATCCCGTAAAAGAGAACACTTGATTTTTGAAGAATTTAAAAACATTCGGACTGATCTTTTTGAAATTAGGCTTAATCGCTTTGGGCGTAACTTTAAAACCGATTTGCATATAATTTGACAAAACGCCTATTATAAACGCTACAATCGCGATTGGCGCAAAAATTTTAATAATCGGTATAAGAAGATAATTATAGTAGACGTTCGAACCGCTAAGCTCCAAATTTGTCGCATTTTCGAGTATAAACTCCATATTGCTAATGAGAATATCAAAAATGTATTTTGCAAAAAAATAAATCGCTACAAAAGAAAAAAGCGATATCAGCGACGCCGGAAGATCTTTGGAGAGAGCGACCCGCCCCTCTTCTCTCGCTTTTCTTATTTTATGTTCGGTCGGTTTCTCAGTGCGCCCTTCGGATTCCGCCGACGCGAACCTTTGAAGATCGAATATTATATCCGAGTTTCTACCATATATATAAGATATAAGATCGTCGCGTAAAAAGAGCCCGTTATGTTCCAACTTTCATCTCCTTCATCAAGAGATATAACGAGTTGAACGTTTCGTTCATATAGTTATCTACAAACTCGACAAACAGCGGCAATAAGAGTATAATTATTGCAAACGATACGCCGATCGATATTGGAAATCCGATCATAAGGAGGTTCATCTGCGGCGCCGCTTTTGCGAGCAGTCCCATACTTATAGATACCAGCAAAAGCGAGGCGACTATCGGCAGCGATATTCTCAGAGCGACCAAAAACATGCTTGAGAATATTCCGACTATACCGTAAGGAGAATTAATTATAACGCCGTTTGTCAACGACTCTATAGTAACAAGCCCGTAAGAATAATATAGTTCGTATATGATTATTAGCGGACCCTTTATAGCGAGAAATACCATAATAGCGACAAGATAGAGATATTGCCCCATCAACGGGAGACTTATCTGGCTCATCGGGTCGAAAACCTCCGAAGCGCCGAGACCCATCTGGACGGTAAAGTATTGCCCCGCCAACTGATATACTGAAAATGAGATCGTTATACATATGCCGATCGTCGCGCCGATGAGTCCTTCTCCTATCGCGATAAGACCGTACTGTACTATATCCTGCGGAACTTCGGGGATATTATCAAAAACCACCGGGAACATTACCGCCGTAACGAAGAAAGTCAAGCCCAATTTTACTTGATTAATAATGCTGTCCGATTCGTAAAAAGTCGAAGTCAGCATGAGCCCCATCATTCTCGCGAAAACAAGCATAAATTTTTGAAAATATAATACAAAAAACTCCAATTGACTTCCTTTCTATTAAATATCGCTCAAATATCACGGAACCGGCAGAGCCATTTCCGGTATAAGTTCAAAAATTTGTACGGTAAACGCTATCAAAGTCCCCGATATCCACGGTCCGAAAATCGTTATTGCGACGATAATCGCAAATATTTTTGGAACAAACGTCAAAGTCTGTTCCTGTATCGAAGTGGTCGCTTGAAATATCGAAATTATTAAACCGACTAACATTCCTATTCCCAAAATAGGAAGAGCTATCAATAGCGATATGCGCATCGATTCAATCATGATCTCTTTTATAAATTCTGTATCCATTTCCCCCTCCCGAACTCGCTTCTATCCAAAACTTCTAAATACTTGGTACGTCAAAAGCTCCCATCCGTCGACTAGAACGAAAAGTATGATCTTAAAAGGCAGCGATATCATAACCGGAGGAAGCATTATCATACCCATAGCCATAAGGGTAGAAGCGATGACCATATCGATAATTATAAAAGGTATGAATAATAATATTCCGATTCTAAAGCCGACGGTAAGTTCGTTAATGACAAAAGCCGGTATAAGAATATACGTCGGCACGTCTTTGTAAGTATTGGGAGCCGGAAGTCGGCGCATATTCATAAAAAAACCGATATATTTCGGATCGGTCTGTCTAAACATAAAGTCCCTTAGCGGCGATATCCCTTTCTCGTAAAATTGTTCGAGCGACAGACGCTCGTTTGGCGGAGTCGCCTGAGCGTTAAAGAAAGGTTGAATAGCCTCGTTATTTATGCGGTCGAAAGTCGGAAACATTATGAAAAAAGTTAAAAATAGAGATAAACCGAATATTACCTGATTAGGCGGCATCTGCTGTAAAGAGAGAGCCTTTTTCAAAAAATCAAATACAATCGCTATCCTCAAAAAAGCGGTAGTCAACACCGCGATAGACGGAGCCAAAGTCAGAATGGATAACAAAAAAAGTATCTGCAACGACAACGCTACTTCGTTTGGAGAACGCGCCTCTTCTATTCCTAAATTAATCGACGGAATAGGTATCCTTACCCTCGCGTCCTGAGCGTAAGCCGACGCTATGCCTAAAAAGCAAAATATAACTATTAATATGATTGCGTTTTTTCTCAATGCTTCCTCCCAAAAGCGCGTATCGCGTATTTAAAATATAAAGTCGGCGATACGTTGATTACTCTCGCTCTGAACGATTATTCTTTCAGCTTATCTATTCTACCTCTCTGTTCTTTTAAATAATCCAGCGAGTCGACTTCGTAGTCAAACTGTCTCTTTTCAACTTTTTTACTGAAGGTTTTTTTGAAAAACTCCGAAATAACGTCGACGAAACTATTCCCTTCGTCGATTTTTTTCTGAGATTGATATATCTCCAGCCTCTCTATCTCTTTTGGATCGGTTATCTCTCCGATCAGATTTATATTGTCGTTAGTTACCCCAAGAATAAGATACTTCCCGTGAATATATACCACTTGCAACTGTTTTCCGGGACCGAGCGTTTGAGAGGTAATTACCGACGATTGGTCGTCTTTATAAGTTTTAATATTTAAAGTTTTTTTGATAAAAAGAAATATAAGATATATCGACAGTAAAACCAGCGCCAATACTACGATAATTTTGACATAAGAGAAATAATTGATCTTAATCTTTACTTTACCGTCGACTTTGCCGGCATCGGAAGTATTATCCGCGTCCGTAATCCCCATATTTTTTTTGACTTCCTTAAAATAAGCGTCTTCGGATATTGAAGAATCGTCCCGCGATACGTCTCTGGCTGAAAATGAACAGAAAATTGACAAAATTAGCGCAAAAAAAACGAAAAGCTTATAAATTTTATTCCCCCCCAGAAAAACTTACTCAAATTTCTATAATAACAGAAAAATAAATTTTGTAAATATAATTTTTATAAAAAATTGTAGTTTGCCGATTTTTTATGAAATAAAAATTAATTTTAGGTATAGTAGACGTATTTGGGATAATTTTCGATTAGGAGCGCGTATAATAGCTGTTTTCGAGCGGCGATACTCAACAGTTGTGTCATTTTACCCAAAAAGTCGTTTTGCAATTTATCAATCTTCAATTTCCTACCAACAATCTTAAGGAATTCTTCCAACCCGTATTTCATAACGCCGTTATAAAAAAACAGTATAATATCTCGAACCGTCGAAGCCATACCGAATTCGTTATACAAGGAATGCCATCTTTTAATTTGCATATAATCTGTTTCGCTGATTCTAAGGTATTTATCCAGCCTTTTGTCGTCGGATCTATCTATAACGGCGTATTCGGAGCGATGATTTCCGATTATTCTCTTTATTTTTGAGATTTTTTTGTTAACGAGACGAAACATCATTTCAAACAGTTTACTGAACGTATTAATTTTGAACTCTTTTAGTAAGAAATCTATGACGTTATTATTCATAGATTCCGATACTATAAAATGGAATAGATGTTTTTTGTTTTTCATAAAATTTTCTCCTTTTTTTTTATATTTCTTTAATATATATAACAACTAAAAGTAGAAAACTCTTTACAAAAATTCGTATAATTTTTTAGAAAATGACAAAAAATTTGCTAATTAAAAAAAAATGACACATATGCGTCGATTTTTCATCGAGGAGCGCTACATCCCATATGTGTCAATTTCCTAAAAAACCAACAGAATACGAAATAAATTTACATCTATTGAAAATATTAATATAATACAGACAGTTTTAATAAAAATCCGATAATTAATAAGGACATAAAATGAAAAAATCCAGACAAAACAGCAATAAACCTATTTCATTAAAGAAAACAATCATAACAAGCGTTTTCGGAGATAAAATTGACGAAGAACTGCAAAGACGACTTAGAGAAGATATAGATTACGTCGGCTCTTTTCATTATGGAAGGAACGAAATTAAATACAATATCAAATCTAAATGCGGAATAAATTTCAACGACGCCAAAATCGATTCGAAGAAAACCGCGGGGTTTTTTCAAAATCGTAAAAATGAGTCGCTATTTTATCAATATTGGATAATGGATAAGACGAGACCTCTGGTTTTCTTTATACACGGCAACGCCGAAAATTCGACTACGCACCCGTTTTTTTTATACAATCTTTTGTTTCAGAAATACAATCTTTTCGTATTCGATCAGATAGGATACGGCGATTCAGACGGAATACGAGGGTCTCTTGACAATTTCAACGATTATATAGATAATATTGACGATTTTATAAATTTTGCGCGAAATAGTAACAATTTATATAAAAACGATATTTATCTTGCCGGATTTTCTACCGGGGCGTTGGAAGTTTTATACTACTATATTTTTAAGGACAAAAAACACTCTAAGGAGGTTTATAACAATACGAAAAAAATATTCTTATTTTCATCATTTTTTAAACCGCATCGAAGATTGATAAACTTTCCTGCGGAGATTTTTCTGATTATTTTCAGCCGATTTTTCGGAAAGGATCGGTTAATTAAGCAAGTGAAGCAAAAGACGATACTCGAGAGCGACGAAGAATTTTATATCCAAACTTACAAAAATCTGACGGATAACGCGGATTTTTTAAAAAGAAGAAAGAGCGATACGAGAATATACAAGGTTAATTCAAACCGGTGGATTTCTCGAATAATTTTAGCTCAAATAAGACTATTTATCCGTATTCTTTTTAACAGGAAAAGCGCCGCAAAAGATATTAGAAATCTAAAAGTATATTTCTACGTCTCGGAAAATGATTTTGTCGTCGACAACAGACAAACTTTGAAAATCGCGAAACTCCTCAATCTTCAGAATAACGTAGTTATTTCAAAAAACGCTTTTCACGATTTTATGGATTACGAAGACGAACGCGGCGCGAATTTTTACTCCGATCTAAATAAGAAATTACAAGATTGATATTTTGAAGTCTGTCCGATCAAATTAAAAATTTTATGTCGTACCCAGTCGTTATTTTGTTATGGGAAAATTGACGCATATGCGACTTTTTTTATCAAGGAACGGCGGTTATGCGATTCATATGCGTCCAATTTTCATCGAGGCGCGGCAATTATGTAGCGCATATGTGTCATTTTAATTTTAACGCCATATGCGTCGAATTTTCTCCGCAACATCATATGTGTCAATTCCCCAAAAAACCGACGGGGGACAAAAAATATTCACATAAAATTTGCGTTTTTAATTATTTTTGATAAGATGTCAGAAATTTTTTTAGGCAGGGTTATGGGCGGCGATAAATTTACGAGTTTGATTGAGGCGATATTATTTTACGAGACCGAAGTGGTCTCTTATGAAAAATTGATGCGGATTACCAATCTTGACAAGGACAAAATTCTCGATATTGTCAACGAATTAAATTTAGACTACCAAAAAGCTCTTCACGGCATAACCATCGCCGAGGTCGCCGGAGGCTTCGCATTTCAGATAAAAAAAGATATTTTCCCGGAAATAAGAGATATTTACAATATTCGGGGCAAATCCAGACTCTCGCAGTCGGCGTTGACGGTTTTATCGATAATCGCTTATAAGCAACCCGTTACTAAAGGGGAAATAGAGGCGATCAGGGGGGTATCGGCGGATAATCAGGTGAGAAATCTTATAGAAAAAGGGCTTATTGAGATTGTAGGTAGAAAAGAGACGTTCGGCAAGCCCCTTCTTTACGGCACGACGAAAGAGTTTCTAAAATACTTCAATCTAAAGTCGATTAAAGATCTTCCTGAAATAAACGAATTGAAAAGCGACGAGTATTCGGACGATGAATGATAATATACGCCTGCAAAAATTTTTATCGGAGCGCGGAGTTGCGTCGAGAAGAAAAGCGGAGGAGCTGATTATTTCCGGAAAAATAAAAGTTAACGGCGTAGTTGCCGATAAGCTAGGCGTCAAAGTAAGCGCAAACGATATAGTCGAATACGACGGTAAGATTTTAAAAAGCGTAGATAAGGTTTATATCGTTCTTAACAAGCCTAAAAACTATATATGTTCGCGCGACGCTCAATTTAACAGAAAAAGCGTTTACGACATTATACGGGAGGACAAAAAGATATTTACAGTCGGCAGACTTGATTATCTATCCGAAGGGCTTATTATTCTGACAAACGACGGCGATTTTGCAAACGGCGTTATTCATCCTTCCAAAGGGGTGAAAAAAGAGTATATCGTCGAGTCGGATCAAAAACCGTCCGCTAATATGATAAAAAACTTTATAAACGGCGTAAATATCGGCGATATTACTTATAAAGCGTCGAATATCGTTAAAACCGGAGATTCCAACGTCTTAAGAATAACGCTTGCCGAGGGAAAAAAGAGAGAAATCCGCGAAGTTTACAAATTTTTCGGTCTGAAAATCAAACGGTTATTAAGAGATAAAATCGGGAAAATGAGTCTGGACGATTTAAAGTTATCGTCCGGAGAGTTTAGATATATGACAAAAAACGAATTAGAAGGGTACATATATGGAAATATTTAAAATAGCGATAGACGGTCCGGCCGGAGCGGGTAAAAGTTCGATAGCAAAAATAATCTCCGATAAATTAAATATTGAATACGTCGATTCAGGAGCTATTTATCGAGCTATTACGAAAAAAATGCTTGACAGTAATATAAAAATAGATAATTATGATGAAATAGAAAATCTTATGAATAGAATTTCTATTGCTCTTATAAACGGACATATTTTTATCGACGATGCCGATATGACCGGATATATCAGGAGTAGAGAGGTTACGGAACTGGTGTCTCCCGTGTCGTCAAACATAACCGTCAGAAAAAGAGTCAACAGATTTCTTAACGAATATTCGGGTTCAAAGTCTGTCATAATGGACGGAAGAGATATCGGAACGGTAGTATTTCCGGACGCAAAGTACAAATTTTACCTCGACGCGTCCGTAACGGAGAGAGCCAAGAGAAGATATAACGAACAAAACGGCGATGCGACTTTAGAAGAGATCAAAGCTTCAATTGAAAAAAGGGATCTTAACGATAAAAACAAACCGTTTGGGGCGCTAAAGATTGCCGATGGAGCAATTTATATAGATACAACCGACTTATCTATTGATGAAGTTGTTGAAGAAATTTTAAAAAAGATTAAATAATGGAGAAAAAAATGAGTATTGAGACCAACGACGATGAATTAGACTTTGTTAAAGCCTACAATGAAAGTTTTAAGGATATTGAAGAGAATACGCTAATCGAAGCTAACGTTGTTCAAATAAGCTCTGATACGGTTTTTCTCGATTTTGGGTATAAATCTGAAGCCAAAGTTCCGTTAAGCGAGTTTTCCGAACCTCCAAAATTAGGCGATACCGTCGTAGTTTATTTGGTTTGGACCGAGGGTAAAAACGGCGATCCCGTCGTATCGAAGAAAAAAGCCGAAACGATTCTTCAAAAGCAAGAAATAATCGACGTTATGAGAGATAAATCTTACGTCGAAGGGGTCGTAACCGGCGTAAAAAGGAACGGATTTAACGTAAAATACAAATCTCTAACCGGTTTGATACCGTTTTCATTATTCGACGTCGAGAGAATTGAAGATCCAAACTCTTTTATCGGCAAAACCATTAATTTTTATATTGAAAAGATTTTTCAAAACGAGGGGGGAAGCGATCGTCCCAGAGGTAGATTTAACAAAAATAGAGAAACAGAAGATTTTATGGGCAATAGAAGAAAGTATATATACCAAGAAAAAAATATACTTAGAAGAGAGTTTCTCGACGACAAAGTCGAAGGGGAAATAATCGACGGCGTAGTAAAAAACATCGCCGATTTTGGAGCTTTTGTGGACGTCGGCGGTATCGAGGCTCTTCTTCATATCAGAGATATTTCATGGTCAAGGATTGAAAAAGTCGGAGACGTTCTCAAAGTCGGCGATAAAATTAAAGTAATGATACTAAAAGTTAATAGAACAACCGGCAAAGTATCGGTAGGACTAAAACAAACCGAAGAGTCTCCATGGGATAAGTTTGTTGAAAAGTATAAAGTCGGCGACGTAATTGTTGGCTCCGTAGTATCTATGACTACTTACGGCGCTTTTGTTAATATTATCGACGGTCTTGAAGGACTTCTCCACATTTCCGATATGTCTTGGACAAAGAACATAAAAAATCCTCAAGAACTTCTCGAGAAAGGACAGAAAGTGGAGGTTAAGATTATTAACATCGACGAGGAAAACCGCAGAGTAAATTTAAGTCTAAAACACCTCTTAGAAAATCCATGGGATAAAGCGGCTCAAAAGTACAAAGTCGGAACAAAAGTATCGGGCGTTGTAAAAAACATAGTCTCGTTTGGTCTTTTCGTCGAGCTTGAGGAGGGAATAGACGCTCTTCTTCACATTGAAGATATCTCATGGACAGAACCGGTTAAAAACCTTCACGATTTATATAAAATATCCGACGTTATAGAGGGAGTCGTAATACAATGCGACGCGGATAAAAATAAAATTAAAATCGGCGTTAAGCAGTTAACCGGCGATCCATGGCAGACTATTAAAGATTCTTTCAAGAAAGGGGACGCAATCGACGTTAAGATTATCGAAGCCGACGATTCTAAAGGGATAACCGTGTCTATTGTAGAGAATGTCGACTCGCTGATACCTATATCGCAGCTTGGCGTAGGTAAAATAGATGAAATTAGGTCAAACTTCAAATTTGATTTTAAAGTAGGCGAAACCGTTAAAGCGATGATTACCGAGCTGGATCCGCAGAAAAAAATAATTAAACTCTCGATAAAAGAGTTGTTAAAGAAAGAAGAGAAGTCAAAAGTTGAAGCTTACCTTCACAACGATACGGCGGACGATAAATATACTTTAGGAGATATGCTCGAATCAAAAAAAAGCGATAAATAGTTTTTTAACATGGAAGATAATTTTATAGTTATCGGTAAAAGTTCAAAATTAAAAAGCGTATTTGATATAGTAGAGAGAGTCTCCAAAACTCCGGCGACGGTTTTGATTACCGGAGAGAGCGGTACCGGAAAAGAGCTCGTCGCCAATATTATTCATAAAAAAAGCGACAGAAAAGATCAACCTTTTGTAGCTATCAATTGCGCTTCTATCCCGGAGACTCTTCTTGAAAACGAACTTTTTGGTCATAAAAAGGGCGCTTTTACCGACGCTACAAGCGATTATATCGGCAAAATTGGCGCGGCGCATAACGGTTTTTTATTTTTAGACGAGATTGGCGAGATGCCCTTGTCTGTACAACCCAAACTCCTTCGTTTTCTGCAATACAAATCGTACGAACCTCTGGGGTCAAACGACTCCATTTTTGCCGACGTCCGGATTATCGCCGCTACAAATAGAGATTTGACGTCGATGGTAACCCGCGGTAAATTCCGCGAAGACCTATACTACCGTCTAAACGTTATACCGATAACTCTTCCGCCGCTTCGGGAAAGACGCGAAGATATAATTGATATTGCAAATTATTTTATATCGACATATAACAAAAAATACGATAGGAACATTCTCGGTATAAGCGACGAAGCGAAAGATATGATGCTAAATTACGAATGGAGAGGCAACGTCAGAGAACTGCAGAATGTTATTGAAAAAGCCGTAATTCTCTCATCTAACCGTCTTCTAAGAACGGAAGATATAAAAATCGACTCAAAACAGCTTGCAAATAGTTATCCTTCAAATTTGAAAGACGCTATTCAGAAATTCAAAAAAGAATTTATTATATCGGCTCTAGAAAAAAACCGTTGGAATCAGACTAAAACCGCGGCGGTTTTGCAGATTCAGCGCACCTATTTGACGCGGCTTGTTAAAGAGCTCAATATCGATAAATATTGAGAATTACCGAAAATTTTACATATTACGGAATTCGTTTAAAAAAAAGAGCGAAGTCGGATCGACCGGAATACCGTTCGCTCTGACCTCCCAGTGAAGATGCGGACCCGTAGCCGCCCCTGTCATACCGATAGTCCCAATCCGCTCCCCTTTTGCGACAAACTGATCCGGCGTTACGTCTATAGTATCGAGATGCATATAGTTTGAATACAACGAAAATCCGTGATCGATTATAACCATATTCCCCACATATTCGCCGTTTTCAGCATATTTTACGACTCCGTCGGCGGACGAATAAACGGGCTCCCCTTTTACGTAGGCGAGATCTATTCCAAGGTGAATATCTTTTGAGTAAACTTTTTTATTAAGAATCCACTCTCTTATCATGCCAAATTCCGAAGTAAGATATTGATAATCTCTGATAGGATAATCAAAGCCGGATAAAAAATATGGGGTAGGATTATTGAGACTCCAGATAGCGCCTCTCTTCTCTCTGTCTTTTTTATTTTTATCCTTATCGACGGATTTTATCTCCGCAGATTTGGCGTTAGAAAATCTAACCTCCTGTCTCTCCCAATCTCTTCTATCCACTTTGTAAGCGTATCTCAACGATAAATACAAAGAGTCGTTTTCGTCGACGTTTACGGATATATCCGTTTTTAGTATAGTATGATATAAAAAATACGGAACATAAAAACCGTATACGTTAGTTTTACCTTTATCTTTAATTAAATTCATGGAAGTTTTAAGAGTAAAAACCCCGTCCTCGTTCGTATAATTAATAACTACTTCGCCGGTCATATCGTCGATCTTTCTTGGTATGGAGAGATAAAAAAGCGAGCAATTCCCCCAGACTCTATCTCCCATCAAATCAAAAAACAACTCCCGATTTTTTTTCGTCGAGCCTTGTATAATCATACCCCTTAAAACGGAAATATTGCTATTACGATCGACTTCTATCAAAGAATAGGGCGCTATCGAATACCTTTTATTATTTAAAACTATATCCGCCGCGTCTGTATTTGTTTCTATCTTTTTTACATGTTTGCCGGCAAGGTCGTGATATTCTACTAATATATCTTTATTGTTTACGCAATTAAAAATTAATAACGCGTTTATAGTAATTATTGAAATTATGAAATATTTAGTCATTTTAATAAGTTCCCTAATTTTTTTCTATCTAAAAATTTGTCATAATTATAAAGAAAAACGGCGCCGTTTTAGGCTCAAAATGTTTCGCGCTCGTTTCGATAACCTTATTTATCTCCCGTTATCTTTTGATCTTATCATGCTTAGCCATCTCTTCGAGTTTATCTATATACTTGTTAATCAAATCTTTATATTCAAACGGCACTTTTTCCGGAACAAATTCAACCCCTATTCCGTAAATATCTTTCCGGTCCGTAACCTCTTCATATCTTACCACGGTTCCCTCTATAACCAACGGCTCCGAAGAATCTTGTATTAAAATATTAATATAGCACTTTTTTTTCATTATAAATTTCGGAATACACGACATTATTACCATAACTCCGTTAGCTGAAATATTTTTTAAAATACAAGCTCGTTTAATATTATCTATTTCGGCAATAATCTTATTTGTCGAAAGTCCGATATCCGTAACGACTTTACCGTCCAGATTAATTCTCAACGATTGTCTTTTTTTAAAATTCTCGTTTGACTCTATAACCTTACCCAAAATCTCAATCAAATCGTCCGGGGGTTTTTGAGTAAACTCTATCGTCATTAAAAACGACGAACGTTCCGTAGATTTTATATTAAAAACGCTATAACCTTTCACAACTGAAGGAACAAAAAAATATATCGAACTTTTTGCATCTGACGGAAAAAAGGCTAGCCTTAGATTAACAAAGTTTTTCGCCCTTTTTATCTCCTCAAATCCCAACGTGTCCAGATTTATAATAATTTTCGCTTGAGCCATCGAGCAACTGTACAAAACGCAGGGCCACGGATCCCCTTTAATTTTTAAAAATATATTCCTTGTCTCAAGTCCTAACGCTTTGATTATAGATTTATTAAAAGCTATCTCCGTTTTTCTATAATCGTCGTAATACTGATTTAATTTCTGAGTAGATAATGAAGCCATACTATATCCATATTTTAGTTCTTTCAATCATAACAAATTTTCCAAGAAAATCAATGTAAAATCTTAAATTATATTTTTTTTATTTTTTTATCTCTGAAAGAAATTTTAATAGGAATCCCTCTATAATCAAATTTCTCCCGGAATTTATTAACAATATAATTTTTGTAACTTTCGGATAACAAACTTTTTTTATTAATAAAAAATACAAACTCGGTAGGCGCGCATGAAGTTTGGACGCCGTAATAAATTTTAATAACTCCTTTTTTTGAAGTCGGATTATATTTTTTTATGGTTTCGTTAATAAAATCGTTCAATTTAGGAGTATCTATACGTTTATTTAGAGCTTTGTATATTTTTAGCGTTAGGTTGAGAATTTCATTTATCCCTTTACCGTATTTTGCCGAAATAGGCAAAATAGGGGCGTAACTAATCACGGGAAACTTAAATAATAGTTTCTCTTTTTTTTCCTTAATATTTTGCGCCGTATCTTCCTGCAAGTCCCATTTATTTAAAGCAATTATTAATCCTTTACCGTTTTTTACAATCTGATCGGTAATTTTTTTATCTTGTTCGGAAACGTCTTCAAGAGAATCAATAAGTAAGATCGTTATATCGGCGCTTTCAATAGTCTTAATAGCTCTGTTTACCGAGTAGTACTCGACGTCTTCAAACACTTTTGACTTTCTCCTAATCCCGGCAGTATCAAGTATCTGAATATAATTATTTTTATAAACGATCGTTTCGTCGACGACGTCCCGCGTAGTGCCGGGTATATCGGAGACGATACTTCTATCGCTGCCGACAATTCTATTTAATAAAGACGATTTGCCTACGTTTGGTTTGCCCACAATCGCCAGTTTAATTATCTTTTTCTCATCGTCATCGGCTTGGCTACTCTTTTCGCCCAGCTCAAACTCCGCTATCTTCTTCTCAAGTATGTCCAAATTCAAATTGTGAGTCGCCGAAATAGGTATAGGCTCGCCCAAACCGTAAGAATAAAACTCGGATACGGTTTGCTCTTTATCTTTAGAATCGCACTTGTTTACGGCTAATAAATACCTTTTCCCGGACTTCTTAATAATATCGACATAATCCGTCTCGATCGGAAGAGGATTATTCGCTTCGACTAAAAAAAGTACGACGTCGGCTATTTTTAACGACTCAAGCGACTTTTTTTGTACAAATTTATTTATTTCGCCCTCTTCGTCGGTTAGACCTCCGGTATCTATAACTATAAACTTCTTATTATTAAAAAAACATTCGTCGAAAATTAGATCGCGCGTAACGCCCGGAGTCGGATCTATAATCGCTTTTCTCTTCTTAATCAATCTATTGAATAACGTTGATTTTCCAACGTTAGGTCTTCCGACTATCGCCAAAATGGGAAGATTTGTCTTTTTTAATACAGATATTTGAGATTTTTTTTCATCCATAAATTTATTTTCTTTTCAGTCCCCTCTTTTGAGCTTCGCCTCAGAGCCTCTTCCGCAATTTTCTTCGCATCGCTATACTTAATATTTAATATCGCCTTTTTTATCTCTAAAAGACCAATCGAACTTAAAGATAACTCGTCTACGCCTAATCCGATCAAGACTATAGCGTTTTGTATTTCTGAGACCATCTCTCCGCAAACGCCGACTTTTATGTTCTCTTTATGAGCGTTATCGATAGTCTTTTTTATAAGCCTCAATACCGCCGGATGTAACGGCTGATATAGATTGCCTACGTTTTGATTGCCCCTATCGCACGCCATCGTATACTGAATAAGATCGTTAGTCCCAATACTAAAAAAATTGCATTTTTTAGCTAAGATGTCCGATATCATAACAGCGGAGGGAGTTTCAATCATTATACCCAGAGGAATATTGTCTTTATATTTAAATCCGTCTCTCTTCAACCCCCTCTTTACCTCGGTTATAATCCGTTTGGTCTTTGTTACCTCTTCAAGGGTAGTTATCATAGGCAACATAATGCTTAAATTTCCATAAACAGACGCTCTCAATAGAGCCCTTAACTGAATTTTAAAAATATCCGGTCTGTCCAAGCAAAATCTAATAGCGCGCCATCCTAAATACGGATTAGATTCTTGTTTGGTTACCCCTTCAATCAATTTGTCTCCGCCCAAATCCAAAGTTCGTATGGTTACCGGTTTATCCCCCATTTTTTCGAGTATAAACTTATAAGCGTTAAACTGCTGCTCTTCCGACGGCAATAATCTACGCTTTTTAGAAAGATACAAAAACTCAGACCTATAAAGCCCTATCCCCTCCGCTCCAAATTTAATAACATTTTCTATCTCCTGCTCGGGTATCTCCATATTGGCTTTTAAAACAATACTCCTGTTATCAAGAGTTTTTGAAGATATATCTTTAAATTGTAAAAACTCGTTTTCCCGTTTCTCTAATTTTTTACGTAAATTCGTATAGTATTCAAGTTTTTCATCATCCGGATTTATTATAATCTTCCCGCTGTTGCCGTCGACAATGATCAAATCCCCGGTATTCGCTATGTGAGAGACATCCTTTATGCCCACAACCGAAGGAATTCCTAAAGAACGCGCTAAAATAGCGGAATGAGACGTTTTCCCGCCGATTTCTGTAACAAAAGCAAGAACGCGGTTTTTATTCATACTAGCCGTATCGCTGACGGTTAAGTCCGCGCTGATAATCACAACGTCGCTATTTAAATCTGATAAAGACATCGACTTTTGAGACAACAAAACGCGCATAATCTTTCTTCCGATATCCAAAATATCCGTCGCTCTGTCTTGAAAATATTCGTCATCCAGTTCTGAAAATTTCTTGGACAAATTCTCAACAACTTGATAAATAACCCATTCTATATTTTTTTTGCTTTCTCGAATATAATCCAAAACCTGATTGATAAAGGTAGCGTCTTCAGTCATCAAAATATGCGCGTCTAAAAATTTACCCTCGTCTTCAGACATTTCGCTGACCAATTTATTCCTTAATACAATGTAATCCTCTTTAACCTTAACCAGAGCTTTATAAAACCTATCTATCTCAAGTTCAACTTGCAAATCGTTTATAGAATATTTTTTTATAGATATTTCTTGATTATATACCAAAGCCTCGCCGATCGCTATGCCGTGAGACGCCGATATACCTTCCAAAATTTCCATTATCGATACCTAAGCGAAATAAATTTAAAATTTAACCGTAATTCGCATACTTATAGCATTAAATTTTTATTTTATCAATAAAATATCTTAATAAAGTAACCGGGACGCGATCCGCTACTGTTTTTTTTGTAATATAGCCTCAATTAAATATATTATATCTTCGACCTGATAAGGTTTAGCTATTACTCCGGCAAATCCGTATTTCTTATAATCGGCCATTATAGGATCCATTGAATAACCGCTGGAAACGATAACTTTTACCTCCGGATTGATCTTTAAAAGTTCTTCCATAGTTTTTTTTCCGTCCATTTTGCCTGGAACTATCAAATCCAATATGACAATGTCAAAAGGCTTTTTCTTATTTAATTCTTCTTTGTAAATACGAATAGCTTTCTCTCCGTCTTCAGTCGTCGTTATTTTATAACCAAGCGCAGAAAATATCTTTTCGTTATTTGTCCTAATAAAACGGTCGTCGTCCATCATCAAAATTTTTGCCGAATTCGCGATCTTAATCTTATCTTTTGACAATTTATCCGAACTTTTGCTATCCGACGCCGGAAGATAAAATGTAAAAACGGATCCGGAGTTTATTTTCGAATCTACCGTAAGATAGCCGTTATGTTTTTGAATTATCGAATACGAAGCGGTTAATCCCAATCCCCACCCTAAATTTTTTGTCGTAAAATAGGGATCGAATATTTTTTTCATATTTTCGGACGATATTCCGACGCCGTTATCTTTAACCGATATTTTAACATACCTTCCCTCTTTTACAAACGACGCGTCGTCCGCTCCGATATCGACATTGCCGCAAGCAACCTCGATTTTACCCCCTTCGGGCATAGATTGAACGCCGTTGATAACCAGATTGTTTATAACTTGCTGTATCTGCCCTTCGTCCATTTCAACGTCGTAAACTTCGTCGTCTATACGATACTCGCAATCTACCCTCGAACCTGTTAAAGCAAAATTGACTGTCTCAATCAATAAATTCTTTATACTACCGAGTTTTTTTATCGGTCTCCCGCCGCTTGAAAAAGTTAAAAGTTGAATAGTAAGTTTTTTTGCCCTTTCGCAGGCTTTTTCTATATCTTCAAGAAGTTCTAACAAGTCTTTTGATATCAGATATTCGCTTAACATAAGCCGGGCGAGATAGATATTCCCCATAATTCCGCCGAGTATATTGTTAAAATCGTGCGCAATCCCCCCGGCAAGGACGCCGATCGATTCTATCTTTTGATTTTTAATCAACTCGTCTTCCAATCTTCTTTTTTCTGTAACGTCCCTGAAAACAATGACAATTCCGACTACTATCGAATAATTATCCGTAATATTTGAAGCCTTTACTTCGATTATTCGTTCATACCCGTCTTTCGAAGTTAACGCATACTCCCTGAGAGAAGAGTCGCCCGCCTTATTAATAAAAAAATCATAGTTTGAAACAATTCTGTTTTTATTATCCGACAAAATATGCAAAATTAGTACTTCAAATAACTTTTTTCCGATCCATTCGCCGGATTTCCAGCCTGTAAGCTCCTCGGCGACTTTGTTCATCAAAGTTATATTATCCTCTTTATCGACGGTTATTACTCCGTCGGCAATCGAGCTTAAAGTAACAAACAGCCTCTCCTTTTCGTCGGCAAGCTTCCTTTCGGTCTCCTTTAGTTCGGTAATCTCGGTAACGACGGCAAAACTCCCCATATATTTCCCTTTGAAATCATACATCGGTTTGGGCGACATAATAGTAGGAATATTTTTCCCCGATCTATTCCTCCACTGCAACTCATAAGAAGACTCAATTCCATCTAATCTTCTCGTCATCTCGTCGCCAAATTTATCTCTATTATTTTCATCTAAAAATTTAGACGTTTTACTCCCCAGTATCTCCTCTCTCGGAAATCCCAGCATATTGCAGAATTTCTTATTAACAAACGAAAAAATATCGTAAGCGTTCCTAACCATAAAGCCTTCGTTCATCGTCTCGATTAAAGTTTTATATCTCTCCTCGCTTTGGATTAATTCGAGTTCGACCGCCCTTCTTCTTAGTATATTAAACGTTAAAAACGCAATAATTATCGTAAAAACTAAAACAATAGACGTTACAGATACAATATAGTTTTTGTGTTCCAGAAAAAACGAATAAGGCTGATTAATCAATACGGATTCCAAAGGCGCGCGCTCCAAAGGAATTTTGTGAGCCATTAATTCGCGATAATCAAAAATCAACCGATTCTGACTTTTCTTGACCACCTTGATATTTTTAACATTCTCGCCCTTCAATATTCTGTTAACCATATCCGCGGCCAATCTCCCTTGAGACTCGCCCGAAGTAATTACCCCTCCGACAATGCCCCAGCCCAAATAAAAATCCCACACGCCGTAAATAGGGGCTTTACATTTTTTTCTGATCATTGTTATAGATTCGCGAAATGAAAAAATTTGCCCGTTTTTATCTCTATTTAATCCGAGCGCTAAAACGACGCTATCGTCGGCCGAAATTTTTTGAACCTCGGCTAACAACTCTTTCATGCTATAATCGCTTAATATCGTAAATTTGTACTTTTCGTCAAAATACGGGTAAACTTTTTCTAACAGTTGCAAATTGTAAATTCCCGTCGAAGTTTGATCGCTAATTACGTAAATATTTTTTGTATCGGGACAAATACGCAAAGCGTTCTCTAAGGTAGCCAGAATATCAAAAGATTCGACGACGCCCGTTATATTCGAAAAGTTTTTTATCCTCTCGTCCGAAAAATAGTTGACTCCGCAAAAAACTATGGGAGTTTCGCCAAAAAGTTCTTTCGAATATTTTAATAAAAAATCAAAAGCGTCGTCGTCCGTAGACAATATCGCGTCAAACTTAATATTTTTAAATTTTAATTTATACATTTCGGCTAATTTAAAAAAATAGTCTTCGTTCGACAGAATTTTGGTATCCATAAATTCTATCTGAAAATAGATATTTGAGTTTTTCTCAAAATATTTTAAAATGCCGTCGTTAATACTCCTAGTCCATTCAAGTCCAAGATTGTAAGAGTGTAAAATAAGGATATACTTCTCCTTATCGTAATCCTCGCCGTAAAGCGTCCCCGCCGATAATAAAAAAATAAACGCGGCTATCGTCAAAATCTTTTTCATATCCCCGCATTTTATCAATTGCCCCAAACTAAATCAATAAATATTTATCTGTTTCCAAATAATTTTTCAATCGGTTATTTTCTTAACGTCGGGAATCTGTTTTTTGGGGGCGGGGAAAATAAATTAACGCATATGGAGCTATACCCGCCGCGTCGCTTCCCGATAAATTTTGACACATATGGAGCTATACGTCGCGTCGCTCCCTGATGAAAATTAACGCATATGTAACAAACGAATCAACGCATACGAGTCGCGTCGTAACGCGCGACAATTGTCGCATAGAAATTGACGCATATGGAGCTGCATACGTACGACTATTGACCCCTCGATTTCGCGTCCCAAGCATAGCCAAGGGAAAATAAATTGACGCATATGCGTCGAATTCCCCAAAAAACCGACGGGATTACAAGAGATGCCGCGAAAAATAAATTCCAACAGAATTATTTGATCAAATTGTCTTTATGAAACAAATCCGACGAGTATAGTAACATAGTTTTTTCTTCAAGGAGAGTATAACCCCAATCGTCGATTTCAATGGCTTTTTTTCCGTTTTGGAATTTATTCGTTTCAAGAAGGGGCGTTAAAAGTCTTTTTTGTTTCTCAATTAACTTATTCATCAAGGATTCGTCGAAATACAAATTGTTGTAATAGATCATACTGAACGTAATTTTGAGAAACAGCCCTTTCCCTATCCAATCTCCTATCTCTATAAAATCGGGATCAGAATAGGTCGACTGCCCCAGTTTATGCTTTACAAGCCAAAACCATTTTTTAAACTTATCAGAATTGCTAAACTTAACGATTACGTCGGGGGTCATCGATAATCCGTAGACCTCTACCATAAATGAATAAATTTCAGCAAAGAGGGCGACTATCTTACCGCCGTGATCGACGACGTTGTCCCCAAACAACTCGCTTTTAAAACATATATCTTTTTGACAACGGAAATACGCCTTCAAATCGTTATAATTAACGCCGTCTTTTATATCGCTCATTTTTTTCTCTGAATACTCGTCAATACTTTTAAATTCAATAAAAACAAAATATTTTACTTTATATCGGTAATATAACTAATTATTTTAAAAATTCAATAATAATTTTATATTTATTTCAATTCTTTAAATAAATATTGAGTTTTTTTATTATTTTGTTATATAGGATATATAACAAAATCAGGAGGGAATAATGACTACTACGATAGATAAGGAGCAGATGAATAGGATTGTTTATTCTTATCATTGGGATCCGTTTCAGGTTCTTGGGTATCATGAAGTTACCGTTGACGGTAAAAAGGTTGGAACTATTAGGGGATTTTTACCCGAAGCTCGGGACGTAGAGTTGGTTATTGTAGAAAATGGCAAAAAAACCTATAAAAAAATGGAAAAAGTCCATAACGACGGGATGTTTGAAATATTATTGGATAAAACCGGCAAGCCGGATTATATTTTCAAAATAACTAATTGGGAGAACCATTCGTGGGAGATAGACGATCCTTACAGGTACGAGCCCGTATTGACTGATTTTGACTTCCATCTGTTTAACGAAGGCAATCACTATAAAATTTACGAAAAACTTGGCGCGCACATTATTGAAAACGGCGGGAAAAGCGGAACGCTTTTTTCCGTATGGGCGCCGAATGCAAAAAGAGTATCCGTTATAGGGAATTTTAATCATTGGGACGGCAGAAGGAACTTGATGAGGAATAGAGGAGCGAGCGGTATATGGGAGTTGTTCATTCCGGATATTACCGAAGGGGAAGTGTATAAGTTTGAGATTAAGACTCAAGACGACCGGCTTTTAGAAAAAGCGGATCCGTACGCTTTTAGAACGGAGTTGAGACCAAAAACTGCGAGCGTCGTTCATAAATTTGGAACATACAAATGGAACGATAAGTATTATATGGAGAATAGGAATAAACGCAATCATTTTGACGAACCGATTTCGATATATGAAGTTCATCTGGGGAGCTGGAAACGAAAAGGATACAACGAGTATTTGACTTATAGGGATTTCGCGCTGGATTTGGTTAACTACGCGTCGGACATGGGCTATACTCATATAGAGTTGCTGCCGGTTGCAGAACACCCTTTCGACGGCAGTTGGGGTTATCAGGTTACCGGCTATTTTGCTCCGACGTCGAGATTTGGCTCTCCGGAAGATTTCTGTTATTTTGTCGATAAATGTCACGAGAAAGGAATAGGCGTTATAGTGGATTGGGTGCCGGCTCATTTTCCGACCGACTCCTTTGCCTTAGCGCAGTTTGACGGCACAGCCCTATACGAGCACGCCGATCCAAGAAAAGGATTCCACAAAGATTGGACTACGCTTATATTCAATTTTGGACGCAACGAAGTCAGGAATTTTTTAATATCTAACGCGCTCTTTTGGCTCGATTACTATCATATCGACGGATTGAGAGTAGACGCGGTAGCTTCGATGCTCTATCTGGACTATGCCAGAAAACCGGGCGAGTGGATACCAAACGAATTCGGCGGCAACGAAAATCTGGAAGCGGTTCATTTTATAAAAAGACTCAACGAGCAAGTCTATCTGGAACATCCCGGAGTATTAATGATAGCCGAGGAGTCGACCGCGTGGACGGGCGTTTCCAGACCTACGTACGTCGGCGGTTTGGGATTTGGTTTGAAATGGAATATGGGGTGGATGAACGATTTTCTGAAATATATCTCGAAAGATCCTATATATAGAAAATATCATCACAATAGCCTAACATTCTCCATGATATACGCTTTTAACGAAAATTTTGTATTGGTATTATCGCACGACGAAGTCGTTCACGGTAAAAATTCGCTGATTAGCAAGATGCCGGGAGACGATTGGCAAAAGTTTGCGAATCTGAGATCCGCTATAGGTTTTATGTACGCTCACCCCGGTAAAAAACTAACTTTCATGGGCAGCGAGTTTGGACAATGGAGCGAATGGAATGCAAATCAAAGTTTGGATTGGCACCTGTTGGATTGGGATAGACACAGACAATTACAAAATTATTTTAAGAGCGTTAATAGGATTTATAAGGAAAATCCCGCTTTATACGAGGTAGATTTTCAGTGGCAAGGTTTTGAATGGGTTAATTGTAACGATTGGGAAGGTTCGGTAGTAAGTTTCCTCAGAAAAGGGCGCAATCCCGACGACGTCGTTCTCGCCGTAGTCAATTTTACGCCGATACCAAGATATAATTACAGAGTCGGAGTTCCAAAGCATTGTCATTGGGACGAAATACTAAATTCCGACGCTATTGAATTTGGCGGCGGCGGTCTGGGCAACTACGGCGGATTTTGGTCGGATCAATGGGCTTGGGACAATCAACCCAATTCTCTCTGTCTGACCGTCCCGCCGCTTGCGATCGTTATGTTTAGGGCGAGAAAAGAAACCCCGCAAGTTACGGATGAAGCGGATAAATGAAAAAAATAACTTTATTTTTTTTAAATCCGGTTTAATTTTAGATTATCAAATTATATTGAAAGCGCAAAAATCGGTTTACAGATTTTTGCGCTTTAATTTCGGTTATTATTGAAAAACGACGGTTTGTTTCACCCCTTGTTCGGCGAATTTTTTTCTAATGCGGTTCATGTAGGCGCCGACGGTATTGCGGTTAAGACCAAGGTTACGACCGATTTGATAGCTACTCGGATAGATATAGGCGGCGTCGTATAGGGATTTTATATTTTCTCTTACTACTCTTATTTTTTCCTCTTTTCGCTTTAGTTCCTCGAGTCTCTCTTTCTCAGTTTCGTTCATTTGATCGCGTTGAACTTTTAACAATTTAACGTAATTAAACGATAATTTTGCCTCAAGATTTATTTTTCTTTCAAAGTTTTCATTTATTTCCATTGAACGAGTTTTATTATCGGAATATTCTTTACTCACGCCGTATTTGTAATCGATTATCTTAAATTCATTTTTTGACAATTTCGGAAAGTTTATTTTAACGGAAGCGCTTTCGTCGACGGGAACGGCAAAATTTTCATTATATCCGGATTGTAAAATTCCAAAATCTTTTCTTTTAAGAGACTTCGCGTAATTAATGAAATCATTTTTTAATACTTTTTTAAACCATGCGTCGAAAGCGTGTTCGTCGGTAGGTTTATACTTAGATAGTATTTTATCTATCTTGCCCAAAACGGCCGCATAATAATCGTGAATCATGTCTCTGTTGCCGGCGTATCCAAACCTTTTGGGCGTCTCTAAAATTGCCGCAGACAAGCTTCTAATCAACTCCCTTTTTCCGACTCTGCCGTTTTGGTAACCTCTAACAACCTCTTTACAGCTATCGACTTGCTTTAAATCTTCAATCATAATAATCCTCCAAAATACTTTTTTAATTTTCTTATTTTTTTAATGTATTATGTATATCAGATTTTATCAAAATATGAGCGATAAAATATTAAACTAGATTACAATTAATTAAACAATTTTATAATTATAATTCTCCCTTAATTATAAAACTATCGCCTCCTCTTTTTGTTATCTCATCGAACTTCATACCGGTCTCCCTCATTAATATTTTAATTATCTTATACGAGCAAAATCCCCCTTGACAACGCCCCATTCCGGCTCGGGCGTAGAATTTTATCCCGTCGAGAGTCGTATGACCGGCTTGGATGGCTTCGATTATTTCGGCTTCGGATATACTTTCGCATCGACAGACTATATTTCCATAATTTGGGTCCTCGTCTATAACCTCCGCCAGTTTATCAAACGATAAATGTCTGGCTTTAGGTTTTTGTTCGATATACGGATCAAAATTCGCTTTCTCGGTAAGACGCAGTCCAATTTTTTTCAAAATATCCTTTACCAAAAGCGCGATAGCCGGCGACGCGGTTAATCCCGGAGATTGTATGCCGGCAACCTGTATAAAATTCGCTTTTTTTTTCGATTCCTCTATGTAAAAATCTCCGCCGGGCAGAGCCGGTCGTATTCCGGCAAACGAAGTAATAATATCTTTTTCAGAAATTAACGGAACAAGTTTTTTAGCGAAATTAAAAACCGTCTGAAGATTGGTCAAACTTGTCGACAAATCGGTTTTATCCTCTATTTCTATTGCAGTCGGTCCTATCATCATCGTTCCTTCAACCGTCGGTATCGCCAATATGCCTTTTGAGTTTCTCGACGGCGTAGGAAATATAACCTTGCCGGTAAACGCCGAACTATTCTTATCCAAAAGATACTCCTCCCCCTTTCTTGGAATTATCTCGTACTCCTCCGCCCCAAATATCCCGGAAATTTCGTCGGCGTAAAGCCCTGCGGCGTTTACTACGAATCTACTCTCGACTACGCCTCCCTCCTTCGATAATATCTTAAAACCCTCTCCGTTAGATTCGGCTTTGTCGACGGTAAAACAGGTTTTCAACTCGACCCCGTTTTTTTTAGCCGACTCGACTAACGAAAATACAAACCTATACGGCTCGATAATGCCGCCGATCGGGGCGTGAAGTCCTCCAATAACTTCCGTATTCAGTTTCGGTTCTAGAGTTAGGATTCTCTCTCTTCCGCATAACTCTATCCCATGCGATCCGTTCTCCGTCCCCTGCCGATATAACGTCTCAAGGGATCGGAGCTCCTCTTCGTTAAAAGCCGCTACAATAACGCCGGTTCTTTTAAACGGAAATCCCAACTCTTTATGCAGTTGATCAAACATAAGATTGCCTTTGATCTCAAGAGCGGATTTGAGATACCGCGCGTCCGAATGAAATCCGCCGTGAATTATCCCCGAATTGGCTTTAGAAGTTCCAAAAGAGACGTCCGCCTCCTTTTCCAATAGAACTACGTCTAAATTGTATTGAGATAAATTCCTCGCAATGCAAGCGCCTATTACGCCGGCGCCTATAATAGCCACGTCAAAACGCATTTATAACGCTCCTTAATTATGAGTATAATTTTTTTTACGTAATTATCAAGACTTTTTTAAAAAATAAAAAACCGATAATATTTGAGTATTTACTGATAAAATGCTACTATTCGACCGTACTAAACGAAAAAAGAGCTCGTCGCGGCGCTATTTAAAATCGGCGGCAGGCTATTCTATATTGGATTGTATAAAATGTTAAACAGAGATTTTGACGTAGTCGTAATAGGCGGAGGACACGCCGGATGCGAAGCCGCCGCAATTTGCGCTAAATCCGGCAGAAAAACCATTCTTATCACTCAAAATTTGGATATGATAGCGCGTTTGAGTTGCAACCCTTCTATCGGCGGCATAGCCAAAGGGCATATCGTTAGCGAGATCGACGCTCTCGGCGGGCTAATGGCAAAAATCATAGACAAAACGATGATCCAATTCCGAATGTTAAACACAAAAAAAGGTCCCGCGGTGCAGGCAAAACGCGCTCAAGCCGATAAACTCGATTATCACGTCTTGATTAAAAAAACTCTTGAAAATATGAATAATCTTTACTTATTTCAAGATACCGTCGTAGACTTCGTTATAGAAAACGGGACTATCGCCGCAGTTATTACGGAAAGAGGAAACAGAATTTCTTGCAAAGCCTGCGTTTTGACTACCGGAACGTTTATGGAGGGCAAAATCCATATCGGCGAATTTCACGCGACCTCCGGGAGATTAGGAGAGCCCGCCGCGTTGGGATTATCGGTCAATCTCGTTAAATGCGGGTTAGAGTTAGGAAGACTAAAGACCGGAACGCCCGCCAGAGTGGCGAAAAGAAGCATAGATTTTACTAAACTGCAAGCTCAAATCGGCGACGAAAATATGTTCAGTTTTTCAAATTTCAGCGGCGGGCTCGTCGACAGACCAAATTGCCCCTGTTATATAGGTTATACAAATAGCAAAACTCACGAAATAATCAGAAAAAATTTTCATAGATCTCCGCTTTTCAGCGGCAAGATAAAAGGGGTAGGTCCCAGATACTGCCCCTCTATTGAAGATAAAGTAAAGAAATTTGGAGAAAAAGAGCGGCATCAGATATTTATCGAGCCGGAAGGTTTATACACGGACGAAATTTATCTTAACGGACTATCTTCTTCGCTACCGGAAGACGTCCAACGCGAGTTCTTAACGTCGATAGAGGGGTTTGAAAATCTGGAAGTTTTAAGACCGGGATACGCGGTCGAATACGATTTTATCAACCCGATACAGTTAAATCCGTCGCTTGAAACAAAAATTATCAAAGGGCTTTTTGTCGCCGGACAGACTAACGGCACGTCGGGCTACGAAGAAGCCGCCGGGCAGGGAATCGTAGCCGGCATAAACGCTAACTTATACATCGCAAACGAACCTCCATTAATTATCCGACGCGACGAAGGGTATATCGGCGTTTTGATCGACGACTTGGTAACAAAAGGGGTAAAAGAGCCGTACAGAATGTTTACCTCCAGAGCCGAATACAGACTTAAACTTCGACAAGACAACGCCGATATAAGACTCGCGGGTTACGCGAAAAAATACGGACTTCTTGACGAAACGGCTCTGAATACTTTTAACGAAAGAATAAACGATATTGATAGATTAAAAAAATTATTCTTTGAGATAAAACTATCCGGAGACGAACTCGATGATATTAACCAACCTGAAATAAAGAAGGGCTCTTTTTGGTATCAATATCTGAAAAATCCAAATATTGACTTTATTAAGGCTTACGGAATTTTTAAGAAACATAGAGATAAACTTATTAATCAAAATAACTTCTTAACCGCGGCAATCGAGGTAAAATATCAAGGCTATATCGAAAGGCAAAGTAAGTTTATAATCCGGGATAAAAAAATGGAGGAGAGCGCTTTACCGGAAAATATCGATTACGACAAAATTTACGGAATTTCTATCGAAGGGCGGGAAAATCTAAAACAAGTTAGACCAAAATCTTTGGGACAAGCTTCAAGAATTTTGGGGGTAACCCCCTCTGATATATCTATTTTATCTATGCATATCATAACGCATCGCAAATAACGCCTACTCTTTTCCAATCATCTCCTTCACTTTGCTCAGTATCTCGGATGTTTTCTCTCTTTCCACCAACTCAAGCATTCTAGACTCGACAAAATCCTTAGCGGTCGGACTAAAATTTCCCGCCGTAACGCAAACTCCTTTGTCTATTTTTTCATCTCTTAGTTTGTTGTAAATAATTCTTAGGGTAAGATCGCCTACGGTCGTCGCCGACCTCATAAATAAGAAATAATACAGCTCTACAAAATTTTTTGTCGAAACCTCGACGTACATTTCAAGACTGTTGTTTACCTGTTGTTGAATTTTATTGAATTTAACAAAGCCTTTTAATCTGGAGTATCTATTAATATATACTTTTACAAAATGTTTGCATATACTTGTGAATTGACTCGCGGAACCAAAAAGATACTTTTCCAGCAATGAATTCTCGTTTAATTGAGAATAAGTCGCAACTTTTTCATCTACGTCTTTATAAGCCGGATTTATCTCAAGTATTTTCCGCCAATTTAATATGGCTTTATTTAAATCGTGAATATTTACGTAAGAATCCGCAAGATTATAATACGCTTCAAGTTGTTTATCGTCCGATAAAGAACCGGATTTTATCGCCAAAGTGAAATCCTCTATGGCTTTCAAATACACCTTCTTTTTCTTGTGAATATTTCCAAGAAAAAAATTTACCTCTCCGGCGTATTTCGGCGACGAACTTACTTTATAAAAATATTTTAACGCTTCGTCCACCCGATTGAGATTATAAAAACAATTCCCGATAAGGTAAGAGACGTCGACGTCTTCCGCATTAGCCCTATGAAATTTAAGCAATTTTTCCAGAGCGTTTTTGTATTTTTTTACTCGATAATAAGCCAATCCGAGAAACTTATAGTTTTCGAGATTATCCGGCGCAAGTTTATCGACGATTTTAAAAAACGCGATAGCTTTTTCAAACTCGTTTTTTTCGAGTTCTATCTTTCCTAAATTAAAATTAGCTTCGATGCAAAATTTATCCTTTCTCTTTGCCAATAGATAAAATTTTTTTGCGTCGTCTATCGACCCCATATCTTTGTACGTTTCGGCTATTTTTAAAAATAATCTAACTTCGTCGCTATCAAACGCCGCTCCGCCATGATTGAGAAGCGTCGTATACTCCTTAATCGCCGCTAAATGCGATTTTACCTCAAAATATAAATCGGCAAGTTTTTCTCTGACTCCGCGATTTTTTGGACCGCTTTTTAATACTCTTCTTAACTCTTCTATCGCTAAATATTTATCTTCTTTGCTTAATTTTTTTATTTTATCCTTAACTACCTTTGCCCTTTTTTTAGAAAATAGAGACAACAATCCAAAAACAAGGAGTAATACCGCCAATATAGTAATTAAAATTATTATTATTAAGTCCACGTCTCCCCCGTATCTTAATCATATCGGAATTCTATCAAAAAAAATATAATTATTATATATAATTAAGAAAATATTACATTAATATACCCCGACGGTTTTTTGGGGCAGGAAAATAAATTGACACATATGGAGCTGTATACGGCGCGTCGCACGTCCCGATAGAAATTGACACATATGGAGCTATATACGCCGCGCCACGATAAAAGCGGGAATTCCCGTTTTGAATATACTAATACTCTTAATCAACAATCGTATCATATGTGTCAAATTTATTCTTAACATCATATGTGTCAAATTATCTCCCCAAGAAACCGACGCTATTCTGATTATAATTCAAAAAACAACTTGACTTATAAGATTTTTATGATATAAATAGCTTCCGTTGTCGACGCGCGGGTCTGTTACGGGCGGTTAGCTCAGATGGGAGAGCGATTGCTTGACGTGCAATAGGTCAGAGGTTCGATCCCTCTACCGCCCAAATTTTTCATAATATATCTTTTTTGCCGATGATTCTTTTCAGTTTAGACATTCCGGATTTTCCGAAAGGGCGGCGGCTACAAAAATGTTCATAGCGATTCCGGCGGCGACCGATACATTGATAGAGTTTTTTTGTCCGTAAAGCGGTATATGAACTATTTTATTGGAAGCGCGGAGCGTCTCTTTTGATACGCCGAATTCTTCGGAGCCAAATATCAGTAATGAAGGAAATTTTATATCGGCTCTATTTATAGGAACTGAGTTTGACGTTTTTTCAAGAGAATATATTTCGACCCCTTTTCTTTTATTTTCAAGTATAATCTCTTTTGCGCTTTTGCCGTAATAAAACGGAACGCGCGACCCTTTTAACGTTTTATTGAGCTTTTCGTTTAGCTCGGGAATCGGCGTAATTCCTGTCAAAAATATTTTCGTTACGCAAAAACATTCGGCGCTACGCATAATCGAGCCGACGTTAAAAGGGGAGCGAATATCTTCTAATAGAACGGAGTAGGGGAGCGTTTTTCGATCGGCGCTTTTGTCGTCGAAAGGGACTTCTTCGGTAAATTCGTTTTCAGATTTCAAAATTGCAAGAAGTTTTTCAAGAATTGATCCGGTCGAGGAGTTTTTGTCAAAACCGAGTTTTTCATATTTTTCCAGCCATAACAGAATGTTACCGACGTTTTCTTCGCTTATGTCGTTATATTTTTGTAAAGCAAAGATCGCCTTTTTTATCCTGTCGTATCTTTTTAGTAATACAAACTTTTCCTCTGTAAAAGACAATTATCTAACTCCAAATACTTTTCAGTCGACGTTATATCTTATATTGTTATTTTAAAATGTCAATAATTTTGACGACTCTTTAAATATCCATCAGTTTTTTGGGGGTTCAACGATGACTTTTGAGACAGTTCCTTTAAAATGACACATATGCGTCGGATTGATACAAATAATTTACTAATTAAAAATATTTGTCCATATGTGTCGATTTTTATCATTAACATCATATGCGTCGAATTTCCAATTAAAATAAGGACGCGATACAAGCGCCGCCTCCTTGTTAAATTTAAGGAAGCGATACAAGCGCCGCCGCTTTATAAAATAAAGGAAGCGATACAAGCGCCGTCTCCTTATTAAATTTAAGGAAGCGACACAGCTTCCTTTTAGAATTCAAGGAAGCGATGCTTGACTTTTTAGAAATATTTTTATAAAATATAAGGAATATTTGGGAAAAAATGGAAGAAAAATTATGGGCAACGTTATACCGGTAGATCTCGAGGACGAGTTAAAAAATTCATATTTAACATACGCGATGAGCGTAATAGTAAGCAGGGCTATACCCGACGTTAGAGACGGTTTAAAACCGGTTCATAGAAGAGTGCTTTTTTCTATGGAAGAGATGGGATTAAACTCTAATAAACCTTACAAGAAGTGCGGTCGTATAGTCGGAGACGTTTTAGGTAAATTCCACCCGCACGGCGATCAGGCTATTTACGATACGTTAGTTAGATTGGCTCAAGATTTTTCGATGAGATACCCCGCGGTCGACGGCCATGGAAATTTTGGATCTATCGACGACGATCCTCCGGCCGCTATGAGATACACGGAAGCGAGACTTTCCAAAATCGCCGAATTGATGCTGAAAGATATCAAAAAGGAGACGGTTAAATTCGGTCCGAATTATGACGATTCTATGGAAGAGCCTGTGGTATTGCCGGCCGCCGTTCCATACTTGTTGATAAACGGAACATCCGGTATCGCCGTGGGTATGGCGACAAATATTCCGCCGTATAATCTCAAAGAAGTCGTTCAGGCGATTTCGGCTCAGATTGACAATCCCGATATAACGATCGACGAGATAATGAAATATATGAAGGGACCCGATTTTCCGACGGGCGGCATTATTTACGGTAAAGAAGGTATAAATAGCGCTTTCAAAACGGGTAGGGGACAAATTGCCGTACGGGCAAAGGTCTCAATTGAAGAGATAAGAAAAAATAGGGAAGCCATTATTGTAACCGAACTGCCGTATCAGGTTTATAAAGCGCATCTTATAAAAAAAATAGCCGATTTGGTTAAAGAGGATAGGATACCGGGTATTTACGATATCAGAGACGAGTCGGATAGAGAAGGGATGAGAATAGTCATAGAGTTGAAAAACGGAGTCGTACCTAAGGTAGTTTTAAATCAACTCTTTACCCATACGGCGATGCAGTCAAATTTTGGAGTAAACAATCTTGTTTTAGATTTTGGCGTTCCCAAAACTATGAATATCAAAGACACTATTCAGGCGTATATCAATTTCAGAAAAGACGTTATATATAAAAGAACAAAATTTGAATTAAGAAAAGCCGAGGAGAGAGCTCATATTGTCGAAGGATTGCTTATAGCGATAGATAATATCGACGAAGTAATTAGAATTATCAGAGGCTCAAAAGATACCAATGAAGCTAAAGCGGCTTTGATGTCGAGATTTAATTTGTCCGAGATTCAGGCTAACGCTATTGTTGAAATGAGACTGAGACAGCTGACAAATTTGGAAAGCGTCAAACTTAAAGACGAGTACGACGAGTTGCAAAAAACTATAGCCAGATTGAAAGAAATTCTATCCAGCGATAAAAACGTGTTAACCGTCGTTAAAGAGGAATTAAATAGCGATTGCGAGCCTTTTTTTGACGAAAGAAGAACCAAAATAGTCGATATGAAGATAGAGAGTTTTGACGCGGAGGATCTTATTCAAAAAGAGAGTATGGTCGTAACGGTTACGCATAAAGGTTTTATCAAGCGAACGCCGACTAAAGATTTTAAAAAACAATCCAAAGGGGGCGTTGGAGTATCGTCAAGCGCGTTAAGAGACGACGATTTTATCGAACATCTTATTATCGCTTCGACTCACGATTATATTCTATTTTTTAGCAATAAAGGTTTGGTTTATCAAATTAAAGCCCATGAAATACCTCTGCTTTCTAAAAACGCTAGAGGAGATACAATCAAAACTCTATTTGGAATAAGCCAAAACGAAGAGATAACGGCTATTCTAAGCGTAAAGGAATTTAAAAACGAGGAACTCAACGTATTATTGGCGACAAGAAGGGGCATAGTCAAAAAAGTATTGCTTAAAGAGTTTGAAAGAACTAAAATATCCGGTAAACGGGCTATTCAATTAGACGATAACGACGAAGTGGTGGACGTAAAAATTACGGACGGTAAAAGAGAAATACTGTTAGCGACCAGAATGGGTAAGGCTTTGAGAATTAGCGAGGAACAAGTCAGGGTTATGGGAAGAACCGCCAGAGGCGTTATTGGTATAAGACTGGAACAAAACGACGAATTATGCGGCTTATGCGTCGTCGATAGCGATTCGCTGATGTTGTTGATAACCGAAAACGGATACGGTAAAAGAATGGATTTTGGACTTTTTACGCAACACGGAAGAGGTACGGGAGGACAGAGGTATTATAAATATAGCGAAGAAAAAGGAGAAGTCGTATCGGTTAAACAAGTTAAAGATGGAGACGACATAGTCGCTATAACCTCTAAGGGAAATCTCATTAGAATAAATTCAGAACAGGTATCGCAACAAGGTAAAAATGCCGGCGGCGTTAGACTTGTCAGAATAACTAAACCGGATTTTGTCGTATCAATTGCAAGATCTCCAAAATCCAATTATGTCGAGGATAAAGATAGCAAATGAAAAAACTCTTCCTAGCGGAGTTTATTGGGACTTTTTTCTTGATTTTTTTTGGATTAAGCGCGCTTATTATTCGGGATTATAGCTCAAACTTTGGTTCTGTTGGCGCCGCTTTTGTATTTGGAACGACTATAGGCGCCGCTACCTATTTTTTTGGAAGAATTTCCGGCGCCCATTTTAACCCCGCTTTATCGTTCGCATCCTTTATAACGGCGGAGATAAGTTTTAAAGATTTTTTAATTTATGTTATTTCTCAAATTTTAGCCGGATTTGGAGCTTGTTTTTTGTTGTTGATAATTTTTTCCGAGCGTTTCTATACCGCGTCTATCCCCTCGGATATGTCTATCTCCATGTTTTTAGAAAACGACATTTCTTTTCCAACGCTAATCTTAATACTAGAATCTATTTTTTCCTTCTTTTTGGCGCTAGTATATTTTATGTCTATAAAAAATAACAAGATAAGAAATAGAATTGTCCCAATTTTTATAGGCGGAACGTATTTTACCGCTTGTATGATACTTCTAAATATCAACGGATTTGGAATAAACCCGTTGAGAGTTGTAATTCCCGCTCTTTTTAAGTGGAACTGGACAAACGTCGCCTATTACGTAACGGCGAATTTTATCGGCGCTCTAATAGGCGGGATAACGGCAACCTATTTTAAGAAATAAATTATCGACTTATATTACCTTCTTTTGAAATATTTGTCTGTTGAACCTATTTTTAGACATATACCGGTAAATTCTGTATTATCAGGGATAAAAGCGCGAGTTTTTTGAGAGAAATTTTTCTCATATGTGTCAGAATATCGCCCAAGTCTTTTACAATATTATCTGTTTTCAACTTCTTACCGATCATACAGATAAATTCTTTAGCGCCATATTTTAAGATTCCTTCATAGAAAAATTTGATAATATCTCTTAAAATTACAGATATTCCGTATTCGTTGAATATATAATGCCATTTTTTTAACATTTTATACTTTTCAGCCTTTAATCTCACGTATTTATCGATTCTTTCCGGATTTTCATTGTCGATAAACTCATATTTAGATTCATGATCCCCGATAATATTTTTAATATTTCGAATATTTGCAGAAGAAACCTCGAGTATATAATCGATTAACCGGCAATTACTTTTAAAATTAAGTTTTTCCATCAAATAATTGATATAATCGTTAAACTTAGGCGAGATTTTAAAATGAAAAAGATAATTTTGTTTTGTCATGATTTAATCCTAAAAAAAATAATTGTTTTCTATATATATATAACAATTATTTTTTGTAATTCTTTACAAAAAATAAAAAATATTTTGAATATTTGCGCAAATAAGCATCATATGTGTCAAATTTGCATTATTTTCAAATAATGCGCCCTGTTAGTTTTTTTGGGGAATAAAAAAAATGACACATATGCGTCGATTTTCCCCCTCAAGAAGCAGACGGGGTACGGGCGTCATTTTTTTATAGATTTTTTTTGACAAAAATTATATTATAATTTAATATGTTTTTATTTGTATAAATATTAATTTAGGATTTTATGTCGCTTTTTAAGGAATTAAATTGAACAATAATATAAGAAATATCAAAGAAAAAAGTTTGTCGTATCATTTTGATAGAGAACCCGGGAAAATAGAGGTCGTCCCCAGAAAGGAGTGTAAAAACCAAGACGATCTTTCTATGGCGTATACGCCGGGGGTCGCTTTCCCATGTCTAGAGATTGAGAAAGACAGGGATAATTCTTACAGATACACTTCAAAAGGGAATCTTGTTGCCGTAATTTCCAACGGAACTGCGGTTTTGGGACTGGGAGATATCGGCGCGGAGGCTTCCAAACCCGTTATGGAGGGGAAGGGAATTCTATTTAAAAGATTCGCCGACGTCGACATATTCGATCTGGAATTGAATCTAAAAGATCCGGATAAAATAATAGAGGTCGTCAAATCTTTAGAGCCTACTTTCGGCGGCGTCAATCTCGAAGATATAAAAGCTCCGGAATGTTTTTATATTGAAGAGAAACTGAAAGAGATAATGAATATACCGGTATTTCACGACGATCAGCACGGAACGGCGATTATATCCGGCGCGGCGTTTTTGAACGCTCTCGAAATCGCAAAGAAAAATATTGAAGATGTGAAGATTGTCTTTAACGGAGCGGGCGCGGCGGGTATCGCTTGCGCTAAATTTTATCTCTCGCTTGGAATAAAAAAAGAGAATCTGATACTATGCGACACAAAAGGGGTGATTTACGCCGGCCGAAACGTCGGTATGAATAAATATAAAGAATATTTTGCTATCGAAACTGAAAAAAGAAATCTACAAGACGCCCTTGTCGGAGCGGACGCATTTGTAGGCGTTAGCGTAAAAGACGTCCTCGCTCCCGATATGATAAAATCGATGAATAAAGATCCTATAGTTTTTGCTATGGCCAATCCCGATCCTGAAATAGAATACGACGTCGCTAAAAGTTGTCGAGACGACGTAATAATGGCTTCAGGGCGGAGCGACTATCCTAACCAAGTAAACAACGTTCTCGGTTTTCCCTTTATTTTCAGAGGAGCTCTCGACGTACGCGCCAGATGTATAAACGAGGAGATGAAGCTCGCCGCCGCCAGAGCTCTTGCAGATCTTGTCAAGCGGGAAGTACCGGAAGAGGTTAAAAAAGCGTATAATCTCGCTGAAATAGAGTTTGGGCGGGATTATATCATACCCAAACCTTTTGATACCAGAGCTTTTATAGAAGTTTCTCAGGCGGTCGCCTGGGCGGCGGTCGAATCCGGAGTCGCGCAAATTATTCCCAAATCCCGCGAAGAGTATAGAAAACAATTAACCGACAGATATGAAAATAAAATCAAGCGTTTTAGTTGAGTAAATCTCAATAAATACCGCCCGTTTGTTATAAAATTAATTTCATGCAATATTGCTTGATGTCCAAAAAAAAACCGTTTTTTTTCAAGTCGTTTAGTATCTCATCGTCTTCAACGACATTCTTAATAACGACGACCGTTTCTTTGAGCAATATATGAGATATCATGATAAACAGTTCGTCGTTACTTCCACTAATAATTCCATAATCTATTATATCTAACGAATTAGAGCCTCTTCTTGCTATTATATAACCGCAAATCTTATTATCAAGATAAAATATATGAAATTCGGCAATTTTTGCCTCAAGCAAAAAATTTATGTATAGCGGATTTGTTTCTGAAAATAATTTATTTACTCCAAAATTTTTGCGAAGCATAGCGAAAATTAAAGGGTCTCCATTTTCGTATCGCCGATACGAGTCTCTTCTATAAAAAGAGTTAGTTTCATTTCTAAATTGACACAATTGTCTAACAATTTCAAATCCCATCGATTGGTACAGTTTTATCGCATATTGATTATCCGCTAATACTTCGAGATATACCTCTTTTATATCGGCCCGCCTCAACCCGTCAAGAGCGCGTTCCATAAGACTTCTACCAAATCCTCGGTTTCGGAATTTAGCCGATATATACAAAAGCGATATATAAGCGGCGTTTACGCTTTCCAAAATAAATATAATCCCGCCTATTTCATTTTCTACAACTAGCGCAAAAGAATATTCGGTATTAATTAGCAAGTTTTTTTCTATTTTGCTGATAATTTTTTTTAATTCCAGCCCGGTCGTCTGAACGTCCGCTCGGAGTTGTTTGAGATACGTTACAATTTGTTCGCTCTTCAATTCGCTAAGATTATATATTTTCATAAAAATTATTATATAAAATAATTCATTTTTTTAAAGAAAATTTATATAATAGTTATCTATGTATAAAATTCTCGGATTTGTTCTGGCGCTATTTGCGCTGTCTATTTCAAACGTATCCTGCGCCTCAAAAACGATTTTGATGAAAAACAAAACAAATATCTACTACAGAGTTTTTCTCTATTATTTTCCCCTGTCAAAAAAATCAACCCCTTTTTTTATTTTGAACAAATCAGATTTTTCTATAGAAATTGAAATTAATAACAAAGACGTTTACAAAGAACCTTCCGACCCGTCTATTTTTGAAGACGACATTATATTCAGAATTGACAATATCCCTTACGATTGGGTAGGAAAAGGAGAATTTCCCGTTACGCTGCGAACAAACAAAAAAATTATTTCAAGAATGGCGGAATTTAAAATATCGTCGATCGACGGTCTTCTCAAATTAAAAGGCGACATAAAAGATATAAAAATCATCGATATTACTGATAACGACTATTTCAAAAACAGAGCTAATTGGGAAGAGCCTTTTTATTTTGATTTTAAAATCTATATGAAATAAACAATCGCAGTTTACTTTTAAAATATACGCCGCGTTGGTTTTTTGAGGAATAACGAATAATTTTACGTATATCTGGGGTAATTTTCGATTACGAGGGCGTGTAGTAGTTGTTTTCGAGCGGCGATATTTAACAGTTGTGTCATTTTACCCAAAAAGTCGTTTTTCAATTTATCAATCCTTAATTCCTTACCAACAAGCTCAAGAAATCCTTCCAAACCGTATTTTACAACGCCGTTATAGAAAAACAAGATAATGTCGCGAACCGTCGAAGCCATACCAAATTCGTTATACAAGGAATGCCATCTTTTAATTCGAAGATAATCCGCTTCGCTGATTCTAAGGTATTTATCCACCCTTTTATCGTCGGAACTATCTATAACGGCGTACTCGGAGCGGTAATTTCCGATTATTCTCTTCATTTTTGGTATTTTTTTGTCAATAAGACGAAACATAGTTTCAAACAGTTTGCTGAACGTATTAATTTTGAACTCTTTTAGTAGAAAATCTATGACGTTACTATTCATAGATTCAGATACTATAAAGTGAAATAAATGCTTTTTGTTTTTCATAAAGTTTTCTCCTTTTTCCTTTATATATATAACAACTAAAAGTAGAAAACGTTGTACAAAAATTTGGATAATTTTTTATTAAATGACAAATATTTTACTATTTAAAAATATTTAACGCATATGTGTCAAATTTTCATCGAGGAGCGCTGCGGCGCATATGTGTTAATTTCTCCCGCCTCAAAAAACTAACGAAACATGTTTCATATGCGTCGATTTTTATACTTAACATCATATGTGTCAAATTCTTGCCCCAAAAACCGCTCAGATTACTTAAAATATAAATTTTAAAATAGACAATTATTATAAGTTTTGATATAATCGGCATAATTAAACGATTATTATATTTAGGAGATGGTTTTTATGGAATTGATTACAAAACCGTTGTTAGAGGGTAAAAATATTTTTCTAACGGGAGGCTCTAGAGGCATCGGTAAAGCCGCAGTTTTAGAATTGGCTAAAAATGGCGCAAACGTAGCTTTTACGTACGTTAGCAGCGAGTCGGGAGCTAAAGATACCGAAGCAAAAATAAAGGAGATCAATCCTAACGCTAAAGTTTTTTACTATAAAATGGACGTTAAAAATTCAAAAGAAGTTAACGAGGTCGCTGAAAAAGCGATAGCGGATATGGAAAGAATAGACGTTGTGGTCAACAACGCCGGCATATTACGCGACGGGCTGATTTATCAGATGACCGACGATCAGTGGGACGAGGTTATTCAAACTCATTTAACGGGAACTTTCTACGTGTGCAGGGCTTTTTTGGAAGAATTTATCGTAAATAAGGGGGGGAAGTTCGTTAATATCTCCTCGATTTGTCACGTAGGTTCGGCGGGACAGGCAAATTACTCGGCGGCAAAAGCGGGAATAATCGGGTTTTCTAAAGCTTTGGCTAAGGAATATGGGTATAAAAACATTTATTGCAACGTAATAGTGCCGGGATATTTCAAAACGGAACTGACCGACGCAAACGCTTCAGAAATGATTGTAGAGCAATTTGTTAGATTATCGATGCTGCAAAGAGAAGGCAAACCTGAAGAATTTGCCAAAGCCGTAGTTTTTTTGGCAAGCGGACTATCTGATTTTGTCAACGGCGACGTTCTGTATGTAACCGGAGGATTGGATACAATCCCTCCAAAAGACTCAAAAAGAAAGAAGAAATAATTATAAGACAATCGCTTATATCAAGTAAGGCGATTGTTTTTTATTATAAACATAAGGAGAATTTATGAAAATAGGTATTGAAAAAATTAATGTCTATGCGGGAAGTCTCGTACTTGATATTGAGAAGCTTGCTATTGCCAGAGGAAGAGACGTAAACTACTTTAAAGAAGAACTTATGCTTGACAGCAAATCGCAAAACGTCGATTTTGAAGACGTAATAACAATGGCGGTAAACGCGGCTAAACCGATAATTTCCGAACAGGATAAGGAAGATATCGAGATGGTAATATTTGCAACAGAATCCGGACTTGATTTCTGTAAATCTAATTCTACGTATGTATGCAAATATCTGGGTTTAAAATCGAACGTTAGAAATTTTGAGATAAAGAACGCATGCTATGCCGCGACTTGCGCCGTTCAGATGGCTATAAGCTGGATAGCGAGCGGAGTCGCTCCGGGTAAAAAATGTCTTGTCGTATCCAGCGACATAAATTACGATCATGCCGGTAGATCCGGCGAAGAGGTGCCGGCTATAGGCTCGGTGGCTATGCTTATCAGCGACAAACCCGTAGTAATAGAGTACGAACTCGGTAAAAACGGATACTATACGTTCGAATGCACAGACTATGCAAGACCGACTTCGACTTGGGATATTATCAATCCTCAAGAGTCGCTATACGCCTATTTGGAATGCGCGGTTGGATCTTGGCAGCACTATAAAAAAGTCGTAGGGCAGGATCTTGATTTGAACAGCTACTTTAAAAGAATTATTTATCACACGCCGTTCGGAGGTTTAGTTAAGCTTGCCCACGGCAATATTTTAAAGGAGAGTTATCCCGGAATAAAGAAAAGTCAAATAAAAGAGAATTTTGAAGAAAAAGTTATGAAGTCATTCAAAATACCGAGAGCCGTTGGAAACACCTACTCTTCGACGGTTTATACCTGTTTATTGAGTTTATTATTAGACGACGACGAAGTTAAGCCCGGGGACAGAATAGGTATTTTTTCTTACGGATCGGGCTCGTGCGCCGAGTTTTATAGCGCTATAGTATTGCCGGGAGCAAAAGAATACGTTAAGTCGTTAAAAATTGACGAACATCTTGCCGCCAGACGACCGCTTACCGTAGAAGAATTCGATCATCTTGCTCAATTGAGATCAAGTCACGCTGAAAAACCGACTTTCCAGACTGAAATGAACTACCCCGAAGGTTGGTACGATAAATATTATAAAGGCAAAGGATTGCTGATTTTCAGAGGCGCTGAAGACTTTATAAGAAAATATGAAATTAGTTAAAGCAAAAAAAAGGGGTTGTCCTAGCGAACAGCCCCTTTTTTTTATTTATCCGTCTATTTCTCTCTCTTTTTATGATAATGCGTATGAAGCAATTCGTGAGATTTTTTACTCCCCGGTTCGCCTAAAAATTCCTTATATAACTTTTGAATATAAGGGTTATCGTGCGATTTTCTGATAACTTTTCTTTCGTCCTCCGTATAGATCATCTTCATTCTGCGTTCAAGTTTGGTAGTGTCGCCGTGTATGTAAGGTTGACCTCCGCCGTTAATACAGCCGCCGGGACACGCCATAATCTCAATAGCGTGGTATTTGGCTTCTCCCGACCTTATTTTCTCAAGAATCTTTCGAGCGTTGCCAAGACCTGAAGTAACCGCGACTTTTACGTCGAGCTCTCCGATCTTTACCGTCGCTTCTTTGATCCCTTCCAACCCTCTTACCTCGACGAAGTTTACATCTTTTAGTTCGGTTTTACTAATTACTTCAGATACGGTTCTAAGCGCCGCTTCCAAAACTCCTCCCGAAGCTCCAAAGATAACGCCCGCTCCGGTAGATTCTCCAAGCGGATTGTCGTAATCTTCGTCTTTCAATTTTGCTATATTTATACCGGCTTCTTTAAACATTTTGGCGAGCTCTCTTGTAGATAATACGTAATCTACGTCCGGTACTCCGTTATTTATAAATTCCGGTTTTGCCGCTTCATATTTTTTGGCTAAACAAGGCATTATAGATACGACTATTAGGTCTTTAGGAGACACGCCAATTTTTTCAGCATAATAACTTTTAGCGATTGCTCCAAACATCTGTTGCGGAGACTTACAAGTCGAAGGTATATGTAATAAATCCGGGAATTGGTACTCCATAAAATTTACCCAACCGGGACAGCATGAAGTTAAGATCGGAAGATTCTCATTTTTATTAATTCTATTAATTAACTCATGTCCCTCTTCCATAATAGTTAGGTCGGCCGAAAAATCCGTATCAAATACCGCGTCAAACCCTAATCGTCTTAGACCGGCGACAAGTTTACCCGTCGCGGATTCATTTTCAGGAATGTTAAATTCTTCGCCGATACCGACTCTAACGGCCGGAGCGGTCTGTACGATAACTTTTTTTGTAGGATCGTTAATTGCTTTCCAAACCGGATTGATATAATTAATCTCGGTAAGAGCGCCGGTTGGACATACGTTGACGCATTGACCGCAAAAAACGCAATTTGTGTCGTTTAACGGTTTCATCTCCGGAGGCGCGACTACCGCCATAAATCCTCGTTTATAGCCGGTCAAAACTTTAACCGTCTGTATTTCGTTGCAAGCGGTCTCGCATCTTCTACACATTATACATTTGTCAAGATCCCTATTAATCGCATTACTCGACGTATCGCGCGGATATGAAGATCTCTCGCCCGTATAAGTAAGGTGATCTATTCCAAATTGTCTGGCTAGCGCTTGAAGTTCGCAATCTAGCGATTTCGCGCATATCAAACAATCAAAGGGGTGATCGGATAACAGCAACTCCAAAACCGTTCTTCTTATCTGAATTATTTCCGGAGTATTCGTCTTTATCTTCATCCCATCTTGTACCGGCGTGCAACACGCGGGCATCATTTTAGATCTGCCGCCAAGTTCGACTTCCACCATACATACTCTACACGACCCCGTTCTATGTTCTATGTTGAAACTTTCCAGATCCAGATGACACAAAGTCGGAATAAATATGTCGACCTCCTTTGCGGCGTCCAAAATTGAAGCGTCGTTAAGAGCCTCAACCGGAATATCGTTTATTATTACTTTAGCCATTATTTCCTCCTATATCGTTAACTAAGATACTATTATTGCGTTAAATTTACAGTTTGTATAACATACGCCGCATTTTATACACGCTTTCTGATCTATGGTATGAACCTCTTTCACTTTTCCGGAAATACACTGTACGGGGCAACTTCTCGCGCATCTCGTACAACCGTTGCATTTATCCGGAACTATTTCGTATTTCAACAGCGCTTTACAAACTTTCGAGCGGCATTTTTTATCTTTTATATGCTCGTCGTATTCGTTCCTAAAATACCTTAAAGTCGACAATACGGGATTGGGCGACGTTTGTCCTAAACCGCATAGGGACGCTTTTTTAATCGTAGCGCATAGTTGTTCAATTTGCGGTATGATCTCTTCCGTCGCCTGTCCGTTGGTAACCTTCTCAAGCAGTTCGAGCAATCTTTTATTCCCGACCCTGCAAGGCGCGCATTTTCCGCAACTTTCGTCGATGGTAAATTCGAGGAAGAATTTTGCAAAGTTAACCATACAGTCGTCTTCGTCCATTACGATCATACCGCCCGATCCCATCATCGAACCGATAGATAAGAGGTTATCGTAATCGATTGGAGTGTCTAAGTTCTCTCTTGTTATACAACCTCCCGAAGGTCCTCCCGTCTGGACCGCTTTGAACTCTTTCCCGTCTCTGATGCCTCCGCCAATATTATCGATAACGTTTCTCAAAGTCATACCCATAGGAATTTCTATCAATCCTACGTTATTAATTTTACCGGCTAACGCGAACACCTTAGTTCCGGGCGATTTTTGAGTCCCTATACTTCTAAACCAATCTTTTCCGTTTAGGATAATAGGACATATATTAGCAAAGGTCTCTACGTTATTTACTATTGTAGGTTTACCCCAAAGCCCTTTTTGAGCGGGATAAGGCGGTTTAACGACCGGCTCGCCTCTTTTACCCTCTATCGACGCTATAAGAGCGGTCTCTTCTCCGCAGACAAACGCGCCGGCTCCGTATTTAAGTTCGATATCAAAAGAAAATTCCGTTCCCAAAATATTCTTCCCCAAAAAACCGTATTCTTTTGATATCTCTATGGCTTTTTTTATTCTTTCTATAGCTAAAGGATACTCGGCTCGTATGTATATAATACCCTTGTCCGCGCCGACGCTATACCCGGCGATAGTCATAGCTTCCAATACGCTGTGAGTATCCCCTTCGAGAACGGCTCTATCCATAAAGGCTCCCGGATCTCCTTCGTCGGCGTTGCATATAATAAATTTTTCATCGCTAACTTCCGCCGCCGCCGCTTTCCATTTTATTCCGGTCGGGAATCCGCCGCCGCCTCGTCCTCTTAATCCGGATTCGGTAATGATATTTATAACGTCCGCCGGTTTTTTATCAAAAAGACAAGTTACCAAAGCTTCGTATCCTCTGGCGTTTATATAATCCTCAATACTTTCCGGATTAACTCTCCCGCAATTTCTTAGCGCAATTCTAACCTGTTTTACCATTTTATCCCCCTTGTCCTTATTCAAAATTTCTGGGAATCACGTATTGACTCTCGAAAGATTTATTCAAAATATGCATATCTATAACGTCTAACGCATTTTCCGATTTAATATTTCCGAGAATTACCGATCCGCCCTCCGGATAAACTATCTCAATCGTCGGTTCCGCATAGCAATATCCAACGCAACCTACTCTAACGATCTTAGCGTTTTTAATATTCCTCTCGGCAAGACCTTTTTCAATGGCTTTTTCGATTATCTTCGCTCCAGCCGCTATTCCGCAAGTCCCAAAACCTATTAATAATTTAATATCCTTATCTTGAGCGCGCTTTTTAACCGTCTCTTCTTTGAGTTTAAAAAAATCCTCTTTACTTTTCAATTTCATTTATTTTCCTCCATAGAGTTTGCCAATTTTATACAGTCGGTCATAATGTCTCCGACCATTTTTGGATTAACGTTGCCGTAGACTCTGTCTCCAACCATTACAACCGGAGCCAAACCGCAAGCTCCGACGCATCGTAAAACGTCCAGAGAAAATTTTCCGTCGGAAGTAACGCCCCCGGATTTAATATGCAGAAAATTCTCAAACTCTTTCAAAACCTTTTCCGAGCCGCGGACAAAACAAGCGGTTCCCATACAAATGCTAATATTCACTTTCCCTTTCGGCAGAGTCGTAAAAAAGTTATAAAAACTTATAACCCCCGACACTTCCGAATGACAAACGCCCAACTTCCTGGCGACAAATTTCTGAACCTCTTCCGGCAAATAACCGAAAAGACTCTGCGCCTTATGCAAAACTTGAATGAGATACCCCTTTTTTCTGGGATCCTTTGAATCGATGCCCAAATCTTCGACAAAACTGTCAAGTTTGCGATACAACTCTTCAGGAAGTATTTTCTTATACTCAGTTACTTCGCTCAATTTATTTCCTCCGTATATAAATGTAAAAAGATTAACGATACCATTATAATGATTTTAAAAATAAATTCAACCTTAATTTGAATATTTATGAAATACATTTTTTTTATTACGACAATCTTTTTACTTGGATAGCCCCATATGCGCGCTCTTACATCATATGCGTTATTTTTTCAAGACAGTCGCCGCGCGTCCCATATGTGTCAATTTATCCATGAACGTCATATGTGTCAATTTTACTTTTAGCATCATATGCGTTAAAAAAAAACCGAGCGACGTATAAAATCCATTTCAATAATAGAATTTTAAATAATATTAAATAATTGACAATTTAAAATCAGTCGGATATATTAATAATGGCGATAGGTTGTTTTCTTGATAATAACAACATATGCGTCAAATTAGATTTTGACACATATGTTGTTTCTCGCCAAAAAAACAATCAATCGCGCTTGGCGCTAATTCCTTCGTATAAAAGGCGGAGTATGAACGTAGATAACTTTGATTTTAAAAACGGCGATTATGAAGAGTATAAGGCTCTGGTTTTTGATATATTATCTTATCCTAAGCCGCCCGATACCGAAATATTCAAAAATATTTTAAGAGAGACGCTTTCGGCGTATAGCGGCGAAAACGAGGAAATTAGACCGAAAGATAAAAACGGATTTGGCGGCGGTTTGATTGATTTAAGCGGAGCCGAAAGAGTCGTTATCATTCCGGATCTGCACGCGCGAAGGAGTTTCTTAAAGGAGACGCTTCTTTTTTCTATAAACGGAGACGGGGTTTCAATATTTGAGCGTCTTGAAGATAAAAGTTTGACCGTCCTCTGTTTAGGCGACGGAGTTCATAGCGAGGGGGCGTATTTAAACCGGTGGCTGCGCGCTTACGACGAATACAAAAAGGGATTTGATAAGTCGCCTAATATGGATATGGAGATAGCCGACTCGTTCAATCTTATGCTCGCGGTAATGCTGTTAAAAATACGATATACAGATAACTTCCATTTTTTAAAAGGCAATCATGAGAATATATTGAACGAGACCGCTAACGGTAATTATGCGTTTGCTAAGTTTGCCAACGAGGGGGCGATGACGTTGTCGTATTTTCAAAAAAAGTACGGCGAAGAGATACTGGCAAATTATTCAAAATTTGAAAAAGAGTTGCCGCTATTTGTCGTCGGGAAAAATTTTCTCGCAAGTCATTCCGAGCCCGGCTATTTTTTTACAAGGGACCAAATTATTAATCATAGGGACGATCCCGATTTGATCGCCGCTCTTACGTGGACGGACAACTACTCCGCGGAAGAGGGCTCTGTCGATAAGATTATATCGTATTTTATTCCGGAAAACGACGATTGCACTTACTATTTTGGCGGACACAGACCTATTAAAGACCTTTACAACAAGATTAATAACGACAGGTACGTTCAGATACACAATCCGAGAAGGAAGATCGTTTGTTTAATAGATCGGGACAGGCGCATCGATTTGGATAGAGATATTATCGAGATAGCAAAGGACGAAAAAAAAAGTATTTTTAAGAAAGAAAATCCGATATAATATTTATTGACCTCGAAATACAGAGTATATAATGGATAAAGAGAGTAAACGACAAAATACCGAGATTAAGGGCTATACTATTCTGGGAAAAATCGCTAAGGGCGGAATGGGCGAGGTATATCGCGGCATTCATCAAGGACTTAACAAGGAAGTGATACTAAAGAAGTTAATCTCAAAGGCGCCGCCTACTTTTTACGAGCGGTTTCGACGGGAAGCGACGATAATGATGGAGATATCGCACCCAAACGTCGTTCATCTTTTCGATTATTTTAAAGAGGACGACTCTTCTTATATAGTGATGGAATATGTCGCCGGATTTAATCTTTCGGAAATTATCAGAAAATTTGGCAAAGTTCCGGTATATCTTGCCTGTTATATCGCTTACGAGATTGCCAAAGGGCTGGAGTGCGCTCATCAAAAGGAGATTATTCATAGGGATATAAAGCCGGCAAACGTCCTTATTTCTAACAGAGGGGAGATAAAGCTTACGGATTTTGGAATAGCGTTTAAAAGTTCCAGAGAAGAGGAAGAGGCGATAACTAAAAAAGGCGCTTTACTTGGGACGCCGGCTTATATGTCGCCCGAACAGATTAGCAGTTCTAAGGACGTCGACACGAGAACGGACCTTTACGCTCTCGGCGTCATAATGTACGAGATGCTCTCAGGCGTCAAACCTTTTACTAACGAATTCTCTATGGAGAATGTAGTAAATATCAAAAAGGGGAAGCGAAAGCGGCTAAGGTCTCTCAACAAAAACGTCCCCTATACGCTAAACGCGATCATTAATAAAATGTTGAATCCCAAAAAAAACAAAAGATACCGAAATATAACGGAGTTTAAACGGGTAATAGAGAAATTCATTCTTTTTAAATTTAAAGATATAAACTCAATTAAGGACAAATTTGCTTTGTTAATCGGCGATAACGAGAATAAGCCCGATCTTAAAGAGTTTGATTATTCAAATATAGTTATAGTTTTGACTCTTATATCGGCTGTAGCGTCTCCCGCGGCGGCGGCTATTATTATTTTGTTATTTTTGAGAATGTTTTTTCCCGGCGTACTTTTTAGTTTTTTATTCCCCAATTATTACGGACTTGTCGGGATAAATATTGTTGATAATAGGGAAATAAAATATTACGACCTCAAGATTATAGATTACGATAACAGGACGTTTTTCAAGAAAAAAGGGCTGACTGACAAAGAAAAATTAACGTTAGACAATATAGCCCTTCGTCCGAATCAATACAAAGTCGAACTGGATATCCGCGATAAAAAATACGTTACCGATTTGGTAGCAAGATCGTACAAAACTTCGGGAAAGAAGACCGTGGATTTTAAGATCGCCAACGTAGAAAAGACGCTTTTTTCTGTTTACAGCTACGTTTACGACGATTTGGGAGCTCCGGCAAATAACTGTAAACTTTATTACAGGTCCGGAGTTGAAAAGGGGTGGAATATTCTCCTAAGAGAGATGAATTTATTAAACGGGACGAAATATGATTTTAAGGCGACTTCGGACGGATATTTCGACGCTTATATAAACGGAATCGACATTCCGAGAGAACAAAAATCGTTGGCTCTGAAATTTTATTTGATCGAAAAAAACGCTAAAGTAAATCTGCTAAATCCATATATTGATTTGGATATGAAAATAAACGGCGGCTCCAAGTATCTTTTAGACCAACGAGGGCTTAAAACCGGCTCGATAAGAAAGTTGTCGAAAGATAAAACTATTTTTCTGAAAAAAGGCGTTTATAAATTTGATTTTTACAATAAGAAGAAGAATATTAGAGAATCTTTTAAAATATCGCTGAATAAAGGGGACGAACGGGATCTTCTGTTTAAATACGACGAAATAAATAACAAATTACATATTGAAGCAAAATAAATCCCGTTATCTTCCGTATAGTTTTTAATTCAGTTCGAGTATTAGTATATTCAAAACGGGAATTCCCGTTTTGAATATACTAATACTCTAAAATATATACTCCCGTAAAAATTACGTAAATTTTTATTTTTCCCTTTACTTTATTACTATAATTCTTTAAAATGAAATTATGTATCGTTCCGTTCATTATATATTTTGGCGATATACGTAGGGAGAAAAATGTTATGAGAAAGGTTGGAGTTTTATTTTTTTTGTTTATTTTTTTAACGTTAATTTCTGCGAAACCTGGCGATTATAATAATTTGGGCGGAGGTTGGACGGAAATCGGCGGCATGGCGTCTCTCGGCGACAAACTCTATATTATTTCCGGCGGTAAACTTTATGAGACGACTAAAGACGGTAAATACAAGTCTTTGGGCGGAGGCTGGATAGAAATCGGCGGCATGACGTCTCTCGGCGATAAACTCTATATTATTTCCGGCGGCAACCTTTATGAGACGACTAAAGACGGTAAATACAAGTCTCTCGGCAGAGGTTGGATAGAAATCGGCGGCATGGCGTCTCTCGGCGATAAACTCTATATTATTTCCGGCGGCAACCTTTATGAGACGACTAAAGACGGTAAATACAAGTCTTTGGGCGGAGGCTGGATAGAAATCGGCGGCATGGCGTCTCTCGGCGACAAACTCTATATTATTTCCGGCGGCAACCTTTATGAGACGACCAAAGACGGTAAATACAAGTCTCTTGGGGGAGGCTGGATAGAAATCGGCGGCATGGCGTCTCTCGGCGATAAACTCTATATTATTTCCGGCGGCAACCTTTATGAAACGACCAAAGACGGTAAATACAAGTCTCTCGGCAGAGGTTGGATAGAAATTGGCGGGGCTGCTTCAAATAACGATAAATTGTATATTATAAGCGGAAAGATTTTGTATTCTACAGAAACTAAGTAATTATAATAAACAAAAGCAAGAGCGGTCTTGTAAATCCAGTTATCTTCCGTATAATTTTGTAAGTTTTCTCAATCTTTCGATCATTTTGTCGGTAATTTTACCTTTTGTATAGCGCCAAGCCCAATTTCCTCCGAATTTCCCCGGATAGTTCATCCGGGCTTCGTCGCCCAATCCCAATACGTCCTGTAACGGAACGATAGATATAACCGCGACCGAGGAGATGGCGCCTTTTATAAACGCCCAGTTTACTTCGCCTTTTTGGACGTCGAGATACTCTTCCGCATATTTTTTATCTACCTCTTTAGCGTCGTTATACCAGCCGACGACGGTAGAGTTATCGTGAGTCCCGGTATAGCAGACGCAATCCTTAACATAGACGTGAGGAATGAAGTTTTTTGCGCTCGCCTCTTCAGAATCAAACGCAAATTGGAGTATTTTCATACCGGGCAAGCCGTATTTTTTTAACAACCTCTCGACGTCCGGCGTTATTACGCCAAGATCTTCCGCAATAATAGGCAGTTTGCCGAGGTCGCGTTTGATTTTATCAAAAAGATAATCCCCGTTAGCTCTATACCACTCTCCGTTTATCGCAGTTTTTTCGCCGTAAGGAACAGCCCAATACCCGGCAAAGCCCCTGAAATGATCGATCCTGACTATATCGGCCGATTTTAGCGCGGATTGTATCCTCTTGATCCACCAATCGCAAATCTTGTCGAGCGCGTTATCCCAATCGTAAACGGGATTGCCCCACAACTGCCCCGTAGCGCTAAAATAGTCCGGCGGAACTCCGGCGACTTTTTTGGGATTCCTATTCTCGTCGAATTGAAACAGCTCGACGTTAGCCCAACAATCCGAGCTGTCGCCCGCGATGTAGATAGGAATATCGCCGATTATCTTGATATTGTTTTGATTTGCATAAGATTTTAGTTCAAACCACTGTTTATAAAATATATATTGCAGATATTTGTGATAATCGATCAAATCCTTCAATTTTGTCTTATATTTGTCAAGCGTAGGTTTATCGCGGAATTTTAACGGTTTGTCCCAATCGCTCCAGGGTATCATCCCAAGCGACTCTTTGATCGCCATAAAAAGCGAATAATCTTCAAGCCAGAATATGTTTGCCTCGCAAAAATTCTCATATTTCCTTGAAAGAACCTTATCTCTTGATTTGAGCTCAATAAACCTTTTATACGATTTTTTCAGAATTGCGTTCTTAAAATCAATAACCTTACCGTATTCGACTAAAATTGGCGAAAAAACGATATTTTGGTCGATATCCTCTTTTTTCAAAAGTTTTTCTTCCAATAAAACGTCAAAATCAATCAAAAGATGATTGCCGGCAAACGCCGAAAAACATTGATACGGGGAATCCCCGTAGCCCGTCGGTCCTAACGGGCATATCTGCCAGAGTTTCTGCCCCGATTTGATAAGAAAATCGACAAAATCGTACGCCTCCTTTCCAAGAGTTCCGATACCGTATCTGCCCGGCAGACTGGTAGGATGCAATAATATTCCGCTTGCCCTTTCAAAATTCATAATAGCTTCCTTAATGTCTATTTATTCAACGGACGCTCATTCAAACGACGTAATTATACTAGTAATAAGAAAATTATCAAAGAAGTTTTGGCGAAAATATATAATGCGGCGACTGTCTTGAAAAATTGACACATATGGAGCTATACTCGCCGCGTCGCGCCTTGATGAAAAATTGACACATATGGAGCTGCATGCGCCGCGCCGCTCCCCGATGGAAATTGACACATATGAAGCTACATGCGCCGCGTCGCTCCCTGATAAAAATTGACACATATGGGTTACATATCCGCCGCGTCGCGCCTTGATGAAAAAATGACGCATATGGAGCTATACTCGCCGCGTCGCTCCCTGATAAAAATTGACACATATGGGTTACATATCCGCCGCGTCGCTCCTTGATGAAAAATTGACACATATGGAGCTATACTCGCCGCGTCGCTCCCTGATAAAAAAAATGACACATATGGCGCTGCATGCGCCGCGCCGCTCCCCGATATAAAATTGGACGCATATGGCGCTATATGTGCCGCGTCTTGATAAAAATTTGACACATATGGAGCTACATAACCGCCGGGGCGCTCCTCGATATAAAAATGACACATATGGCGCTGCATGCGCCGCGTCGCGCCTTGATGAAAAATTGACACATATGAAGCTACATGCGCCGCGTCGCTCCCTGATGGAAATTTTGACACATGTGGAGCTGCATGCGCCGCGCCGCTTCCTGATGAAAATTTGACACATTTGGAGCTGCATATGCGGCGGGGTAGGGCAGCGCGCGGCGACTGTCTTGAAAAATTTGACACATATGGAGATACATGCGCCGCGTCGCGCCTTGATGAAAAATTGACACATATGGAGCTATATGCCGCGCCGCTCCTCGATATAAAATTGATACATATGGCGCTGCATGCGCCGCGTCGCTCCCTGATAAAAAATGACACATCTATGGTAAAAGTCAACGATAATCTTTGTTTTTTTTTAACATTTTAATCTATCGTCTATAAATACAGCCTCATAAATTTCCTTGTCAATAAATTTTTTCATAAGTTTATCCATAT
>Ga0116183_1000264_pt1 | contig 61797 bp, 49 predicted proteins | sample AD_UKC078_MetaG_FD_89753 | JGI IMG/M metagenome (GOLD analysis project Ga0116183, IMG submission 89753) | Active sludge microbial communities of municipal wastewater-treating anaerobic digesters from USA - AD_UKC078_MetaG | ecosystem: Engineered > Bioreactor > Anaerobic > Digestate | place: USA...
AAATAACAAAAAAATTTTTTTTAATAAAACTTCCTCCTTTTATTTTTTAAAAAAATAAAATAAAAAAAAAAAAAAAAAAAAAACACTATTTAATTAATAAATATTTCTTTTTGCGCATTATTTTTTTTAAAATAGTTAGCGCAAAAGCGCGTTGTTATAATTATATATAAAGTGTAAAATGTATTGAGTATTAAGCGGTTTTTCATATAAACTATACAGTATTATATTCAAGCGCATAGGAGTTGATATATGGATTCTCAGGTTAAAGAGATACATTCAAAAGTTGAAAGAGAGGCTCCGACGATAGAATCGGTCATGTCCGAGTTGAAAAAACGTATTGTCGGGCAGGAAGAGATGTTGCAGGGGTTGCTTATCGGGCTGTTGGCTAAAGGTCATATATTAGTCGAGGGGGTTCCGGGGCTTGCAAAAACGTTGACCGTTAAGACTTTGTCCGAGGTATTAGATATAGATTTTAAAAGAATTCAATTTACTCCGGATTTATTGCCGTCGGATATTGTCGGCACGCTGATATATAACCAAAAAATCGGCGAATTTGAGCCCAAAAAAGGTCCCGTTTTTACCAACTTTGTTTTGGCGGACGAGATAAACCGCGCTCCGGCTAAAGTTCAGGCGGCTCTGCTCGAGGCGATGCAGGAGAAGCAGGTAACTATCGGAGAACGCGGTTATAAATTGGACGAACCGTTTTTGGTTATGGCTACGCAAAATCCTATCGAGCAGGAGGGGACTTACAATCTCCCCGAAGCGCAAATAGACAGGTTTATGTTAAAAATCAAAGTCGGCTATCCAAAAAAGGAAGAGGAGAAGATCATACTCGACAGAATGATTAGTCAGGAAGAGATAAAAGTATCAAAAGTATTATCGCGGGATAAGATTGTCGAATTGACAAATTTATCCGACGAGATATATATCAGCGATAGGATTAAAAATTATATAGTAGACATCGTGCACTCCACAAGAGAGCCGGAGGGGTATAATTTAAAAATTAAGTCTTTTATAGATTACGGCGCGTCCCCCAGAGCTAGTATATTTTTAGCGCGGGCGGCTAAAGCTAACGCTTTATTGTCGGGAAGGGGATTTGTTACGGCGGACGATATTAAGTCGGTAAGTTTCTCCGTTTTAAGACACAGGATTATTTTGAGTTATGAAGCGGAAGCCGAAGGGGTTGCGTCGGAAGATATTATAACGCAAATTTTTAATACTATAATGGTTCCTTAATAAAAGGTAAGTCATGAAAGAAGAAGAGAAGATTCCGTTAGAACTGCTGAAAAAAATCAAAAAAATTGAGATCCGCTCGCGTCTTGTAGTCAACGAAGCGATGAGCGGCGGATATAACTCTGTATTTCGCGGATACGGAATGGAATTTCAGGAGGTCAGAGAGTACTCTATAGGCGACGATTTTAGAAGAATCGATTGGAACGTTACCGCCAGGCATAACAACCTCTATATAAAAACCTTTAAAGAAGAGCGCCAGCTAAACGTTATGTTACTATTGGATATCTCCGGATCTTTGGGATTTGGTTCAAAATCTTCCACTAAACATGATAAAATGGTAGAGACTTCGGCGATCTTGGCGTTAACGGCTATGGACAATCAAGATAAGATCGGAGCTGTTTTTTTTACCGATAAGGTTGAGAAAGTTATTATTCCCACCAAAAATAAAAATACTATACTGCGGCTTCTGAGGGAGATACTGTTTATAAAGCCGCAGTCTAACGGAACGGATATAAATAACGCGATTGATTTTGCCGTTGAGAATATGAAAAGAAGAGGCGTTATATTTATTCTGTCCGATTTCTTGGCGGAGGTAAGTTTTAAAAAGATTTTTATCGCCTCTAAAAAACACGATATTATTCCGGTAGTTTTGACCGACGAATTTGAAGAATATCCGATAAATCTCGGGCTTGTCGATATGGTCGATAACGAGAGCGGCGAGTTGATGTTGGTAGATACTTCGTCCGAGAGTTATAAAAAATTTGTCGAAGAGAGAAAAGCTCGGAAAGCGAAATTCTTTTTAGAGTTGAAAAAACTCAATATCGAGCCGCTTATTATCGATACCGGCGCGGACGTCGAGCTTCCGATAATGAGATATTTTGAGAAAAGAAGAAAAAAAATCAGATAGGGTAGAATATAATGAGAAAATATCCGGCGGCTTTGTTACTTTTTTTATCCTTATTTCGGCTTTTTTCCGACTCAAGCGACGATATAATCTCTGAAATAACAAAGAGCTCTATTAAAATAGGCGAAAAAGCCGTAATAACGACGAAATTATCCGGAATGAAGGATATGAAGATACTTTGGCAGGATTTATCCAAATCCGAAGCGGATATCGAAGTATTGTCGACAAAAGATTCCTATATTAAAGATTATCTGAATTTAGAGATAGTTTTTACCTCTTTCAAACCGAAAGAGTATGTCGATCTATATTTTACTATTCCGATGGTAGACCCCGCCGGCGAATCTTTTTATCTTGAGACGAAGAAATATTCTATTTCGGTTAACGGCGTATTATCCCCGACGGATTTGGAGGCGGCGAAGAGTATTCAAGACCCTTCAAAGATTGAACTTAAGCCCGAAAAAGGACAGGAGAAATTTAGTTTTAATTTTCGACCTTACGCGGCCGTTATCGTTACTATACTAATAGCGCTCGCGTGCGCCGCCGTTATTTTTTATCTCCTTTATAACTATTTTATTAAAAAGAAGTTTAAGGAGGTTAAAAAAGCCGATATTTCTCCTTACGAGAGATTTTTAGCGAGTATGAATATGATAGTATTTGAGCCGGATGAAGATAGAAAAGAGTCCGAATATAAACTCTCGGTTTTATCGGAGTCGCTAAAGGAGTTGATATTTGGCGAGTTTATGATTAGCGCCCCGTCCGAGACGACGAGGGAGCTGATTCGCGCGCTAAAATTGAATAATTTTGACGAAGACGTAACTTTTATTATTAACAAGCTTTTTACCGAGATGGATATGATAAAATTTGCCAAAGCGCCTTACGACTTTGACAGACTGCATTTTTTTTACGAAAAAATAAAAGAACTCGGCGGGAGAATTCATGAACTTTATAAATACCAAAATATCGAGAAAAAAGAGGACGGGGCGAATAAATGAGAATATATCGGCTTGATAATCCTTACGGACTGCTGTTTCTATTAATTCCTTTACTGTGTCTCGCCGTCGTAATACTATCTCGATTTTTTTTTAAAAAAGGCGCCCTCGTCTCCGCTATTTACGGATACAAGAACTTCCGGTCTTTAAAGATATACGGATATTTTGTATCGTTATCTTTGATATTGTTAGGTATGTCGTTGATAGCGTTTAGTCTTTCCAAGCCTCAATTTGGAATAAAAAAGGAAAAAATTATTACGGAAGGCATCGATATTATGATCGCTTTAGACGTATCGGGGAGTATGACGACTTCGGATTTTTTTTCATACAGCAGGATCGAAGGGGCTAAAAACATACTGCAGAAATTTGTCGCTAAACGCAAAGGGGATCGCATAGGGCTCGTTACTTTCGCGGAGAGCTCTTTTCTAAAATGTCCCGCTACCGTTAACTTCGATCTTTTAACGAAAGTTATAGGGAAAATATTTATCGATCCGAATAAACAGAGCTCCACCTCCATCGGTATCGGGCTGGCGAGCGCTATAAACAGGCTTCTACAGATGAAGGATAACGCTAATCCCGATTCGAAGATAGCGATCCTTGTTACCGACGGAATTAACAACTCCGGCGAGATTAGTCCGGAGGCGGCTACGGAGATAGCTCTGCAAACGGGGATAAAAGTATATACCGTAGGAATCGGCGAATCTAACGAAGTGGACGTTAAACTTCTTGGCGATATAGCGAATAGAACTAAAGGGAAGTTTTTTCACGCGAAAAATGCCGGCGAACTCGGACCTATTTTTGACGAAATAGATAAAATAGAAAAACGTAAAATTGAAACTTTGGAGTTTGTAAGATATAAAGACGTCGGTTACAAATACGCTCTGGCGGGGATAATAATAATGATATCCGGACTTTTATTTAACGGACTATTTTTTAAGAGGTTAGGCTGAAAATGTTTGAGAATAAGTATTTTTTCTGGTTATTTTTAGCGATTCCGGTTATATCTCTAATATTTATAGCGGATATTCTGCTTTTAAGGAAAAAATCAAAGTTGTTAGCCGGTAAAAACGTAGCGAGTATCATACCTTTCTATACGGAAGGTCAAAAATGGCTGCGGCTGATATTCTACGTTTTGGGTTTTGCCCTGGCGGTTCTGGCTTTGGCGAGACCGAGATGGGGAGTCGAGACCATAGAGACGGAGGTTAAGGGGAGGGACATTCTTCTGATACTGGACGTTTCGTATTCGATGGCGGCAAACGACGTCGTTCCGTCGCGGTTGGACTCGGCTAAAAGGTATATCGTCGAACTTCTTGAAATGGAGACCGGCGATAGGATAGGGCTATCCGTATTTAGCGGAGCTTACGAACTTGTGTCGCCTATTACCCACGACTATGCGGCGATCAATTTTTTTACAGAGTCTCTCTATCCGGGGATGCTCGGCAAAGGGGGGACTAATATCGGCGACGCGATAATTAACGGTATAGACTCTTTCGACGATACCGAACCCCGCAATAAAATGATAGTTCTTATTACCGACGGCGAAGATATCGAAGGACCTTATTATCAGATGTTGAAAAAGGCTAAAGAATCGAAGATCAAAGTTTTTACGGTGGGCGTCGGGACAAAGAGCGGCGAGCCCATTCCGATAAGAAACGCCAAAGGGGAGATCGAGTCTTACGTAAAAGATGAAAATAATAGACATGTTATCAGCAAACTTGACGAAAGACGGTTGATTGAGATAGCCGAGTCGTCGGGAGGCGCTTATCTGAAGACGTCGAATAAAAAAGGGGAGTTAAGGAAGTTTATTGAATCGATCTCTTCGGTCGAATCGGAGGAGTTGGAAGAGTTGAAATATGAACAAAAAAAAGAGAGATACGATATATTCTTAATTCCGGCGTTGATATTTTTCGCTATAGGATTTATCCTTGATCAAGGGAGAATGATAAGATCGTCAAAAAACAGACTTAGCTGGCTTTTGGGTAAAAACAGCTTGATAACGATATTTGTTTTGTTAATGTTGCTCGGTTCTAACTATTTATCGTTTTCTCAAACCGATCCGAGCGACGACGTTTCCGGTAAAAATACCAACGAGATGAGAGATAATAAAAGCGCTTTTGGAGATCCAAACGGCGGTTTCTGGGGAAACAGAAAGTTTAAGAAAGGGGATTTCAACAAAGCGCTTGAGAAATATGCGTCGGCGATCAATCATCTTCGCGAAAACCAGCTGGCGAAGCTATACTACAATATAGGAAATACCTATATGAAATTGAACGATCATAAAAACGCCGCGCAATATTTTGAAACCGCCGGCTCTTTTGCAAAAGAGGACTCGGTCAAATCAAAAATATTTTATAATATGGGGCTTGTAGCTTTTAAAAATAACGATTTTGCAAGCGCTAAAAATTTATTTAAAGAATCTATAAAACTCAACGAATTAGACGACGACGCGCGGTATAACTACCAGATAGCCGAGTTGATGGATGAAAAAACAAAAAAGGATAATAAACAGGATAATCAAGAACAAAAGGATAATAAACAATCAGAGGAAAAGAAGGACGAAAATCAAGATCAAAATAGAGAAGAAGAAAAATTATCTAAGGAAGATATTGAGAAACTTCTAAAATCGCTCGATGATAAAGAAAAAAGCGAAAATAGAGATAAAACTTTGAAAGAACAAAAAAATATTAATCGGAGAGGTAAATATTGGTAAACAGAGCGTTTTTCACGACATTATTACTGCTTCTCTTATATCCAGTTTTTTCTCAAAATATCGAGGTTAAAATCTATTCTAACAAAGACGCCGTCGCAGTAGGGGAGTTGTTTAAAGTATCGGTCGAAGCGACGGGCGCAAACAGATTTGATTTTGCGGAGAAACCTCAATTCGATCCTTCGATCATTCAGATCCGAAGCGAACAGTTTATGAACGTTAGTATGGTTAACGGCTCTTTTACCTCCTCCTTTACGCTCTCTTTTTACTTGAAAGGTACGGCGGCGGGGGACTATACGCTGGGACCGTTTATGGTCAAAATTAAAAACAGCGTTTATACTACAAACGAGATCAAAATTAGCGTATCGGACGCCGGCGACGAGACGGGGTCGAACGGTCGCAACGGCTCAAACTCCGGTCAAACCAATAGAGCCGAGGATACTTCCAAATATAAATCTTCGAGCGACGTTAATAAAAATTATCTTTTAAAGCTGGATATACCCAAAAATACGTTTTATCGGGAAGAGCCGTTTGTCGTAAGCGTTAATCTTTATATTAGAGCTCAACTGCAAACTATATCTTACGAACCTCTAAAATTTCCCCCGTCCGCCTGGATAGAAAAGATGGAGGGCAAAGACAACTATAAAGGAAGAACGGTCGTCGGTAGAATAGAGTACGAGCAGTATGAAATAGAAAAAAAGAGAGTATATATATCTAAAGAGGGGGAGTATGAAATTCCTCCGGTAGTTTACAATTTTCACGGACTATCCGGCAGTAGTTTTTTTTACTATTCGGAAGCGATGTCCATTAAGACGGATCCTGTGAAAATTGTCGTTAAGCCGCTTCCGACGGAAAATAAGCCGACGAATTTCAACGGAGCTATAGGAGATTTTGTTTATGAAGTCGACGTCGATCCGTTGAATTTAAAAGTAAAAGAGCTCTCTACTCTTAAAATCGTCGTATCCGGCGAAGGTAATTTTCACAATCTAAAAGATATCAATTATAATATTTCGGGCGACGTCGACGTGTTTTCTTCAAAAAATAATGTTGAAACTCTTAGAGACGGCAGGAAAACAAAAAAATGGGAGATACTTCTTTCGCCTAACAAACCGGGCGTTCAAACTATAACGGTAGGCGATTTTTCTTTTTTCAATCCCAAAACTAGCGGTTATTCGACGCTAAAAGGTAAAAAAATTACTTTAAGGGTAGATCCTAGCGATAAAGAGAGGGAAGAGTCCCGTATAGTAAGATCGGAAGAACAAAGTAAAAACGGTTTGTCAAACGACGTCGATATTAGCGGTATAAAAGATATATCGTATATCAAAACCGGTATCGGCAATACTTCAAAGCTGTTATCTTACGATTTTATAATCAAAACGGTAATCTATTCATATTTGATTTTGATTTTATCTATAACGGTTTTTATCGTCGGTAAATATTTAATATTTAATAAGAACAAAAATCTGGCGGAGATCAATAAAAAGAACGCTTATAAAGTTTTTTTAAGAAATATTAATAAACTGCATTCAAGGGTAAAAAGCGAGAAACAGACGGTTTTGATAGATAATTTGTATAAAATTCTCGAAAGATATTTTATATCAAAATTTAATATCGATTCGGTCGAATTTACCGCCAAAGGAATAAAGGACAAACTCAGCGGGTATCTGGAAGAGAGTCAAATTAACGAGTTGAAAGATATTATACTTAGTTTTGATATGGCTAGATTTGGCGGTTTTGGGAGTGAAAAAAACGATATTATTGATAAGATAGCGGAGATAAAAAAGATTATAGCCGCCGTGGAGACGGAGAAAAAAAATGAAAGCTAAAACTGCTCTTATAACCTTCTTAATTGTTTTATTATTGCCGCTTAGTTTGTTCTCCTCCGAAGAGGTAAACGCGCTATTCAACTACGCTCTTCAACATTATAATAATAAAGAGTATGAAAAAGCTCTCGATTATTTTTTGAAAATAAGAAACGATAATAAAATCGATAATTTTGAAATAAATTTTAATATCGGTTCGTGCTATTTTAAATTAGATAGATACGGCGAATCAAGATTCTATTTTGAAAGAGGACTTCTCTATAATCCCTTTGATAACGATCTTAATTTTAATTTAAAGGTTTTATACAATATTTTATTAAAAAATCCAAAATCCGGCGAACAGGAGATAATGAACCAAAGAATTATATTCTTTTTACCAAAAATGGTTCTTTTTTCTCTATTTCTAGTTTTATTAATAGTCGTAGTCGTTTTTATGGTTTTATTCGTTACAATCGAACGCTTTAGAAAAACTTTTTTGGTCTTATTAATAGGCTTTTTTATTTTTTTGGTTATGATTACGTCGTTAATATTTGTCCAAAACTACGAATATAATAAAAAAGTATTTGTCGTAACGGATAAAACGGCAAACGTATATCTCAACCCTACCGACAACAATTCATTAATGATGTCAATATCGGTCGGGTCAAAAGGGAGAGTAATAAACGACATAGGCGATTATATCAAGATAAATACCCCCGACGGATCGTCCGGGTGGATCAGAAAAGACAAGGTTATATCGAATAAATAGTCTTTTTATAGTCTCTTTATAGTCTCTTTATAACTCTTTATAGGCAAGCGCTCCGCGTCGAATCGATCAAAAATAGAAATTTGATTAAAAATTCGACGCGGACAGGTTTGCGTTATCTGGACTCTTGTTTGCCGACTTTTTGTAGAAGCTTAACGTAGTCTCTTATAATATGTCGGTCTTTTTTGGTAATCTTTTCGAATTTGATTCCGTAACCCTTCGGATATTTGGTTTTATCGTTATTTATCCATCGGATCTCAGAAAAACAGTTAATAGTCTTGTCATCAATGATAAGCGTCATCTGAACCAACTCTCCGACGCTGTATTCGTCGTCCAAGTCGCTTTTTAGAAAAACTCCCGTTTGAGAAATATCGTAAGTTTCGTACTCTTTGCCTTCTATGATAACTTTTAAGTCCTGAATAAATCTTTTGGATTGCTCCCACCATCTAACTCTGGGGTTGAAATAAGGGGTGCGTATCTCTTTTGATATAAAATATCCGATTGGTATTAAAAATAAAACGTTGACAATTGTCGCAAATGAAAAATGAATTTTAAAATCGCTTCCAAATAAACTTAATATTACCATTCCGATAGAGTGTACCAAGAAGTAGTACCACGCCCACAATCTTACTTTGAATAAACCGTAAGATAAGGGTAAGGCGGATAACCAAAATATAATGTTTAGTATTATAATGACGTTGCCTTGCGACGCCAAAGCCAACAAGGTTTTGAAATTATGCATTGGAGAGTTTGTAGTATTTAGGTAAATTACCGAAATCAAATTCCCGATAGGGTTCAATAGATAGATCAAAGCAAAAATTTCAATTAACAACGGTTTCTGTTTATATCCTTTCATATTCCTCGCCTTTTATAAAAATATTTTTTTTTATTATAAATAATGATTATAAAATTTGCAATAATTTTCTAAATAATAATAAAAAAAATATTTAATTATCTTTTTTATAAAAATTATTGGATTTTTTATAAAAAATATTATAAGATGGCTCGAGTAAAAAATTTAGTATCGTTGATGCTAATAAAAATGATCTTTTTTATAAAAAAAGGTTTTATACAAAATAAAACCGATTAATTAAAGAGATGAGCGTCGCTTGTCTTTATAATTTAGGAGGCAAATAATATGGTATTCACTCAATGCGACAGTTGCGGTAAAACTTTTGCCGTAAATAATCATACGGCCGATCCGAATATTTTTTACGTTCAAAATATGGATTTTTGCGGCGATTGTTATGAAGAGTACGGTAAAAATTTAAGGGCGGAGTTGAGAAAATCAGGAAACGATATGAAGATTTATCTACCTAAGTCTCATGAAGTAGCCAAAGCTATGTGCTCCGGCGGAAAAAAGAAAAGGTAATATTCGGATTTTAATTAAATTTTCTAATTCAAAAGACTGCGCGACGATAGAAATCTTGCAGTCTTTTTTTTTGTATTTACTATTATCTGAAAATATTTCTTTATAAATTTGCGTATGAATGATATATTTCATTAAAATCTGATATATGCGGGATCAAAAATGAAAAAAATAGAAATAATGGATACTACTCTTCGCGACGGCGAACAGATGCAAAACGTTTCATACACGGCGGACGAGAAATTAACGATAGCTCAGATATTATTGCAGGAGGTAAAGGTCGATAGACTCGAGATTACTTCGGCGAGAGCTAGCGAGGGCGAGAAAGTTATGGTTAGAAAGATAACCGATTGGGCTGAGAATTTCGGATTTATCAAGTCGCTGGAGATATTAAGTTTTGTAGATAAAGAAAAATCTGTCGATTGGGCTAAATCCGTCGGAATCAAAAGGATCAACTTGCTTACAAAGGGGTCTCGAAAGCATTGCGAAAAGCAACTTGGCAAGAGTCTGAGCGAACATCTCGCCGATATAGAAGAGACCGTCGATTACGCCGTAAAAAACGATATTGAGGTTAATATATATTTGGAAGATTTTTCAAGCGGAATTTTAAACTCGCCCGATTATCTTTTTGAAATGGTAGACCGCATAGTAAAAATTCCCGTTATTAGAATAATGCTTCCCGATACTCTTGGGATGTTAGAACCGTTTACGGTCTATGAAAAAGTGAAACTTATGGCAGACAGATACCCGGGCGTCAAATTTGATTATCACCCTCACAACGATTACGGATTGGGGACGGCTAACGCCCTTGCCGCCGCCAGAGCGGGAATCTCCGGATTGCATACTACCGTCAACGGTCTTGGAGAGAGGGCGGGCAACTCCTCTCTCGACGAAGTAGTGGTCGGTTTAAAAGATCTGTATAACATTGAGACAAATATCGACGAAACGAAATTATACAAAGTATCCAAATTCGTCGAGATGTTTTCAGGACAGAGATTAGCGAGCAACAAGCCGATTTACGGCTCGAACGTTTTTACTCAGACGGCGGGAATTCACGCGGACGGCGATAAAAAAGGGGACCTTTATGCGAACAAGCTTATACCGGAGAGATTTGGAAGAACCAGAGAGTACGCTTTGGGTAAACTGGCGGGAAAGGCGAACCTCGATATTAATTTGAAAAAATTAGGAATAGAGCTTGACGCGGAAAAGAAAAAAATCTTATTAAATAAAATTGTCGAATTGGGGGATAAAAAAGAGAGCATAACTCTGGAGGATCTTCCCTATCTGATAAGCGATATTTTTGAAGTTAGAGACAAACTGCCGTTTAAATTAGTAAATTGCGTAGTTAATACGACCTATCAATTTAAGCCGTTTTCCGCCGTAAAATGCTCTTATAACGGTAAAACTATGGAAGCATACTCGTACGGCGACGGCGGTTACGACGCGTTTATGAATAGTTTGAAGCAAATTTTGCAAACATTCGGAATAGAAATTCCAAAACTATCGGACTATATCGTTACTATACCCCCCGGCGGTAAAACCGACGCTCTCGTACAAACGACGATCTATTGGGAACCGCGGGATAAAGAGAGCCGAAAAACTATAGTAACTAAAGGCATAAATTCGGATCAAATTATGGCGGCTATTGAAGCGACGATTCGTATGGTTAACATTATATTAACTATGAAAACCGACAATAATTCTCATCAATAGAGAGCGTATAGGAAGCCAAAGACAAAACTTTCTGAGCATGGATTGTCGCATTGCTCCTCGCAATGACTAAGCTAAGGCTTGTCTATTTTAACCTCGTCAATCCATAATTCAAGATTCAACATATCGGAAAACTCACTGACGAACTCAAGCGTCTCGATTTTTCTCCAGTCAAATTTTCCTTTCGGATCGAACCATTTATCTTTCCACGCGCCCGATTCCTCCATCGAGCTGAAGGGGATAAATACTTCATGCCACTTGTTGTCAGCGGGAATATGGCTGTTATCAATTTTATAACTCATCCGCCACGGGATTTCACCATACGGGTTTCTGAGGCGAACTTGAAGTTGTAAATTTGACTCTTTCGTTTTTGCCCAAAAGCTGATGCCGTAACCGGCGTCTCGATATTGCGCGAAGTTCATCATTCGGGAAAAATTGAACATACAAGAGCTGTATCGTTTTAGACCGGAAATCTTTATCGCATATTTCCCCGAGTAGACTTCTTCCGTGTTATAAAAAGCGATGCTTCCGCGATCTACATAAACATTTGCGCTTGCAATCTTCGCCGCATAGTCATCGTAAATCACGAGTGTTTGCGGAATGTCGAATGATACGTTGTTTTGTATATGAGGATTTTTAAATCTGAGCGCGTTCAATTTTTCCGGATCGAGATCACTGAAACCGAGCGTTTGATCCATCTGTTGAAATATGCCGAATCTGCCGAACACATCCCACAGCGACCACATAATCCCGCCTTGTTCCAAGTGGGTTGTAACGAGTTCAAGCCATCTGTTTTGATCAGCATTTTTACTGTATGGTCTGTACACGCCGAGTTCTCCGCAAAAAACAAGGATATCATTTTCTTTTGCAAAGGCAATCGCCGCATCAAGTTGTTCTTTAACAAACTCAGGCGTTCCTTTCGTCTTATATTCCGCAACAGCGCCTTCAATCCATGTTCCCTTGAGCGACTTCGGAACCGCCGGAATCGTGCCTGCACTTGGCGGAAACGGAACGTTTGCAAGCCCCTCTAATGTCGGAGCTCCCCAGTTTGCTCCTTGGTGGGTAAAAACAAACGGCTCGTAAAAATGAAATGTGTATATCAGTTTTTTGTCTTGATACACGGGAAGTTTCAGCATAGCATCAAGCGAATTATAACCGGAGCCGCCAATGATAATATATCGGTTCGGGTCGATTGCGCGAATCGTTTTCACAACACGTTCTTGAATTTCTTGCCATGTTTTAAAATCAAGCTCGATATCAGGGGCAAGTCCGTGCGGTTCATTGAGTACTTCAAAAATAATGTAGTCGGAACAGTGTTTGTATCGCTTTGCAAGTTGTGTCCATAGCGGATGTAAAATATATTCAACTTCGGGTAATGTCGGGTAGACAGGATGATAACTGTGGTTGTCGATAATGAGAAACATTTCCAGCTCTTCCGCCCAACCGACAATTTCGTCGATAAAGCCAAGCAAAACAGGATCGAGAGCGTAGTTGTTATTTTTGTCCACCATATCGCGCATTTTTATCGGGAGGCGAATCGCTTCTACGCCCATTTTTTTCAGTATGGCAAAATCGTTTTTGTCGTATTGTCGGAACTGTATATGCTGGACTGACGATTGTTCCAACCACACCGAAATGTTTACCGCTCGAGTAAACAGCTGTCGCGAGGTAGACGCTGTTTGAGAAGAGAGTGGTTGATGTATACACGAAAAGAGCATTATACATAACATACAGAAAATGTCGAAGCAAAGTTTTTTTATCATAGTTTATTTCCTCCACGCATTCAATGATTAAGCGCATAAAACGTTTATAACTCGAAAGAGATTTTTATAGAAAATCCTTTTTTGCAATCGATAACGTATTCGCCTTCAAGTTGATTTATAAGGCTTTTTATTAATTGAAACCCTAGAGTTTTGCCGTCGTCAATATTAAAATCTTTTGGCAATCCGGGACCGTCGTCGCCGTAAGTCAGTTCAAATTTGATCATATCGTCGCTCTCTAATTTAATAAAAATGTTGCCTTTTTTGGTTTTTTGAAAAGCGTGTTTCAAAGAATTAGTCAACAATTCGTTAAGCAGAAGTCCGATAGGCGCCATAGCGTTGACGTCAAATTGTATGTTTTTTAGATCTAAATTAATTTTAACCGCTTTATTTAGGTCGTAATGATACAATAATAAGTTTGATAAATCGGTTATATACTCGGAGAGATCGATATTTGCCAAATTTTTTGAAGAGTAGAGTTTCTCGTGGATTAGAGCCATCGATCTGATTCGGTTTTTGCTGTCGTTTATGACCGATATCGACTCTTCGCTCGTTACTTTGCTTTTTTTAAGTTCAAGCAAACTTGATATTATCTGCATATTGTTTTTTACTCTGTGGTGGATCTCTTTTATTAAGGCTTCTTTTTCGAGCAACGAAGTTCTTATCTCTTTCTCTTTTAGTTTTTGATCGGTAACGTCTAGTAAAATCCCCAACACTTTGTATGGAAAACCTTCGTCGTTTAATTGGATAAAAGCGTCGCCTTTAACGTATCTTATATCTCCGTTTGGTCTTACTATACGAAAATCCGACGGTTCTTGAAAAAAGTAGATGTTTTTATCGATCGTATCGTCCGATTGGACTCTTTTGCCAAGTTTGTTTTTAAATTTATCTGAAATTATATCAAAATCTTCGGGATGAATAAAATTAAAGTAGTTTGTGGATTCCGTTACGTCCTTTTCTTCGATTCCGTAAATATCCAGAAGTTCTTTGGAAAAGGTCTTTTTATCCGTTACCATATCCCATTCCCAAACGCCGAGTCCGGCTAACTCGGTTGCGTATTTGAGTTTGTTCTCATTTTGTCTTAGAGTTTCATTCATATTTCGAATATCGGTTACGTCGATTACGATTGAGATAACTCCCGTTACTACGCCGTTTTTATCGACAAGCGGGGTATTAAACCACTCGCAATTTATAATTTTGCCGTTTTTTGTTAAATTTTCGTTTACGCTATGCCGTCCGTCTCTTTTTGATACGATGTCGTCGAATAATTCTATCATTTTTTTGCGGGCGTACTCCGGAATAATTTTTTCGGCGTTTGAGTTTATTATCTCTTTTTCGCTATAACCGAATATTTTTTCGCAAGCGGGATTCCACAATTTGACGTTAAAATTAAGATCGTATTCTATGAAGCCGATATTTGTATTTTCCATAAGAAGAGAGAATTTTTGTCTATAATCGTATAACGTCGTCTCGGTATTCTTCTTTTTAGAGACGTCTTCTACGGCTATTATAAAATATTTTGAGTTATATGCGGCGCTATACGCCAAAGATACGTTCATGGCGCACCACGTAAGTTCGCCGCTTTTTTTAACAAGTCTCAATTCGGAACTTACCGAATCGATCGAACCGCTTAGCAGCGCGTTAAGATTTGCGGCGCATATTCCTACATCTTCGGCGCATATAAAATTTTTGAAGTTTTTATCCAAAATCTCAGCTTTTGCGTAGTCGATAATTTCGGCAAACTTATTGTTGACTTTGACGCAAATTCCGTCCGGATCGGTATGAACGATCCCGATCGATATGTTGTCGAAAGTATCTCTAAAGATAGTTTCATTAATCTGCAGCACGTTGTTAATTTGCTTTATTTTATAGTTTTTCTTTTTGACGATTATTAGATGGAAAATTGTGTAAGTAAAAAACGACGCTATAAAAAACGCCAGCGCAATTAGAATTTTTAATTCTAAAGCGCATGGTTTTTCCAACATACAAAATATTGAGTTTAATAAAAACGACGCTAATAGGTTGAAATTCTCCATCAAAAAGAGTATAATACATTTTTGGTTATTTACAAAATTAATATTTAAACTATCGATTAAAATAGTAAAATTGCGGAGTTGTTGTTTGAAAGAGATTGTTGTCGGTATAGACGAAGCCGGACGGGGACCTCTGGCCGGAAGAGTTTACGCCGGAGCCGTGATATTAGACGAGGCGAAATATATAGATAATTTGACGGATTCTAAAAAACTTTCTCACAAAGAGCGTATTTGTTTATACGACGAGATAAGAAATAAGGCGGTATCTTTCGGGGTGGGGTTTGCTTCGGTCGAGGAGATAGATAGAATTAATATTTTACAAGCGACGTTTCTTGCGATGCGAAGGGCTTTGGACAGTCTAAATTCCGGATACGATTACGTCTTAGTCGACGGAAATGTTTTTCCGTTTAAAAATTTACGGGGCGAAGCGATTGTAAAAGGCGACGGAAAGGTCAGAGAGATTATGGCGGCGTCCATAGCGGCAAAAGTTGAAAGAGATCTGTATATGATGGAGATGAGTAAATTATATCCTCAATACGAGTTTGATAAGCACAAAGGTTATCCGACAAAGAGGCACGTCGAGTTGCTGTTAAAATATGGAGCGTCGCCGATACACAGAAAAACGTTTGGCATAGTGAAAGAGACTTTACAAGCGGTTCGATATTTATAAAGAAATATTATTAAAAACCGAATATTTAATTGATTATGATTTTTTATTATTAATAACTAAGGGATACAATATGACTAAAATAGTAAGTAAAAAAGAGATAAAAATAGACGTAGGAAATCCGTATCTATTTGGAGCAAATATAAGACATAACGGATGCAATTTTGCTCTGTTTTCTAAAAACGCAAGTTCCGTGTCTCTTCTTTTATTTGACGATTTTGAGGATTCGGAGCCGGCGACAATTATCGAACTGGATAAGGAGATACATAAAACCGGCGACGTTTGGCATATATTTATATACGGTATAACGCACGGTCAATATTACGGATATATCGTCGACGGACCGTATTGGCCCGTAAATAAAGGGCATCGTTTTAACGTTAATAAATTGCTTGTAGATCCTTATGCGAAAGCCGTATGCGGAAGATACAATTGGACGGACAAAGCTTCTTTCGGCTACGACGTCGGATCAAAATTGAAAGATATTTCATATAATAAGAGCAAAAACTACGGCATAGTGTCCAAATCCGCCGTCGTCGACGTTACTACTTTTGATTGGGAAGGGGATAAGCCCTTAAATATACCGATGAAAAACACGATAATCTACGAGATGCACGTAAGAGGTTTTACGTATCACCCTTCCAGCAAGGTCAATAATCCCGGAACGTATCTTGGAGTCGTGGAGAAGATTCCGTATTTAAAAGAGCTCGGCGTAACTACAATCGAGCTGTTGCCGGTGCAGGAATTCAACGACGAAGAGAATACTAAAATAAATCCGGTTACCGGCGAACGTCTAAAACAGTTTTGGGGGTACTCTACGTTGGCTTTTTTTTCGCCGGACTCGTGGTACGCTACAAAAAAAGACGGATTGGCCGCGGTTTTTGAATTTAAAGAGATGGTGAAGCAGTTACATAAAGCCGGTATCGAAGTGATAATAGACGTAGTGTACAATCATTCGGGAGAGGGCAACGAATTTGGTCCGACCGTGAGCTTTAGAGGGCTTGACAATTCGATATACTATATGCTGGACAGAGGGAGATACTATAAAAATTATTCGGGGTGCGGCAATACTCTAAATTGCAATCATCCGGTCGTTCGTCAAATGATAATGGATAGTCTAAGATATTGGGTCATAGATATGCATGTCGACGGCTTTAGATTTGATCTAGCCGCGATCTTAGGTAGAGACGATAAAGGCAATTGGGTCCCGAATCACTCGATATTATCGGATATAAGCCACGATCCTATTTTATCCAATACTAAAATTATCGCGGAGGGGTGGGACGCGGCCGGATTGTTTAAAGTCGGAGGATTTCCCGCAAGATGGGCGGAATGGAATAGTAAATTTAGAGACGACATCAGAAGTTTTATTAAAGGCGACAACGCCAAAACCGGAGATCTTGCAAAGCGTATAAGCGGCAGCGCCGACATCTTCCACTACGGCGAGAGGACTCCTTATCACAGCATTAATTTTATCACAGCTCACGACGGTTTTACTTTGAACGATCTCGTATCTTATAACGACAAGCATAACGAGCAAAACTGCGAAAATAATATGGACGGCGACAATAATAACCTCAGCTGGAACTGCGGAGTAGAAGGGGAGACTACCGATTATAAGATTAATATGCTCCGGGACCGTCAGATGAAAAATATGTTTGCTCTGTTGCTAATAAGCATGGGGACTCCTATGATTCTCTCGGGAGACGAGATGAAATTTAGCAAAAAGGGAAATAATAACACATATTGCCACGATAATGAGCTAAATTGGTTAAATTGGGATTTATTAACAGAAAACAGAGAATTTTTTGAATTTTGTAAGTTCATGATAAGTTTCAGAAAAGCGCATCCGGTTTTTCAGAGAGACACTTTTCTTACGGGATTTGATTCGACCGGAAATAAACTTCCGGATGTAAGCTGGCACGGAGTGGAGGTTGGCAAGCCGGATTGGGGGTTTGATTCTCACACGATAGCCTTTATGCTGGACGGCTCGCGCGGCGAAACGGGCGGGGATTTTTCGGACAACAACATATACGTTGCGATTAATTCCTATTGGGAAGATTTGGATTTTCAGCTTTGCGAGCCGGGAAAGAAGAAAATGTGGTATACCTGCGTCGATACGGGGAGCTATCCGGGATTTTACAGGGATAATTGCGAACCGAGAGTAGAGACTCCCGTAATTACGGTTAAATCGAGAAGCATTGTTATTTTAATAGATAAATGAGAAGAACAATGTATGCGTTGTCTAATAAACTGATGTAAATGATATAAATCGTTAGATTTTGTATTCTTTTTTTATTTTCCAGCGCTTTTTACTTATAAGGTAAAATTTTTTAACTATTTGAAGAAAAGGGAGATCCGATTTTGAATCGGAATACCCTACGGAGTTTTTAACGTCGATATCGTCGATAGAAATTTTGGACAATATCCTATTAATTTTCTGGTAATCTTTGCAGTTTTTCCCTTTCACGTAATATCTTTCGTTTTTGTATTCGACCTCCGTTCCAAAATATTCGGTTACGTTAAGGAGAGCGCAAATATGTTTAACGTAAAATTCGAAAGAAGCCGAAGCGCAAATTATTCTATACCCTTCGGCTCGTAGTTTGTCAATTAATTGAGGGACTTGCGGTTTGATCCATCTTTTTATCTTTTTTTCGACAAAATTGAGCGATATTTCGTCGAGCCGTTCCGGCGGGACGTTTTTTAGCAGTATCAGCCAGTTGTTTTTTAAAGTTTCGATAGAGATAAAACCAAGAATTTTAACTAAAGATATAAGGAGCAGATATGGCAAACATAATATTTTCAACGGATATAACTTAAAAATATAGAAAATAAATTTTATCAGACTATCGACGGATATTAGAGTATAATCTATATCGAAAAGCGCTAACTTATGTTTCATTTTTAACTTTCCTCTTTAACTCTTCTCTTTAACTTTTCTCTTTAACTCTTCTCAAAAAAACTTTTTATACGGCTAAATTGCCCCGAGGTTTTTTTAGAAAAATTATCGGCGGTATCGGAGTCGTCTCTCTCTTTTTCAACGGTCGTTTCGACCGCGAGTTCTTTGAAATTCTCTATTTCTTTTATAAAGCAGGATACGTCGCTAAAATAAAATTTCTCCTGCGAATAAAAACTCGAAAAGTCGATATTTACAAAATTCGGGGCGCAAAGGTAGAGGTTTTTTTTCGCTCTGGTCGTCGCCACGTAAAACAGCCGTCTCTCCTCTTCAAGAGCGGATAGATTTTCTATCGATTTTGAAGAGGGAAAAAGCCCGTTTATAAGTTGAATTACAAATACCGAGTTCCATTCAAGCCCCTTTGCGCTATGTATCGTAGAAAGAGTTAAGAATTCGTCCTCTTTCGTCGATTCGACGACTTTATGCTGAGTTTCCGTCGGAGGCTCCAGAACCATGTCGGTAAGAAACGTCTCGACGTTTTCATATTTTTCCGATATTTTTATCAAGGTTTCAATGTCGTTAATTCGTTTGTGGTAATTGTCGTATTTTTCCTTCAAAATATGAGTATAAAATTTCATTATAAATTTTATGCGCTCCGATACGGATACCTTTTCGTCGGATATTTTTTTTAGAGTGAGAAAAAGCGATTTTAGCTCTTCATAGTAGGTTTTGCCTCTGAAATTGTCTACATCAATCCCATCTACCCCTAAAGAGCTCTGAATTATGGCAAAAATTATATTATTCGAAGTTTTATTGCCGATTCCGTCTATCATCGTCAAAACTCTATGATATGAAAGCTCGTCGTTTTGATTTTTGGATATTCTCAAAAATGCGATAATATCCTTAATGTGAGCCGTCTCGATAAACTTCAATCCGCCGTATTTTATATAGGGTATGTTGCGGGAGTTGAGTTCTATCTCGAGTTCGTTGCTGTGAAAACTCGATCTAAAAAGCACGGCTATGTCGTTCAGTTTTATCCCTTTTTCTCTTAGTTCAAGAATAGTTTTCGATATATACTTTGCCTGCTCGATACTGTCCTTACTTCTTACAAATAGAGGTTTGACCTCCCCTTCGATGGAGGAATAAAGTTTTTTTGAATATTTTTCCTTAGCGTTTTCTATAATTGCGTTTGTAAAATTCAATATAGGCTGCGTGCTTCGATAGTTTTGTTCCAGTTTGATAATTTTTGCATCCGGAAATATTTCGGGGAACTGCATAATGTTTTTAAAATTCGCCCCTCTGAAAGAGTATATGCTTTGCGAATCGTCTCCCACTATCATAATATTGCCATGCTCGGAGGCAAGATAGCAGGCGATCTGGGCTTGAATACGGTTGGTGTCTTGATATTCGTCTATCATTATATATCTGTATCTGTTAGAAAGTTTGATTCTCGTTTCGTCAACGCTCAAAAGGTCTCTGAGTTTAACGAGAAGATCGTCGTAGTCCATAATATTTTTCTGTTTCTTATAAACGGCGTATTTGTCCTTTAATATATTTATCGACTCGCAATGTTCAAAAAAATGAGGAAAGTCGGACTCTAATATCTTCTCAACGGTTTCTCCGGTATTTATCGATTTGGATATTATTCCTTGAAGAGTGTCTTTTCTGGGAAATCTTTTCTCCTTTTTATTTAACCCCATTTGGTTTTTTAATAAATTAATTATATCCTCGGCGTCTTGATTATCTAAAATCGTGAAGTTAGAGTTGTATCCGACTTGTTCGGCGTATCTTCTAAGTATCGTAGCCCCGAAAGAGTGAAACGTGCCGCCGACGACTCTTGAACATCTCTCGTCTAAAATAGCCCCCGCGCGTCTGGTCATCTCAAAAGCCGCTTTTCTGGTAAAGGTTAAAAGAAGTATTGATTGAGGCAATACCCCTTTCTCAATAAGATACGCCACTTTGTAAACTATAGTCCGAGTTTTACCGCTACCGGCTCCGGCAATAACCAGTTCCGGTCCCTCCGATATTACCGCTTCGTATTGACTTTCATTCAACTCTTCTTTGTAATTTATAATAAAATTGTTATTGGGAGCGCCGCCGTTGTCTTCGAAAATCATTGTTGAAAACTATTCCTTTTTCTTATTAGTTTAGAAACTTATAAAAAATATTTGATTGGCTAGAATAACACATTCTTTATAAAACACAACGTTTTTCAATTATAATTTGCGTCTCGCTCCGCCGGTTTTTTTGGGGCGGGAAAATAAAATAACACATATGGTATTAAGAGAAAATTCGACGCATATGGAGCTATATGCGGCGCGCCGCTCCTTGATAAAATCTGGGAATTCCCGTTTTGAATATACTAATACTCTTAATCAACAATCGTATAAAAATATTTTGACTTTAATCCAAAAAAAATTTATTTTACTTAAAGTTTAGTTATTAAGTAGGGAGTATGAGTTTAACAAGCGTTCCTTTATCCGAACAGATAAGAATAGTTTTTTTTGGGCTTCGAAATACCGGCAAGTCGTCATTAATGAATAATATTTTTGAAAAGGATTTAGTTATCGTATCCGATACTCCCGGAACTACTACCGATCCGGTAACGCGGAGTATGGAACTTGGCAAATTAGGTCCCGTAGCTTTTACGGATACGGCGGGATTTGACGACGCGGGCGAACTGGGAAGCGAGAGGATAAAAAAGAGTTTGGAGAGAATAAATTCTTCGGATATATCGATTTTGGTTACCCGATCGGATACTCCGGCTACAAAAGAAGAGATCGCGTTTATCGACGAAATTAGATCTAAAGAGAGACCATTAATAATCGCGTCGACTTATAGCGATCGGCCTAAAAACGCCGAAAAAACAAAATTATTCCGGGATTTAAATTTAGTTTATATCGATAATATCAAAAAAACCGGTATAGAAGAGTTGAAAGATAAATTGGTATCGTTATCAAGCGCCGTAATAAGAGAGATTACCCCCGTAGAGGGATTGGTCGACGAGAAGGATCTGGTAATTCTTGTAACTCCGATCGATTCGGCCGCTCCGAAGGGAAGGTTGATTCTTCCTCAGGTTGAGACGATCAGGGATTTGTTAGATAAGGAGTGCGCAATTTTGGTATTGAAGGAGAGGGAACTCAAATATTTCTACGACAAATTGACCATAAAACCGAGACTAATAATTACCGATAGTCAAGTTTTTACTAAAGTTGCCGCCGATATACCCGAAGATCAGGCGCTTACTTCGTTTTCAATTCTGTTTGCCAGAAAGAAGGGGGATTTGGCTTATTATATCGAAGGGATTAAGAGTCTTAATAGTATAAAAAAAGGGGCAAAAATTCTTGTTATAGAATCTTGCTCGCATCGCAAACAGGAGGAGGACATCGGAACGGTTAAAATTCCGAGATTGTATCGTCAGATTATAGATTCTACCGCGACGTTTGAGTTTGCGCATGCTCTGCCCGAGGCGGAGAAATTGAAAGAATATTCTCTTGCGATTAATTGCGCGGGGTGTATGGTTACGAGAAACGTTATGATTAATAGAATAAACGTTCTTAAAGAAAACGGCGTACCTTGCGTGAATTACGGTCTTTTTTTAGCGTGGGCTAACGGTTTGTTGCCGAGGGCTATAGAGCGTTTTCCGCGCGAATATGAAATATATCGGCAAGGATAGAAATTATTTGTTATATTTTATTTTTGATTAATATAATTCTTGATTATTTTTAGATAAGTTGTTATAATTAAGACTATATCATAACGAGGGGCGTATATGTTTATTAACCGTTCATATAAGAGATTATTTGTAGTTATTTCGTTGTTTGCCGCTATATCGCTATCGCCTATACAGAAGAGCGATTATGAGAAACTTACCGACCGCGATAGGATACTTTTAGCAATTTCTTACTACGAGGTTTCTATTAAGTATAAAAACCTAAAAAAGGACGAGTTGGCTAAAAGTTATTTGAACGAGGCGAAGAAAATTGAGGCGGACGTTGAGAAATATATAAAAGGGGAATTGTCTATTCCTCCAAAAACGATAAACATCGATTGGAATTCGATATTCAAAGAAGAGGCTTCCGAAGACGCTTCGTCCGACGACTCGAAAAAAAACGAGTCTAACGGCGTTTCTTCTAAAAACGACGAGGGCGTAAAAAAAAAACTGAACGCGCTAGCGCTTTTGTTGTTAACAATGTGGAGGTAACTCCGGAAAATTACCTTGAAGAGCTCTCTAGATCGATAGACGGTTTTTTTGACGCTATTAAGCAGAGAGACGCTAAGAGGTGCTCGGCTTTTTTTGAGAAACGAGTCTTTGTCAAATATGAGAGCGTTAACGTCTCTAACTACGAAATTCAAGAGACTATAATCGGATGGCTTGATAAGAACAGAGAGATTAATATTCCAAAATATTCAAAAAAAATTGATAAGATCGATGAGGACAAGTATCTTGTAGTAATAAATTTTGAAAAAGATATAGATCTTTTTTTGCCCAGTATCGACAAGAATTTGATTTTAAAATTTTTCAGGAGTGATGGAAAATTTCTTATTTACGAAGTCGATAAAAAACAGACCGAAAAGACTTTGACGCAGAACGGGTCGCCTAAAAATGTGATAACGGATATGGTTGAGAGTTTAATAAATGGCGATATTGAAAATGCGATCGATTATTTTTATAACGACGTATGGTTTGACGAATACGGTATGATTCTATCCAAATCCGCGATATATAAAAATTTTCAGGCGTGGATCGGTCAGAATCCTGAAATTCAGACGGTAGAAGAGGTTATAGATACGGGAACGATTAAGCCTTTTGACGATAAAAACGCCAGAATTTTCAAAAACTGGCAGATTACTTCGGACGAATTTGATAAAATAACTTTTCAGGTTATCTCAAAATCGGTTTTTCCGCTTAATCCAAATAAAAAGAATTGCGTTTTTATAATGGATAGATCGGATATTGATTCAAAATATAAAATATTGGGCATAGGGCAATATTAAATATGGAGAAGGGGATTATTAAGTTTAAGATTGAGCGATGTAAAGGTCGTTTTTTTATCGAACCTCCCCTATACGAAGACGTTAATGAAGCCAGGAGTAAGTTGCGTTATTATAATTTGATCGGACAATACGGCGACCTCAAGTTGGGGTATGGAAATATTAGTAAAAGATTGAACGGGAAAGAATTTATTATAACCGGTTCCCAAACCGGACATTTAGAAAGTTTGAACGGCTCTTTTTGGAGCGTTATTGTAGATTATGATTTTGATAATAATTCTGTAAAATTTAAAGGGGATATCGAGCCTTCGTCCGAGACTTTGTCGCATTCGGCTTTTTACGAGTTTAATAGCTCTATAAATTGCGTCGTTCATGTTCACCAAAAGATACTATGGCTTGAATTAATAAGAAGCGGTTGCCTGAATACTTCGCAAGATGCGGAATACGGAAGCCCTGTTTTATATAGAGAGTTAATCGATATTATAAAAAATGACGACTCCAAATCAGATCCAATCGTTATTGTTATGAGAGGACACGAAGACGGCGTATTATTTGCCGGCTCGAGTATAAATATAACTCTGGATAAGATAATAGAGCTTTATAATATGTACATATAGCCTTTTTCGTCGCACATTTCAAGTTTGGGGCACTCGAGACACTCTCTCCAAAGTTTTCTGGGGAATGCGTCTTTATCGAAAAGTTTAAATCCTAATCTTTCAAAGAATTTATCCTGATAAGTTAGGGCTATGAGCTTTTCAATTTTAAGCGCTCTGGCTCTTTCAATACATTTTTCGACCAGAGCTTTTCCGACCCCTTTTCCAAAATAATCGTTATCCACCGCCAGGGAAGTTACCTCCGCGACGTCTTTCCACATAACGCTTAAAGCCGCGCAGCCGATTATTTTACCGTTTGAGTCTTCGGCGACAAAAAAGCTCTGAATGTTGCAATAAATCTTGTAAGGAGTTTTTGACAACATTAAGCCTTTAGCTGCGTGAGAATTTATGAGCTCTAATATCCTGGTATCGTCCATAACCGTCGCGTTTCTTATGCTTGCATCCATTTACAACCTCTATTATATCTTTAATTCGTCGTCTAATTCTTTTTCAAATTTTGAGACCATTATCTTTCTGTCAAGTATCTTTTGAATATCGGACTCGATTCTATCAAAATTGGTTTTATCGTTTATGTCGATAACCAAAATTTTGGAGTAGATAGAGTTGAGATTTAGTTTTATTTTAGTAAGTTGATTGCGTAAAATTTTGTCGGTTTCCTTAATTTTTTTGATATTTTCTAATTGATCTGAGAGACTTTTCACAAGATAAACGTCCGGCGAACTCTTTTTTTCTTCATCGGACAGTCTCTCTTTAACTATATCTTCGTCCCACTCTTTGCGTTTCAAAGTTTTTGCTACGTCGTCAATTTTTGCAGCCACAGTCTTAGCGTTATCAAGTTCGTCTTTTATTGTAGAGCGATATGATTGAAGTTCGTTTTGGATTTTACTTCCTTTTAAATATGCGACGATTTTATCATGTATCTCCCTACACGCTTTTAACTCCTTATTATGGCTATAGTCGGCGTCGGATAATCCCTTTAAAACCGCTAAAGTTATTATCCAGAAAATGCCTCCGAGGGTAAGAAATACTCCTCCGATAAGAGGTACGGAGGGCAACGTAAGTAGAGTAACGATGCCGAGAAGCGAGAAAATCCCCGCTATACTTCCGAAAATCAACCCAAGTATCTTTCGGGCTATTCCGAATACTTTAGATTTTGTTTTTTTCAAATATTTGCTAATATCTTCAGGTATCATAAATGTTATCCTATGCCGCTGATTTTTTATAGTTAAATAACTTTTTTTTAAACTCAATAATTTTTGCTATAAACAAGATAATCAACCCGGCTCCGTATAAGGCGACGCCAAATAAAAAGAAGCCTAGTTTGTTAAAAATGTTCATTTTTTTTATTTTCACATCCCGCTCCGGCGATTAATCTCTTTTCAATATGTAAAAAGTTTTATGAATAATAAACAATACGTCTTTTTTCTGATTCTTAGAAAATCTACCTAATTTTAAATTTGCCGGCAAATCTGATCTGTAACCGGGTATATCAAAGTTTTTAATAACCTCGGATATATATCTTGACCTACTATCAACGTAGGTATAATAAAGAATATCCACGGTTTTGTTTTTTTTATCGTGAAGAAAATAGTAGAAGTCGGGGTAAAATCCGTCTTTATACTGATCAAAAGGGAGCTCCTCGATAAAGGACATCATATTTTCTATTCTGAAAGGAATATCAAAGAGTTTTCTCCCTTTTCTATTCTCAAAACGCTCTTCAGTTTGTTCGTAAAAGGTAAACGGAACGTTGATTTCGCCTCCGCCCGACAGTAATTGAAAAATACTGATTAAATTAAAAGGTATCGAAGGGATAATAAAATCCTTATATTTATCGTCGCCTATGTTTAGAAAATACGGCAGATTAATAGGAATTCCCTTTATTACAATTTGTTTATTCTTATTTATTGAGAAATTGCCTTTATCCATAAAATAGAGGTCGCCGATCGCTTCAAACCTTATGCGCGGCATATCGAGATTCGCCGACGATACCACGATCTCTTTGATATTATCGCCGTCCATATCGGTTATAATAGGGAATGTGAATTTTACGAACGAATTTGATAGAAAATAGAGGTTGTCTTTAGCCATATCGACTTTTAGTTTCAATTTCCAACTTTTATTTACGCAAGAAAAAACATTTATAGAACGCTGAAATTTTGCTATAATCTCTTTTTTATTGTCGTTGTCTATATCCGTAACCAAAATAATGGGCAAGGTGTAATAAATATAGTGAGGATAAAATTGACCGGGAATCAGGGCAAACTCAAGAAACGTATTTATAGGAATCTTATCAATTAAGGTAAAATTATCCGTTTTATAGATTTCAATATTTCTAATATTGGCAAATACCAACTCGTTCTTTTTATCGCCGTCCAAATCGATGATCATATCGACGCTCGTTAGTATCTCCGGTTGAGTAACTACAATTTCGGATTTAATATAATCAATTTTTTTTAAAGTAGAATGGGTTTTAGTAGCGGTAAGATTGAGGGGTCTGTAATAAACGCCTTCGCTTGTAAGAAACAGTATATCGGCCGTTCCGTTGTTGTCTAAATCGCCTACGTCAAAAAAAATTGCATAATCCGGCGCGGGTATTTTATCCAACATAACTATCTTATCGTTTTCAATCTTATGTATCTCGACAAATTTACCCTCTTTTTTGGCAAATTGCGAAATAATTACTTCGTCAATCCCGTCGCCGTCCAGATCTCTTACAATGCTATTTGTTATTCTCGTATAATCCCCGCTTTTTAGGAGAGACCAATCTTCTGAGAACGTCTGAAAAGCGCCGATAAATAAAAATGCCGCTAAAACTAAAATAAACGATCTTTTCATAGCAAAAAAGATATTAGTATATTTATTGAAAAAATCAATATTAATCGAAATATTTATTCTTTTATTACATAATCTTTAAAAATATTAGGACTTAAATTTATAAAATCTGTTTTTAGATAATCCCGTTTTCTCTACCGCTTCAGAGACGTTGCCGTTAAAATGACGCAGTATTTTTAAAATAACGCTCTCTTCTAAAGAGTGAAAATCAAGATTTTTATTGATTATATTATCCTTAATAACCGTTAAAGCGCGATCTACGGAAAGTTCGGTCTCGGAAGAGACGGGAAAAATAAAATTAAAATGCGCCGGTAAAAGAACCGCGCCGTTCCCGGCTACGATTAGAGCTCGTTTGACGGCGTTTTCCAATTCCCTAACGTTCCCGGGCCAATCATAACTTTTTAATAAATTAAGCGCATCCTTTGAGATTGCAACGTTTTTAATTTTTAATTCTTCTGAAAATTTTTTAATAAAAAATTTGACTAATTCGGGAATGTCGTCTTTTCGCGATCTTAAAGAAGGAAGAGAAATAGGGAATTCATTAATTCTGTAAAAAAGATCCTCTCGAAAGGCGTTGTTTTTTATTTTATCCGCAAGATCTCTGTTTGTCGCCGCTATTAATCTAAAATCTACTTTGATTATATTATTACTTCCAAGTCTTTCGATCTCTTTTTCCTGAATAGCTCTCAGCAACTTTGCCTGTAAATTGAACGACATATCGCCGATTTCATCGAGAAACAAGGTTCCCTTATCGGAAAGCTCAATTTTTCCCGGTTTATCGCTCGTTGCGGAGCTAAACGCCCCTTTTTTATAGCCAAATAATTCGCTCTCAAACAAAGTGTCGGGTATAGCCGTCGTGTTAATCTTTATGAAAGGGTAGTCCCTTCTCGGACTTAACTCGTGAATAGCCCTCGCTATCAGCTCTTTTCCGGTGCCGGTCTCCCCGGTTAGCAAAACGGAAACGGGATGCTTTGCAATAGACCTGACTTTGTTAAAAACTTCTTTTAAACCAAAATCCGCTCCAATAATGTTATTTATATCTATCTGAGTCTCTTTTTTTAAATTAATATAATTGTTCTTTATCGTCGAAATTTCGGATTCTTTCTTTCCTAACTCTCTGCAATATTCGATCGCCTCGTCGATAATCGGCTTTAACTCCTTCATCAAAACCGGTTTTTCAATTATTTTTTTAGCCAAGCCGTCGTTTATGGTTTTTTCTAAGATGTTTTTATCGGCATAAGCTGTAAGCAATATCCCGTATTTGAACGCATTGATCTTTTTTGCAGAGCGTAATAACTCCAATCCGCTCATTTTTGGCATCTTAAAATCGGATATAATTATATCAAAGCTCTTTTTCTCTAATATGTTAAGTAAAACTTCCGGAGAACTAAAAGTCTCAATTTTATATTCCGGAAAATATTCGGAAATACTGATAAGAAGATCGGTTTCATCGTCTACTACGCATATACTTACTTCGTTCATTAACCTGACCCCTCGATTGGCCCTTTTTAACAAAGTAATTTTACATATTATTTTTAAAATTTCAATAGTTAGTTGGAAAAAAGATATCGTTTTTAATACCGGAGAATATCGCGTGTCTTTTAAAAGGAGTATTCCCTTTTTTCATAAAAAAAATAAAAAAAAACAGAAAATTGTAAATCAAAATCAACTTTTTGTTGTTAATTATTATATAACGCGCGCCAAAAATATTTTATCAAAAAGGAGATAACTTTATGAAGTATGATTTTTCGCTGGTTATAAATAACGAGATTAGAGAAAAAATTTCAGATGTTGGAAAATATTTTAAGTCTAAAAGAATATCGACTATTATTTCGAAAATAATAGACAATATGTACCCTTATCTGAAATATTATCACAAAATAAATAAAGAAAACGTCCCTATATATGAAAAACTCAACTGGGACAAGAAAATACATATACGTATAGATTATAAATCCTATCTATTATTGAAAAAAATCTACGACGATACCAACGGCTATAGTATGGCGTTTGTAATAAGAAGAGTTATTGATTATTTTGTTCAGAATATTGAGAAATTTGAGAATTTAAGGGAATTCATCTCAAAAATGAATGCGTTGTATAAAACCAAGCCTCGGAGAATAAAAAAACGGCAATACAACGTCTGGAATTTTATGGAGTCTCAGGGAATTTGTAAGTTTGGAAGTTTGATAAGGGATGACAAAAAAAGGGAATTCTCGCTAGACGCGCCTTATTTAACGATAAAATATAACGAATTTTATCGCCCGATAGAATATTTATATTTACGACAAAAAAATGAGTAATTAGCGCAGGTTTTCCAATGAATTTACAAAGTTTTCGATTAGGCGATTTACTTCTTCGGGCTTGTCGGTGTTTGAGTTGTGTCCCGCGTCTTTTATCCACTCAATAGGGATGCCGGCGTTTTTATGCCACGCTTTATTAAACCTAAGCGTTGAGCCCGCTTTATCTTTTTCTCCGCAGATTAGCAGCGCGGGACAGGTAATTTCATAGGGTAAGTTTTTCTCAATCGCTTCGGCAAGAATTTTAAATCCATGACCGGCAATTTTGGCAAATCGTTTTTTATCTCCATTGTATGCTGCCATAATCTCACAAATCAACTTTCTGCCGTATTCAGACTCCGCCGTTCCTTTTGCTCCCGCCTTCAATAAGGACTTCCATGGATATAACAGATATATAGGTTCCATTCTTTTTAAGAGCCAAATTTCTACGCCCGTATAATATTTTTTTTGCAACGGAGCTGAATCAATAGAAATAAAGCCTTTCAATGTTTTCGGGTATGCTTCCAAAAAGGCTTGACCGACATAGGCGCCCATCGATTGACCGACAATAACGGGATTTGTCATTTTTTCTTGTTCAAGGATCTCGTTTACCCATTTAGCTTTATCGAACAAGTTGAAATCAAACGTAAACGGCCATGAAGAGGCGTGAGCGGGAGGATCCCATACAAAAACATTATATTTTCCTTTGAAGTATTCAATCTGTTTGTCAAACAATCTGCGGTTTGTCGTTAAACCCGGAAGAAAAATCAACGAGACTGCATTGTCATTAATTTTGTTTATCCAGTAATGAATAAAGCCGCATTTTGTTTCGTATGTTTTCTCTGTCATTTTCTCGCCACCCAACCGTTATCGATCCAATGTTGTAAATCGACGCTGAGTTCTTGCCCTTCGGGGGTGTTTTTTGAAAGAGACGTTTGGAGCATCTTGCACATCTGAAAAATAAATTTCGTTTTCAAACTTTTTTTCGCCGGTTTTAAATTGCAAAATTGTCTGGCAAATGCGCGGATCTTTTGTTCAAACCCCGCCCGTCTTTTTTCCGAAATCTCGTTCCAAATAACGCCTTCCATCATACCGAATCCGATTTTTTTAATTCGAGAAATTCCAAGCCAATTCAAGCTTGTCGCCGCGTCTTTTTGCGCATCCTTATTCGGCGCCCCGATGCTCTGCGTTATAATCGCGCCCGTTTTGTTGAACATGCGCGGTTCCGGTCGATGAGCAAACCAATGAACGCCTAAATGATCTAAAAATGTTTTTACCTGTCCGGGCGCTCTCAACACATAGACGGGATAGGCAAAAACAATTAAATCGGCGTCGAGCATTGCTTGCCAAATCGGATTGACTTTTAGATAATGCGGGCAGAGCGTTTCGCTTTTCATAAAGCATGTCTTACAACCGGTACAATAGGCGGGGGCGTCTTTTGGAAAATAAAATTCCGTAAGTTGATCCGGTTTCAACTCGTCGAGAAAAAATTCTTTTAGATTGTACGTACAACCTTTTATCTCAGTGCCGTTTATTACTACGCATTTCATTTTTTAATGTCCTCCTTAATATTATGTGATTTTATTACATTCGTATCAGGATTTTCAATTGGGCTTGAGCCGACGCAAAATAAAACAAGACGCTCTAAAACGTTATCCTAAAAAACTATTATCTCATACCCTTTCGCGTCGATTATAATTCAAAAAAAATATCTTTACAATAAATATTTTAGTTAAATAGAAATTTTGACACATATGCGCCGCTTTTTGTTCTTAACGACGCAAGCCCCGATATGAGTATGTTTAGTATTTTAGCATATTCAAAACGGGAATTCCCGCTTTTATCGGGGCGCGACAATTGTCGTATAGAAATTGACACATATGGAGCTGCATACGCTCCTAGATAAAAAATTGACACATATGCGTCGCTGTGTTCTTCGATAGAATTTGACACATATGGAGCTACATGCGACGCCGGCATATCCCCAAAAAAGTCGCCCGACTATAAAAAAAAAGGTTGCAAAATTTTATAAAAGGATTATCATAGATTGGAGCTTTGGCGCATTTATCATTTTTGTTAATTGTTAATTAAGGAGACTTGACAAAAATGGAAAAAAGAGCGCGCAGCTCCGCATCTCCGGAAAATGAGGAACGACTATGACGAAATCCGCCGCTAAAAGACGCTTTTCATTAAAAAAACAGATGGTTATTATTTTTGGCGTTATACTTCTCGCGTCTATAACGATTTTGTGTTTGCTTGCGTTAAGAGAAGCCCGCTTGGCGGTTATGGAAAAAGTAGAACAGCATTTGAAGGATAAAGCGTCCGACACCGCGGAGATTATCTACGGCAGAATAAATCTGTTTTTTCAATTCCTTGAAGATTTTACGCTTCGTCCCGAATTGAATAGCGAAGCTATTTCATATACGAAAAAAACAATTTTTTTGAACAAAATTAAGGAGAATTATCCTGTAATTAAGGACTTATATATAGCGGATACCGACGGAATGTGGTATCGGGAAGACGGCGGGAAAGTAAGCTATTCAAGCGACGCATGGTTTATAGAGGCGATAAAAGGGAAACGTTACGTTTCGTCGCCGTATGTTGACGAAACGGCGAACTATGCGTTGTTTATCAGTTTTTCATTGCCGGTTTATACGACAAATAAAAAACTGATCGGCGTACTTGGAATCGACGTCGACGGCTTATGGCTTTGCGAGCAAATACGCGACATTGTCGTAGGGAAAACCGGCAGCTGTTTTATTGTAAATGAAAACGGTACGGATATTGCCCACTCAAATACGGATTTTGTAACGAGTATGAAGAAGGTAAACGACGTTTTATGGAATTTTATTCAACAGTATGCGAAAAGCGAAGAAGCGGAGATTTGTTTCTATGATCTTGACGGGCAAAATTTAATCGCGAGCTTTATAAAAATGAGTACAGGGTGGACTGTCGTCGTTCGGGCTCCGCAGGAGGAATTTTTGGGGAAAATAGATTCGTTGCGCTTCGAATTAGTTATATTTGCTCTGGTTGTTTTGTCGGCGGGTTTTATAGTAGTCTTTTTTACAGCGCGGAAAATTGTTCAGCCTATCGTCAATTCCGCCAACGCTCTAAAAAACATAGCTGAAGGCGAGGGGGATTTGACGGTACGGCTTGCCGTTACCGGCAACGACGAACTAACCGATATGCAAGAATATTTTAATCAGACTATCGAAAAAATTAGAAATTCAATGAAAACGGTAAGCGGCAATGCGGATTTGATGCAAAAAATCGGCGCTAATCTTTCTATTAATATGACCGAAACGGCAAGTTCGATAAACCAAATCAGTTCAAATATCCAGGGCGTTAAACGGCAGGCGCAGACGCAGGCTGAAAGCGTTAGCGAAACCGCCGCGACGATGGAGGAGATTATTCGGACAATAAAACAACTGAATAACAGCATAGAGAGTCAAGCGGCGAGCGTTATTCAATCTTCCGCTTCGATTGAAGAGATGGTAGCGAACATCGCCTCCATTACTCAAACTCTTGGCAAAAGCGACGTAGTTGTCCGCGATTTGGCGACGGCGACCGCCGACGGCAAAAAGACGCTCTATTCTTCAAATAGCGTTACCCAAAAAATAATAGAACAGTCGGGCGGCTTACTTGAAGCGAGTAACGTCATCCAAAACATAGCGAGCCAGACAAATCTCCTGGCGATGAACGCGGCGATCGAAGCGGCTCATGCGGGAGAGAGCGGCAAAGGATTCGCGGTTGTCGCCGGCGAAATACGAAAACTCGCGGAAGAGTCGAGCGCTCAAGGAAAAGCGATAACTTCTACGCTTAAAAATCTTTCAATCGAGATTGAGGCGCTCTCCAGCTCCTCCAAAATATTGGAAGAGAAGTTTAACGCAATTTACTCCCTCGCCGAACAGGTTAAAAATATGAGCGCTAGCGTTATGGGGGCGATGACGGAGCAAGAACGCGGAAGCCGCGAGGTTTTGTCCGCAATAAAAAATATTAACGAGGTAACGGCTGAAGTAAAAGACGGCTCTGTCGAGATGCTCAAAGGCGGAGAGCAAGTAGCGAAAGAGATGCATAAATTGGACGACCTAACCCGCGCGATTACCGATAGCATGAACGAGATGGCTTCGGGAGCGGCGCAGATAAACCAAGCCGCTCAGGAAGTAAATGAGATTGCGCGAAAGAATGAAGAGAGTATCGACAACTTGTCGAGGGAGGTCGGGAAGTTTAAGACGTAGTTTGTTAAACATTCGCCTTAATCCTTTTTTTTTGAATGTAAAAAAGTCGCTCGATTATAAAAAAGAGTTGAAAATTTTATAAAAAGATATATAATCGGCGATAGTTTTTTTAAATTTAATCTTTTATTAAAAGGAGTTGACAAAAATGGAAAAAAGTTGTATCATCTTCCCCTCCCCCCCCGATTTTTTTATCGCGCTGTTGCGCAAAGAAGATGCGCTAAATTAGGATACTCTTCTGTGAGAAAAGTAATATTAATATTATTGCAGGGAGTTGAAAGAAATGGATAATTTAATGTATTCTTCAAAAACTATAGAGAATAAAAAAAAAATTTCTGTAAAATTTTCTGTGAGAAAAAAACTACTTATCCTTTTTGGTTTGTTGCTTATGGTTACGATAGTTATCGAAGGTATTCTTGCAGCGCGGGTAGCTCGCAAGGCGGTTATCGAAACGGTAGAGATTAGTCTTATAAACAAGGCGACAGACACGGCGGAGATTATCAACGAGAGAATTAATGCGGTTTTTCAATTTCTTGAAGGCGTTGCTAGAAGAACGGAGATAGTCGATCCTGCTTTTTCGTTTGAAGAAAAAACGGTTTTTCTCAACAAAGAAGCGGAAAGTAATCCTTTGATTAAAGAACTATACATCGTAGATACAAGCGGCGCGCAGCATTATCCGGACGGCAAAAAAGAAAACTATTCAGAAGATGGATGGTTTATTGGAGCCATGAAAGGAAAACGGGTTGCAGAAGAGCCGTATAGCGATGAAACGCGCGAGGACGCAATGTCTATCACTTTTGCCATACCGGCGTACGATGCAAACAAAAAACTCATCGGAGTACTTGGCGTGGATTTTGACGCTCTATGGCTTTCAAAGCAAATTGAAGATATTGTGATCGCTCAAACGGGCTATTGTTATATTGTTGGACCTACCGGGAATACAATCGCCGACAAGGAAATTGAATTAGTGCTTACTCAATCAAACAATACCGAACTTGCAAAGGAAGATAATACATATTCCAGTATCGCCGCGTTTGAAAAAAGAGCGTTAACGGAAGACAAGCCCGGCGTCGGTTATTTCTATTGGGGTAAAAGCCTTGAACATGGCGCTTTTGCAAAAATCGAAGCTGCAGGTTGGCCCGTAATTGCTTCAGCGCCTACCGAAGAGTTTATGGGGACGGTTCATGTTATGCGGTACGATATGCTAGTTATCGGTATGATAATTTTGATAACGTCATTAATCGCAACCTTTTTTCTTGCTCGCGGTATAGTTCGTTCTATGCGCTCCGCCGTCGCTGCATTAAAGGACATTGCCCACGGCGAAGGCGACCTAACCGTCCGCTTGTCTGTCCAAGGAAATGATGAAATTGGCGATATGTCTAGGTATTTTAATCAAACCATTGAAAAAATCGGCGCTTCCATCAAATCGGTTGGACATAACGCCGGAATAATGCATGAAATTGGCGCTACTCTTTCTACGAATATGATTGAAACCGCTAGCGCTGTAAACCAAATTACCGTAAATATCCAAGGCGTTAGACAGCAAGCTCTGAAACAGGCTGCAAGCGTCGACGAAACTGCCGCGACGATGGAAGAGATTATTAGCGCGATAAAAAAGTTGAATAACAGCATAGAGAGTCAAGCGGCGAGCGTCGTTCAATCCTCCGCTTCGATTGAAGAGATGGCGGCGAATATCGCTTCCATTACTCAAACTCTTGGACAAAGCGACGGGGTCGTTCGCGATTTGGCAACCGCTACCGCCGACGGCAAAGAGACGCTCTACTCTTCAAATAGCGTTACCCAAAAGATAATGGAACAGTCGAGCGGCTTACTTGAGGCGAGCGCCGTCATCCAAAACATAGCGAGTCAGACGAATCTCTTGGCGATGAACGCGGCGATTGAAGCGGCTCATGCGGGAGAGAGCGGTAAAGGATTCGCCGTCGTCGCCGACGAGATCAGAAAACTTGCCGAGGAGTCTTCCGTTCAAGGAAAAGCGATAACTTCCACGCTTAAAAATTTTTCAATCGAGATTGAAACGCTCTCCAGCTCCTCCAAAATATTGGAAGAGAAGTTTAACGCAATTTATTTTTTAGCCGAAAAAGTTAAAGAGGTGAGCGCCAGCGTCATGGGGGCGATGACGGAGCAAGAACGCGGAAGCCGCGAGGTTTTGTCCGCCATAAAAAACATCAACGAAATAACGGCTGAAGTAAAAGACGGCTCTGCCGAGATGCTCAGAGGCGGGGAGCAAGTAGCGAAAGAGATACATAAACTTGACGAGCTAACCCGCGCGATTACCGATAGCATGAACGAGATGGCTTCGGGAGCGGAGCAGATGAACAAAGCCGCTCAGGAAATAAATGAGATTGCGCAGAAGAATGAAGAGAGTATCGACAACTTATCGCGAGAGGTGGGGAAATTTAAGATGTAGTTTTTTTTCTCTAGTCGCGTGATGGAGTAGTTTGAAAAATAAGGAGGTTTTTCCAATGCGCATTTGCGAGCGGGTTATAAGAGATATACCGGAAAAGCATACGCCTTTTCGTTAATTGCTCTGATTTTGTCGCAAGTTTCTATCACAAGTCCGGCTTCAATTTTTAGTTTGAATTTTTCAAGTACGTCGAAGTTTTTTGTGGGACTTGTTGGGGCTATGCTTTTTTTTATTTCGATTGGATAAAGGCTTTTGCCTTCTATGTATAACAAATCGATTTCTTTTTTGTCGATGTCCCTGTAATAAAAAAGCTTGTCTTGGGGATTTTGATTGTGGGCATAAAAGTTTTTAATGATTTCACTTACAACAAAGGTTTCAAAAAAAGCTCCGTTCATTGCGCAAAACTCCAGCATCTCGGCGGTGGGCCACTTACAAAGATATGCGCAAAGTCCCGTGTCCATAAAATAAAGCTTTGGGGCTTTTATTATTCTTTTTGACACATTTGTCATATAGGGCTGTAAAAGATATATTATTCCCGAGGTTTGCAAAATTGAAATCCAGCGTTTAATCGTCCGCGCATCCACTCCCGTGTTTCTGGCAATGTCATCATAATGAAGTTCCTGAGCTGTCCTGAGCGCGAGAATTGAAATAAAATTTCGGAATTGAAGCTCGCTGGAAGCGGCAATAAGCCTCATAACATCACGCTCAATATAAGTGTTAATATACGATTTAAAATATACATCTCTTTCAGAAACACCGGTGCAAATATCGGGCATTCCACCCATAAAAATATCCTGAAAAATTTCCGCCTTAGTTCGATACTTTCGTCCCTCTTTTCCTCGAAGGCGCAAAGATTCGATTTTAGGCTCGAAAAAAGGATTATCATACCCGTATTTTTCCGCTTGAGAAAAAGAAGACATATCCACAACGCCGCAACGTCCGGCAAGGGATTCGGAAATTCCCTCTTGAAGTTCAAAACGACTTGAGCCTGTCAAAATATACATTAGTTCTCGCTCTTTGCTTTCTTTTATCCAGATCAGTCTCTGCTCATCGATTTTTATTTTAATTTCGTCTAAAATACTTGGCGCTTTTTGAATTTCGTCAATTATCAAAGGATAAGCGTGGCTTTCAAGGAAAAGCCTCGGATTGCTTTCAGCCAAAAGTCTGTCGTCTCTGTCGTCTAAAGTTACCTTTCGATATTTACTAGCAAAGAGCATCTCGATAGTTGTTGATTTTCCCACCTGCCTCGGTCCATACACAACAATGGCAGGAAAGGAGCGACTAACTTTTAGAATAGTTTCTTCCACAGTTCTTTTCATATACATAAGAATACCTCCCTTTTATTATAACATATTTGTTCGATTAAAACAACAGTCAAATGTAGTTTTAATCGGAAAATTTACAAGCGCTTCATTCGTGTTTTATTCGCTTAATTAAGCTTAAAAACTTAAAAAATGCCTAAAATAAACTTTTAAGAGTCTATTAATTCGAGTTTAAGGAAAGTTACGCAGAAACGGTCAGCCTTTCCAACGGACGAATCTATTTATAAAATACTGTATCTTGCATTGACAAATGCGTCAAAAAAGTGGACAATGCCTATACAGAATTGGGGGCAGGCTTTAAACCAGTTTGCGGTATGTTTTGGGGACAGAGTCCCGTTATGAAAAAACGTTCCCAACTGTCAAAGTCGGGAGATTGCGCAGAAGAATGAAGAGAGTATCGACAACTTGTCGCGAGAGGTGGGGAAATTTAAGATGTAAGCGTCTGGAGCTCGCTTCGATCTAACGCCGCCTTTTGGCATGGCATACATATAGAGGAGGCTGGAAAGATGAAGATAAATGAAGGTAAAGGAATCTCAATCGTTTATAAGCTTTTGCTTATTGTTTTGGTTTTAACGTTTGTTCAATATGCCGTTTTGCTCATTAAAGATTGGTATGGAACAAATAGGTTTGCTGAAGAGCAAATTAAAACAAACTCTGATATTAAATATCTAAATTTTAAAGATGCGACTAAGTCTTATAGCATTGTCGGATCAATCTTATTAAAAACAATTACCGAAGACGATGAGATAACGGAGCTTTTTGCAGCCAAAGATAGAGAGGGTTTGCTTAATAAAACAAGAGGAACTTTTAAAAAACTGAAAGAGGAATATAATATTAAGCAGTTTCACTTTCATACAACCGATTCTCATTCATTTTTACGCGTACAAAAACCAAGTCAATTTGGCGATGATTTGCGTTCTTTTCGCATGTCGGTCGTTCAAGCAAATACTGAAAAAAAGCTTGTTCACGGTTTGGAGGTTGGCGTTTCAGATTTGGGCTATCGCGTTGTTACGCCTTTCTTTTCAAAAGACAACGTTCACATAGGTTCGGTAGAGTGCAGCGGAGCGATAAATTCGGAATTTCTCGAAAATCTTGCTAAATCTGCTCCGGCAGAGGCGTTAGAGGGCGGTTTAAACGTTAAGGTTGTTGCAAAAAATTTGGAAGGCGCATATATGCAAATGGGAACTAATTTTGAAGATAATGATGAAGAAGATGCGGAACAGATTATGCAAAAGCTCATAACAGAAAAGTATTTAGGCTTTTTAAAAGGAGAGACTGCAAGCGCATATTATCCGCTCAAAGATTTTTCTGATAACTATATTGGTTATATAAAGTTTGTTTTTAATATAGACAATATTTTAAGCGCCAAAAAAATTTCTTTTAGAAACACAAATTTAATTTCAATAGCTACTCTCTTTTTATATATTATTTGCTTTTTAATTTTTTCAAAAATTTTTATTTCTAAATCTATTGCGGCGACAATAAATCCATTGCAAAATATTGCGGAAGGCGACTTAACAATTCGCTTGCCTGTCCGAAGTAAAGATGAAATTGCCGATATGTCTAAATATTTTAATCAAACGATTGACAAGATCGGCGCTTCTATCAAATCGGTTGAAACTAACGCCGGAATAATGCGGCAAGTCGGCGCCGAGCTCTCCTCTAACATAACGGAAACGGCAAGCGCCGTAAATCAAATTACCGTAAACATAGATGGAGTAAAACGGCAAGTAGTTGCGCAATCTGCAAGCGTTAGCGAAACCGCCGCGACGATGGAAGAGATTATTCGAGCGATAAAACAGCTGAACAACAGCATAGAGAGTCAATCTGCGAGCGTCGTTCAATCTTCCGCCTCGATTGAAGAGATGGTAGCGAACATCGCCTCCATTACTCAAACTCTCGGCAAAAGCGACGTAGTTGTCCGCGATTTGGCGACGGCTACCGCCGACGGCAAAAAGACGCTCTACTCTTCAAATAGCGTTACCCAAAAAATAATAGAACAGTCGGGCGGCTTACTTGAAGCGAGTAACGTCATCCAAAACATAGCGAGCCAGACCAATCTCTTGGCGATGAACGCGGCAATCGAGGCGGCTCATGCGGGAGAGAGCGGTAAAGGATTCGCGGTCGTCGCCGATGAAATACGAAAGCTTGCCGAGGAGTCGAGTTCTCAAGGGAAAACGATAACTTCCACGCTTAAAAATCTTTCAAGCGAGATTGAAGAACTTTCCGGCTCCTCCAAAATATTGGAAGAGAAGTTTAACGCAATTTATTCCCTTGCCGAACAGGTTAAAGAGATGAGCGCCAGCGTTATGGGAGCGATGACGGAGCAAGAACGCGGAAGCCGCGAAGTCTTGTTGGCTATAAAAAACATTAACGAAATAACGGCTGAAGTAAAAGACGGCTCGGAAGAGATGCTCAAAGGCGGCGTAGGCGTTGCCGCCGAGATACATAAACTTGACGACCTAACTCGAGCGATTATCAACGGCATGAACGAGATGGCTTCGGGAGCGGAGCAGATGAATAAAGCCGCTCAGGAAGTAAATGAGATTGCGCGAAAGAATGAAGAGAGTATCGACAACTTGTCGCGAGAGGTTGGGAAGTTTAAGGCTTAAGAAAGGAAAGAAACAGCGAAGCGCGCAAAAAAGCCGCCCGAACTAGTAACTCGTCAGTTTTTTGGGGAATAAAAAATATTTGTTCTATATGCGTCTAAATTTTTGTCGGGGAACACAGCGGCGTATAGCTCCATATGTGTCATTTTTCTCTTAATACCATATGTGTCATTTTATTTTCCTGCCCCCAAAAAACTGACGGAGCGCCCCGAACTATAAAAAAAGATTGCAAAATTTTATAAAAAGATGTATTATCTGCGGATGCGTTGCTGAGGTTGGAAAATTTTTGCTAAAAATTAAACTTGACAAAGATGGGGAAATTATGGCTTTAAGAGAAAAAAATGAAATAATGTATTTGAAAAAAAATATTATGACGAAAATTTTAGTCTCATACATGTGCTTTCAGTGCGTTAGCGTGATTTTTTGCGGCGGTTTTTCAAAAATATTCAATCCTAATCTCGACTTGCCTCTATTGCGGTTGATTTTTCATTCGACCAACGGAGCTCAACTAATTGCGATAATAATTGTAAGTACAATATGCTGTCTTATTTATGTGAAGTTTTTAAATCCTCTTTGGAACTATCTTGAAAAAAGCGAAAACGAAAGAACCGAAGAGGAACTTGAGAGAGTAAAAAAAACTTTACAGGATTTTTATCTGGTAGTGTCCGGTACTGTTTTTGGATTTTGGGGCGTTTTAACTGTTCTGTACGTTATTATCGCCAATAAAATTATCGTTACCTCCGCGAGTTTACCCCCAGCTAGCACCTTTGCGATTTATTGGTCTAATGCGTTGATGGCGTCTATCGGTTGTACGGTTCTTTTTGATCTTTATTTGCAAGATGCAAAAAGTCGTTTGCATATAACAGAATATGACGCAAAAAAATCTGACGTTTTTGTAGAATACAAAGATCAGTTTTTTTTAATAATCCAAATTTCTTATGTTTCGGCTCTGTTAATACATCTACAATGGTATTTTGATCAAATAGATCATCTTGGCAAACAGCCCATTATGAACGTCTATATAGCAAATGGAATTGTAATTTTTAACGCTATTATTTATGCCGCCGTTTTTGCGATTCTATCCAGAAAACAAGACGACTTACAAGCCAACGCTCTTATTAAACAACTCGAACGTTTAGCCTCTCTAAGCGAAGAAGGAAACAGGTTTGACCTTTCCAAACGTATTCCAATTCGCAATTTTGATACGACGGGATATTTGACTCTTACGTTTAATCACTATTTGGACGTTCTGCAAGAGATGTTTTCTGAGATAAAATCCGGCTCCGATATTATTGCTGAAAATGAAGACAATCTTTCGACAAATATGACCGAAACCGCCAGCGCCGTAAACCAAATTACCGCGAATATCCAGGACGTTAAACAGCGGGCGCTGAAGCAGGCTACAAGCGTTACCGAAACCGTCGCGACGATGGAGGTGATTATTAACGCGGTAAAACAGTTGAACGATAGCATAGAGAGTCAATCTGCGAGCGTCGTTCAATCTTCCGCTTCCGTAGAAGAGATGGTGGCGAACATAGCCTCTATTACTCAAACTCTTGGACAAGGCGACGGGGTCGTTCGCGATTTGGCGACGGCTACCGCCGATGGCAAAGAGACGCTCTACTCTTCAAATAATATTACCCAAAAAATAATGGAGCAGTCGAGCGGCTTACTTGAAGCGAGTAACGTCATCCAAAACATAGCGAGCCAAACGGATCTCTTGGCGATGAACGCGGCGATCGAAGCGGCTCACGCCGGCGAGTACGGGAAAGGCTTTGCCGTCGTCGCCGACGAAATAAGAAAACTTGCCGAGGAGTCGAGCGCTCAAGGGAAAACGATAACTTCCACGCTTAAAAATTTTTCAATCGAGATTGAGACGCTCTCCGGCTCCTCAAAAATATTGGAAGAGAAGTTTAACGCAATCTATTTACTCGCCGAACAAGTTAAAGATATGAGCGACAGCATCATGGGAGCGGTGAGAGAGCAGGAGTACGGAAGCCGCGAGGTTTTGTCCGCCATAAAAAATATCAACGAAATAACGGCTGAAGTAAAATACGGCTCTGAAGATATGCTCAGAGGGGGAGATCAGGTGGCGTTAGAGATGCATAGACTTGACGACCTAACCCGCGCGATTACCGACAGCATGAACGAGATGGCTTCCGGCGCGGAGCAGGTAAACCAAGCCGTGCAGGAAGTAAATGAGATTACCCGAAGAAATAAGGAAGGTATCGACAGATTGTCGCGGGAGATCGGGAAGTTTAAAGCGTAATTTACCGCTCAGTTAAGTTGATTTGCGTTACGGAAAAACCCGTTCGCGCCGTGAATTATAAATTGTATAGTCGGCTTTGTTGCATTTATGCAAATGATTAACGCAGAATTACTCTAATTATATTGAGTCAAATGTATGATAATATAAATATAGTACATGGAGATAAAGAATGACGAAAACGGCTTTAACTAATCAAAAATCTTCGTTTAGACCGTCCTTTAAAATTAAAACTCAGTTTACCGTTCAAGCGATTTTTAGTATTTTGTTGTTGCTTGCGTTGTTGTTTACCCTGTTTGAGGCGCGGACGCGTAAGGAGAGGCTTATCAATGCGGAGGAACAAAAATATTTTTCCATGCTGCTTGCCGATGAGTTTAGGCAAACGTCGCAGGATTTGACCCGTACTTGCCGAGTTTACGTTGCCACCGGCGGCGATATGCGGTATTGGGATGAGTATTGGAATATTGTCGCATGGCGAAAGGGAGATATTCCTAGACCGCAAACGGTGAACGCTAATTTATATCCGGGAAGAACTGTCGATCAGCAGGTTTTAATGAAAGAACTTGGATATACGGAGCGCGAATTATCGCTCCTTAAACAGGCGATAGATTTTTCAAACAAACTAATTGCCGTTGAAGATCAGGCGATGCGTTGCGTGAAAGAAAGGCGTTTTGTATCCGGTCCCTGCGCAATGCGCGGCGATGAGACGCTATTGGAATTTGCTATTCGCATTGTTAACGACGAAGCCTATCATGCCGAGGTTGAAAAAATTATGGGACCGGTCGGCGCTTTTGAGCGCGAACTTGACGAGCGTATAACGTTGACTGCGCAAAACGAAAACCGCAAGATGGAGATTGTCCTGCGTATGGCGATGGGCTTTACCATCGTTGTAATTATATCGGTCGCGTTTTTTGTCTTCTTTTTAAGCAGATCGGTTATAAATCCGATTTTGAAAATATCTGAAGTATTTACCTTTCTCGCGAGCGGCGACTTGACTCGTTCCTTGCATATTGTTCAGGAAAATGAAATTGGCAATATGGCGCTAGACTTTAACGAAATGCTTGAAAGCGTTAAGCGGCTTATTAGGGCTATTCAAAAAAACGCCGAATTCTTGTCGGAGATTGGACAAAATCTCTCGTCAAATATGATCGAAACCGCCGGCGCGGTAAACCAAATTAACGTAAATATCCAGGGCGTTAAACGGCAGGCGCAGACGCAGGCTACAAGCGTTAGCGAAACTGCCGCGACGATGGAAGAGATTATTAGCGCGATCAAAAAGCTGAATAGCGGCATAGAGAGTCAATCTGCGAGCGTCGTCCAATCTTCCGCTTCGATCGAAGAGATGGTAGCGAATATCGCCTCTATTACTCAAACGCTCGGCAAAAGCGACGTAGTTGTCCGCGATTTGGCGAAGGCTACCGCCGACGGCAAAGAGACGCTCTACTCTTCAAATAATATTACCCAAAAAATAGCCGAACAGTCGGGCGGTTTGCTTGAAGCAAGCGACGTCATCCAAAACATAGCGAGCCAGACGAATCTCTTGGCGATGAACGCGGCGATCGAAGCGGCTCATGCCGGCGAGTACGGGAAAGGCTTTGCCGTCGTTGCCGACGAAATCAGAAAGCTGGCGGAAGAGTCGAGCGCTCAAGGGAAAACGATAACTTCCACGCTTAAAAATTTTTCAATCGAGATTGAGACGCTCTCCGGTTCTTCCAAAGTACTGGAAGAGAAGTTTAACGCGATTTATTTACTCGCCGAACAAGTTAAAGAGATGAGCGCCAGCGTTATGAGAGCGATGATGGAGCAAGAACGCGGAAGCCGCGAAGTTTTGTCCGCTATAAAAAATATTAACGAAGTAACGGCGGAAGTAAGAGACGGATCGAAGGAGATGCTTAAAGGCGGCGAGCAGGCGGCGAAAGAGATGCATAAACTGGACGGTCTAACCCGCGCGATTACCGACAGCATGAACGAGATGGCTTCGGGAGCGGCGCAGGTAAATCAAGCCGCGCAGGAGGCGAATAAGATTACGCAAAAAAATGAGGAGAGTATTGAAAACTTGTCGATAGAGGTCGGGAAGTTTAAAGTATAGTCTTGTTAGACATTCGTTTCAATCTTTTTCTGGGCGCAAAAAGTCTTTCCAATTATAAAAAAAGTTGCAAAATTTTATAAAAAGCTGCATTATAAGCTGGTATATTGTTTTTTTTTAGTAAATTTTTATTAAAAAGGAGTTGACAAAAATGGAAAAAAGTTGTATCATCTTCCCCCCCTCCCCCGAAAAAAATGAGACCGTCTTTTAAGATTAAAACGCAGTTTACCGTTCAAGCGATTTTTAGTATTTTGTTGTTGCTTGCGTTATTGTTTACCCTGTTTGAGGCGCGGACGCGTAAGGAGAGGCTTATCAATGCGGAGGAACAAAAATATTTTTCCATGCTGCTTGCCGATGAGTTTAGACAAACGTCGCAGGATTTAACCCGCTCCTGCCGCGTTTACGTTGCCACCGGCGGCGATATGCGGTATTGGGATGAGTATTGGAATATTGTCGCATGGCGAAAGGGAGATGTTCCCAGACCGCAAACAGTAAACGCTAATTTGTATCCGGGAAGAACTGTCGATCAGCAAGTTTTAATGAAAGAGCTTGGATATACGGAGCGCGAATTATCGCTCCTTAAACAGGCGATAGATTTTTCAAACAAACTAATTGCCGTTGAAGATCAGGCGATGCGTTGCGTGAAAGAAGGGCGTTTTGTATCCGGTCCCTGCGCGATGCGCGGCGACGAGACGCTATTGGAATTTGCTATTCGTATTGTCAACGACGAAGCCTATCATGCCGAAGTTGAAAAGATTATGGGACCGGTCGGCGTTTTTGAGCGCGAACTTGACGAGCGCGTAACGTTGACTACGCAAAACGAAAGCCGCAGGATGGATATTTCTCAAAGCGCGGCGACGGGCTTTGCTATCGTTGTAATCATATCGGTCGCGTTTTTTGTCTTCTTTTTAAGCAGATCGGTTATAAATCCGATTTTAAAAACGTCTGAAGTATTTACCGTTCTTGCAAGCGGCGACTTAACATATTCATTGCGCGTTGGGCAAAACAACGAAATTGGCGGCATGGCGCGAAACTTTAACGAAATGCTTGAAAGCGTTAAGCGGCTTATTAGGGCTATTCAAAAAAACGCCGAATTCTCGTCGGAGATTGGACAAAATCTCTCGTCAAATATGACCGAAACTGCCAGCGCTATAAACCAAATTACCGTAAATATCCAGGACGTTAAACAGCGGGCGCTGAAGCAGGCTACAAGCGTTAGCGAAACCGCCGCTACGATGGAAGTGATTATTAATGCAATAAAACAGCTGAACGACAGCATAGAGAGTCAATCTGCGAGCGTTGTTCAATCTTCCGCCTCGATTGAAGAGATGGCGGCGAATATAGCCTCTATTACTCAAACTCTCGGCAAAAGCGACGTAGTTGTCCGCGATTTGGCGACGGCTACCTTCGACGGTAAAGAGACGCTCTACTCTTCAAATAACATTACCCAAAAAATAATGGAACAGTCGAGCGGCTTACTTGAAGCAAGCGACGTTATCCAAAACATAGCGAGCCAGACAAATCTCCTGGCGATGAACGCGGCGATCGAAGCGGCTCATGCCGGCGAGTACGGGAAAGGCTTTGCCGTCGTCGCCGACGAAATAAGAAAACTTGCCGAGGAGTCGAGCGCTCAAGGGAAAAAGATAACTTCCACGCTTAAAAATTTTTCAATCGAGATTGAGACGCTCTCCGGCTCCTCCAAAGTACTGGAAGAGAAGTTTAACGCAATTTATTCCCTCGCCGAACAAGTTAAAGATGTGAGCGCCAGCGTTATGAGAGCGATGACGGAGCAAGAACGCGGAAGCCGCGAGGTTTTGTCCTCCATAAAAAATATCAACGAAATAACGGCGGAAGTAAAATACGGCTCTGAAGATATGCTCAGAGGAGGCGAGCAGGCGGCGGCAGAGATGCATAAACTTGACGACCTAACCCGCGCGATTACCGACAGCATGAACGAGATGGCTTCGGGAGCGGCGCAGGTAAACCAAGCCGCTCAGGAGGTAAACAAGATTACGCAAAAGAATGAGGAGAGTATTGAAAACTTGTCGAGAGAGGTGGGGAAGTTTAAAGTATAGTAATTTAAATTGATATATTACCTATCGTTTAATTTAGTATACTCTTTTTCTACCGCCACGCTTTTATATGCAGGTCTTATAATTTTACCGTTATTTGCAATCTCTTCAATACGATGCGCGCTCCATCCGGTTATTCGCGCCGTTGCAAATAATGGGGTAAACAACTCTTGCGGTATTTCTAACATTCTATACACAAAACCCGAATAAAAATCAATATTAGCGCTTATACCTTTATATATTTTCCTATGCTCGGAAATTACCTTAGGCGCTAATTGCTCTACTTTTTTATATAAATTAAATTCTTCAACTAATCCTTTTTCTTCCGCTAAATTCTCCGCAAATTTCTTTAATATTACGGATCTGGGATCAGATAGGGAATATACGGCATGCCCCATTCCATAAATTAATCCGAGATTGTCAAAAGCTTTTTTGGACAAAATTTTGCTCAAATATCCGGAAATTTCATCGTCGTCATTCCAATCGTTAATGTTTTTTTTGAGATCCTCCATCATTTGCGTAACTTTTATATTAGCCCCGCCATGTTTAGGACCTTTTAGAGAGTTTATAGACGAAGATACCGCCGCATAGGTATCTGTGCCGGAGGACGAGACAACATGATTCGTAAATGTAGAATTATTTCCGCCTCCATGTTCTGCATGCAATACCAATACTAAATCGAGAAGACGAGCTTCTAATTTTGTATACTTATTATTAGGTCTGAGAATATGAAGTATATTTTCCGCTATAGAATGTCCCTTTAACGGGTTGTGAATAATTAAACTTTGATCTTTAAAGTAATACAAAAATATTAAAAATGAATAAACTGCTAATAAAGAAAAATTTGATATTAAATATAACGATTGTTTTAAAATATTTTCAAGAGAAGTATCGTCGGGATTATCGTCAAAACTATATAAAGACAAGACGCTTTTAGAAAGAGAATTCATTATATCTTTAGCGGGAAACCTCATTAAAACGTCTCTAATAAAACCGTCGGGGAGACCTCTGTATTGACTTAACAATTCTTTAAACGAATTTAACTGTTGCATATTTGGAAGTTTACCCAATATTAACAAATAAATAGTTTCTTCAAATCCAAACCGTTCTTCGAAAATAAATCCTTCAATAATCTTGTTTATATCAATACCTCGATAAATCAATTGTCCTTCAATGGGATGTATTACTCCGTCTTTTTCTTCAGTTCCTCTAACTTCTGAAATTTCTGTAAGACCCGCTAATACCCCTTTACCGCTAATATCTCTTAATCCGCGTTTTACATTATATTTTGTATACAATCCATTATCGACTATAGTTGTGTTTAATATATTTTCAATAAATACCGATAAAATTCCATCATTCATTCGTAATTCCTCCTATATTTTATATATAATATTAAAACGAATATCGTCTAACGTTTCATCGTAGATGTCGAATTGACGGCTGGCTTATAAAAAACTAAATACAACTAACAAATACTATAAATAATATCAAAAATCAACCATAAATTTATAATTTTACGTAATTCGTCAGTTTTTTTGGAATGGGGGAATAAATTATCGCATATGCGTCGCGTCGATAACGCGCGGCAATTGCGCATAAAAATTCGACGCATATGCGTTAATTTTGCTTTTAACGCCATATGTGTCAATTTGTTCTATTTTCTAAAGCGCTGAAGTTACCTTATCTGAAAATATTTGTCCCATATGCGTCGATTTATTCTTTACATCATATGTGTCAATTTATTTTTAATGCCATATGCGTCAATTTTCAAAAATTTTGGGATTTCCAATTATGGACTTGACATAAATATCAAATTTGTTTAAAGTCGAAATAATGAAACGCGGAGATTATTTATGAGCGATTTAGAACAAATCTTGATGAAAATGAAAAAACAATCGGCTTTGTTGGCGAGTCTTTCCGGCGATACAAAAAACTTGGCTTTAAGAAAGATCGCCGACAACTTGAGAAAGAATAAAGCTCGAATTATAGAAGAAAATTTATCGGATATAAAGATCGCGCAGAGCGAAAACCTACAGGATACCCTATTAAAACGGCTTTTATTAGACGACAAAAAGATCGAGGGGTTGATTGAGGGGGTTGAAGACCTGATCAAACTCGAAGATCCGACTAATAAAATATTAGCCGTTACCGAACTCGATAAAGGGCTCGTTTTGACAAAAAAATCTGTCCCCATCGGCGTTATTGGCGTAATATTTGAGTCGAGACCCGACGCGTTGATACAGATATCTACTCTTTGTATCAAATCGGGTAATTGCGTTATCCTCAAAGGGGGGAGAGAGGCGGCTAGGACTAACAGGATTTTAGCGGACATAGTCGTCGAATCGATCGAGTCCGTCGGCGAGGAGTTTGAAAACTCGTTATATCTCCTTGAGACCCGCGAAGAAGTGTCGGCTATGCTAAAATATGATAAATATATCAACCTCGTAATACCGAGAGGGTCTAATCAATTTGTGTCGTATATAAAGAAGAATTCTCTTATACCGGTTTTGGGACACGCCGACGGGATATGCCACCTTTATGTGGATTCCGACGCGGATATCGATACCGCCGTCGAGATAACTTTTGATTCAAAAACTCAGTACGTCGCGGCGTGTAACGCTTTAGAGACGCTATTGGTAAACGAGACGATTGCCGGGAAATTTCTCCCCGCTCTAAAGAGAGAGTTGGATAAAAAGGACGTTGTTATAAAAGGGGATAAAAAAACTAAAGAGATACTTAAAGACGTCGAAGACGCGACGGAAGAGGATTGGTCGACCGAGTATCTCGACTACATATTATCTATAAAAATTGTCAAAAACGTCGACGAAGCGATAGAGCATATTAATAAATACGGCTCCGGTCATACGGATAGTATAGTTTCAAAAAACTCTAAAAATTGCGATAAATTTACGGCGCTTGTCGATTCTGCCGGCGCGTTTGTCAACTGCTCGACAAGATTTTCGGACGGATTTAGGTACGGTTTTGGAGCGGAGGTCGGCATCAGCACTAATAAAATTCACGCTAGAGGACCCGTTGGACTCGACGGGCTTGTTATATACAAATACATACTTCAAGGCGAGAGCCATATAGTAGAGGATTATTCAAGCGGTAAAAAGAAGTTTGTCCATAGAGAGATAAGTTAGCGCTTCGTTTTGGGCGGAGGTAACGAATGGTATTATTGTCATTATCGGTAATTCTTACAATATTAATCTCGGCGGCTTGTTCGTTATTTGAGGCGGCTATTGTAAGCGTATCGTTGACGGATATAGCTAAAATTTCTAAAACCAACCTCGCGTCGGCAAACATTTTACAGAAATTTAAAAAAAACATTCAGGAGCCCGTCGGCGTATCATTAATAATAAAAATTTTTGCTTACGCGACGGGGACGTCGGTATCCGGAGTTTTTTTCTACAAAAAATTCGGATTGGCTTTATTACCGGCTTTTGCTTTGATATTTCCTATTGTTTTAGTTATTATTTCCGACATAATTCCTAAAACTTACGGGATTGCCAATAACGTTAAGGTAGCGGCGTTTTGCGCAAAACCGGTCGATCTGTTAGTTAAGATATTTAAGCCTTTTCTATATATTTATAAGATAATAAGCGAAACGCTTAAGAAAAAAGCGGGTAAAGGTAAAAAAAGCAGCGTGGACGATATAGCGGTTTTGACAAGATTTGCCTCTATGAATAATATGATCAGTAAAGATCAGGAACAAATATTATCCCAAACTCTCAAACTGCAGAAAATAAAAGTCAGCGATATTATGGTAAAGAAAGAGGAAGCCAAATATCTCTCTACTAATATGAATCTTATGGAAGCCTTACTTGAAGCTCATATATATCATCATACCAGACTTCTTGTAGTTAAGGACGGCAATATCGACGACGTCGTAGGATATGTGAATTTTAAGGATATTATAAGCGCCCTTCAGACAAATCCCGAAGATCCCTCCTTACTTAGTATATGCAGACCGATTATTAATGTCCGGGAAGACGATGTTCTTCTTACCGCTTTAAAAGTGTTATCGAGAAGCCGCCAGCATATAGCGTCCGTCAAAGACGACAAAGGCGGATTGGCGGGGCTTACCACGCTGGAGGACGTTATCGAGACTATTATAGGGGATCTCAACGAAGAGATTGAAGAATTGCCCACTTTTTTTTATAAAATTTCTGATACTCGATATATTGCCGGAGGCGGTATTCCGATGAAGTCGTTCAGAGAAAAATTTCATTTGTCTCTTCCGGACGTGGTTGGGAATTTAAACGATATGATGTTGCAACTATTCGGCAAAATTCCAAAAAACGAAGACAAGATTAAATTGGGCGACTACGTCTTGATAGTCAGAAAAATGATACGCTCTCAAATATTTGAAGTAATAATTGACACTAATATTGATATTGAAAATAAGTAGTTACTGTTTGTCGAGGAGTTTTACAAGTTTGACGGTTCTGTCGGACGCTTCAATAATCTCAAACGAAACGTTTTTATAAACGACTTTCTCACCTTTTCGTCCTATTCTGCCTAGAGCTATGTTTATGAGTCCGCCCAGCGTTTCAGCCTCTTCGTCGGTAAAGTCAATTCCCGTTTTCTCGAGAAAGTCGTCGAGATAAGTTTTTGCATCAAAAATGTTTTGTTCAATTAGAGCTTCCGACTCCGAAGATTCGGGGTAAAATCCTTTTATTCCGCCTATAATCTCTTCCACAATGTTGTCTATCGTCAGAATCCCGCGCCGCGTTACGCCGAACTCATCGACGACTATGCCCATATACTTTCTGTTTCGTTTGAGCTCGGATAGTATCTGAATAACCGGTTTTGTCGACGGAACAATATAAAGTTTTTCCGTATAAGAGGTAATCGCATCGGTATCGTCTGCGCCTAAAATGTTTATAACGCTAATCGTTGAAGAGATATTAAAAACATTCTCTCTATAAACGGGATATCGGCTAAAATCGGCCGTTTTTATTACTTCTTTAAAATCTCCGACGGTAGAGGTTTCGTTAATCGCGACGACTTCGTTGATATGAACCATTATGTCTTCGGCGGTCAACTCGCTTATATCAAAAACTTCATTAATTATTTTTTTTGTTTCGTCTGAAATATTTTCAAATCTTCCGACGACCAGAAGTTCTAATTCGTCTTTTGAGATGGAGTTTCCTTCTTTATCGATTTTTAGCGCTTTACCGATGAATTTAGATATTCTACTTACGGTAAACATTAACGGGAAAAGAACAAAATAAGCGGTCTTAATGAATTTGGCGTTTCTTAAAGCGGTAGTATTTGGGTATTTTCGAGCTATCGACATCGGGAAAAGCTCTCCAAATACGAGTATGGTCGGCACCATGACGAGCGAAATAATTAAGTCGATTTCGATTATTTGTAGAATAAAGCTCAATTTATCTATGATTACTACTTTAAAAAAGTAGTCGGCAAGAGCGGTGGAAACGACCGTAGCTATATTGATACCGACGAGCGTGGTGCCAAATAATCTCTCCGGATTGTTTAGTAGAGCGAGAATAATAGCGGCTCTTTTATCGCCGTTTTTTGAAAGATAATCTAGCTTTATGCGGTTGGAGCTAACCATAGCCATTTCTGAATTTGAAAAAAACGACTGCATAAATATAAATAATATGATTAAAAAAGGTATGAAATATATAGCAAACAAATTAACCCTCCGCGATTGTAGCGTTTAAATCAAAAAGTTCGTTTTTCTTTTTTAGTTTTCTTACTTTGGTTATTAAAATTTTTTCTATTTTGTTTGGTTCGGCTCCGATTACTTTAAATTGAAGATTATCAAATTTGAACAGCTCGCCTCCCTTTGGGATCCTTTTCACCTTTTCAAGCAGATAACCGCCGATTGTCGCCGCCGAGTCGCTTTTTAAGTTGACTTTAAAAATTTCGTTGAATTCGGCAAGTTCCAATTTTGATTCGACTTCAATCATTGAAGGATTATACTTATAAAAAAGAGGAACTATCTCTTCTTTATCGACGACTTCGCCTATAATCGATTCGATAACGTCTTCCATTGTTACCAGACCCGAAACGCTTCCGTACTCGTCGATTACTATCGCTAAATGTTGCTTGGAACTCTGAAGCGTTTTAAGCAAATTATCGACTTTCATAGTCTCCGGAATAAAAAAAGGTTTTGCTAATATAGATTTGTAGTTTTCCAAAATATCTTCTTTATTACAATCCGATTTTACAAGTTCTCTAACGTTTAGTATTCCGATAATATTTTCTTCCTCATCCTCCCACACCGGCGTTCTGGAATACTTCTTCTCTTTTATTTTTTGGCGCAACTCCGACATTTTAGTCGTCGTTGAAAAAGAGAATATCTCGTTTCTGGGGCGCATTATTCTCCATACCTCCGAATTTGGGAAAGATATAACGTTTCCGAGTAGTATGCTCTCCTCTTTGTTTAGAATTCCCTCTTTATGGCTCTGTTTTATAATTTCAATCATTTCTTCAGACTTGTATTCGTTGGATTCCGTTACATTTCTATATTGAATATGAGAAAAAATAAATACCAGGAATTTGGAGATGTTTCTAAAAATAAAAATAAAGGGGGTTAATATTATAGTAAGGAAGTACAGTATAGGAGCGACAATCAAGGCAATCTTCGGAGCTACTTTTATCGCCAACGTTTTAGGGGTAACTTCGCCGATGATAAGTATTAATAAAGTCATTACAATAACGACTAATATATAATCCGCCTGCGGGATATATTTTGTGAATATATTAGACGCCGCCAACGTAGCCGAAGTGTTTACCGTAGTATTGCATATCAAGATCGTTACGAGCAGTTTTTGCGGATGTTCAAGCAAATCAAAAATCATTTTACCTCTGATCTTGTACTTCCGTCTAAGATCCTCTACCTTGAGACTGTTGAGAGAGAACAGAGAGGTCTCAGAACATGAAAAGAATGCCGATAAAGCTAAAAATATTGGTAAAATTATAAAATTACTATCTATCAAATCGGTTTGTACTATAAAAAAAAAGAATTTGTTCGATATATATATTAATGAAAAAATTATTAATGTCAACTATATTTTATGTTTTTTTTATGACAAACGCCGTTTATTGCGACATAAATTCCTACTCGGAAAGACTTTACGCTTTTTTTGTTTTGTCGTTTCACAGAAAATATGAGATATATTGTTCAAAAAAACCTATAGGGTATTATAAATACAAGGAAGTCGTAAACGGCTGCGAGCTATATTTGACCTACGAGGGACGGGATTTCTTGAAAAAATGCAAATTTGACGAAAATTATACGGTATCGTCCGATATTTACCCTTTAAATATATACGCTAACAACAAAGGAGAAGTCGCGCGGTTTAGAAAAAAATTCGGTCCCGTTATAGAAAAAAACAGAGAGCGGAAGAGATACCCCCACGGGTACGGCGAAAATTGATAATGGGTTAGGGTATAAAAAAACGGCAGTCTAAAACAGACGGCCGTTTTTTTATATATTAAATTTTTATATTAAATAAACGTTATTTTGACGCGGGAGGAGTAGCGGCGGCTTCGGTCGTCGTCGTCGCCGTAGTTGCCGCCGTCGTCGTTGTAGTCGTCGTATCGTCAGTTTGCTCTTCAGCCTTAATTCCGGATATTCTTACCACTACTTCTTCAGGGTTTGTAATTATCTTATATTTATCGCCAAGAACCAAGTCTTTGATGTGAAAACTTTCGTTAATTTTCATGTCTTCAATATTTATTTCAAAATGAGGAACCATGTCTTTTGGCAAACACTCTACGGTAACCGCTACTGTATGTCTTTCAAGCGAACCTCCGTCTCTTATACCCACGGCGTTGCCTACAACGTTGATTGGAATATCAACGCGCGTCGGTTTTTTTGCGTCGAGTTCAAAAAAGTCTATGTGCAGAAACCTATCTTTCAGATAGTCTTTGTCGTAATCCTTAATAAAAACGTCTTTTTTCTTTCCGTCTAATTTGATATTAATAACCGTCGATCTGGTTAATTTAGGATATAGTCTAGAAAACGCCAGAGAGTTAATCAAAATATTTTTATTCTCCTCAACTCCGTATATAACGGCCGGAATAAAGCCCTCTTTTCTATATCTTTTACAAGCCTCTTTCTTCGTGTTTTCTCTTTTCTTTGCTTCGAGTAGAATCTCCATATTAATGTTTGCTCCTTGCGCAATGCGTAAAAATTGATCTGGGTCGGCAGGATTCGAACCTACGAAATGCCGGTACCAAAAACCGGTGGCTTACCGCTTGCCGACGACCCAACGATCACAGTAATGTAAATTTTTTTTTATTAAAAGTCAAGATATTTTAATTACAATTTTTATACCTATATGATTCGCAAGCGATAATGTCCCGTTCATCACTCTGTCGGTATCCTCCATTTCTGACGCTCTTGTATCGGATAATATTTCCGCAATTTGAATAGGCGTAATAAATAAAGACTCATTTTGTTATAATGTAAAATAAAATTAACTTTACCAATTAAACTTATACCCAAGTTCTATTGATATGTTATGATCTATAAAAAAAAGTCGTTGTATTATATCCTAATTTAATTATAATTCTTTTTAAATAAATTCCTATCTTCGATGAAAACAACCAACCGTAATATAGAATTGTTTCAGAATAACAATAAATAGGTACTATATTTATTAGAAATATTAAAATTATTTTTTTTATAATAAACTCCAAATTAAGCCCGCCAAGGACGGCGGGTTTTCTGCGTACGCTCTCAAAAAATATTTTTGCCCAGCCTTTTGTCTAACGCCCCGGCATACAAAAAGGCGCCCGAATAATCCCAGACTGTTACTATATAAAAAATAATATTCCAAATAGCAAAATAAATCAACCTTAAATCAAAAAAATCTTAAAGGGCGTTTTAGGTGTAGACGGTACTTTGCCGAAACCGACAACCGGCTGTTGTCGGTCGTTGCGCATTTTACTCAAAAGACTCTTCTGAAAGCATCGGATAATGTTTCCTATTCAATGTCCATAGTTTTGTTTTATTCAAAATAGCGCTTGCCGCAATCAAAGAATCTGCGAGAGTTATTCCATGAGATTTTCTATATTTCTTTAAATATTTTCCGGCAATTTTTCCAATATTTTCATTAATATCGAGTATATTAAACGATTTCATCATTCTGTCGGTATCCTCCATTTCTGACGCTCTTGTACCGGATAATATTTCCGCAATTTGAATAGGCGTAATAAATAAAGACTCATTTTGTTCGTTAATCTTATTTTCGAGTTCATCAAGGAATTCATTTTTACCTCTTAAAATCCAGATTATAATATCAGAATCAACCATTATCATAATGACGATCCTTTCTTAGATCTGAAATATATTCGTCAACATCAAATTTATGATTTTTCCAAATCCCAAATACCTTTTTCATATTTTTTAATAGATTTCTATTTCTGCCTTGAATTTTCTCTTTAATGCTTTCTCTAATAAGTTCAGAAATTGACTTGCTGTGCAACTTACTTTCTGTTTCGAGATAATCAAACATTTCCTCATCAAGATAAATTTGCGTTCTTTTCATAATAATCCCTTTATGATGTATACATACATTATAATAGAAATTAAAACTTTTTGCAAGTATAATTTATATTTTCTAATTTTCTGCGCAATTTCAACTAACGCCTCGGCGTATCTGTCGTTTTCGACGTAAACACGCCAAATATATAATAATAATATAAAAACCTCAATAAAATAAATCAATCAAGTCATAAACATTAATCTTGATCTATAACTTGATCTAGCTTTTAAAATTCCTTTAAACATCTCATTATTACATTTTAAGCAAAACATTATTTATATCCTCATATGCCGTGTTAGTTGAAGTTGCGACTAATTATTATATCATCTCTTTCCTAATTTAAAAAGAACTGACGTTCCTCCTCCAATATAAGAATTACAATACGCGCCAAAACTAACCCATCCCTTATTAATATGTTCCCATGATTTATAGAGTAAAATATAAGCGCAAAAAACAACATTTTCTTCATAAAAGAAAATCCTCTCAGTCGCAACACCCCGGCATACAAAAAGGCACCCGAATAATCCCAAACCGCTACATCTTATATGTATATTCCAAATAACAAAGTAAATCAACAATAATCTCAAAAATCGACGTCAATTTGGGTAAACCGATAACCGGCTGTTATAAGCAGTATTTTGCCCGATTAGATTGAATAATTATTTAATATTCATTAATGATTTCAAACCGCATAATTTTGAAATGCTCATCAAATGTTAAAACCTTATTTATCTTTTTCATTTTCATTACAACAAAAGATGTACAATCAGTAAAACTAAAATTATGCTCCTTATATTTTTTCATTATTTTCCATGATTTTAATTCTAATTCATGGGTTATTCTATAAACCGTCATTATTTTTTCTTCAATTAAGGAATCTATAAAATTAGAAAATAAGTTTATCTGTATTTTTCTTGCTCTCAATAAAGTTATCAATTCATCTATAATGTAATTTGACGTTACAAATAATTCTTTTCGATTTGAAAAACAATTTATAGAAACATTATGATTTTTATCATCTTCATCAAGGAATGAATAAAAAAATCCGGTATCAACAAAAATTATATTATCATGATTCATAGATTAAATCATCAACATTTGTTGAAGTATCCGAAAAACCGGACTTAAATGAATTAGAATATTTTAACAACTCATCTTTATTGTTAAAAATATTTTCTTTAGCCTCTTTAATTGGGAAAATAATAATTTCTACTTTTTGATTATTAAATTTTGATAAATCTTTAAAACTAATTTGATTATTCTTAATAACTGTAATTTTTCTTAAAAGTTTCATAGCAATTACCTTCTATAATAACCTACGCTTAAATATAAAAAAAATCAAGGGCAAAATATTTCTTACAACGCCTCGGCATACAAGAAGGCGCCCGATAACTCCAACCAACTACTCTACAATAAATAATATTTAAAATAACAAAATAAATCAACACTAAAAAGAAAAAATCTTAAAGGGCGCCCTAGGTAAAGCGAGCTTGCCTCGCGAAACCTTGTATGTCGGGTTAAGCGCTAGTTGCCATTTTTTTTTACTGAAACAAATCTTCATTTTTCTTGTTTTTTTCATGTTCATTTATAACTTTTTTCATTGATTTTTCTGATATTCCTTCTAATAAAGATATAACATGATTTTTATCTAAATAAATTGGATCTATTTTAAAATCAATATATTCATTAGAATCTGATTCAATTTTATTTGAGAAAATAACTAATTGATGTCTTTCTTCTGATTGAGAAAAAAAACTAAAATATGTTGATAGCCCGGAACCAAAATACCATTCATCGCCATAATTCCATGATACAGAAGAATTTAAAATTGATATTGGTAAATTCTTTTCAATTGTAACCTTATTATCTATAGCGGTTTTTTCCCACTCAATATATTTATTTAATGCATTTCTAAATGTTTGAATATCATCTAAAGAATAATGAATCCATCCTTTTGTTAAATAATCCTGAGAATAAAGATAGAATATTTCTTCTTCATCATCATATTTTATTGCAAATTGAGTTTTAGTTAAGGATCCCCATACATCATTATAAACATATCCATCTGATATATAAATTGCATATTCATCTGAAAATATTGTAAATGTTAATAAAAATAAAATTGATAATAGAAAAATAAATTTCTGATTTTTCACAATTCCTCCTAAAAATGGCATTGCGCTCAACGCCCGCCGGTTGTCGAAGTTGACATAAATCTAAATATAATTAACAAATACTACAAATAACACCAAAAATCAACAATAATCACACAAAATTGTCGTCAATTTGGGTGAACCGACAACCGGCTGTTGCGCGATAGACTGCCAAAATTATACTACCTGTTTTTTATTTAAATTAATAAAATCAAAATCTAAATTTAACGCTTTACACACTTTAATAAAGGTTAAAATATTAAAATTTCCGCCATTTTCTATTTTTGATAGTTGTTGTTGCGTAATTTTAGCCTTTTTTGCAACTTCAGTTTGCGTTAATCCTAGTTTTTCTCGCGTATGCTGTAACTCCAATGAAATTTCGATTAATCTTTTTTCTTCGTTATATTTTTCTTTAAATGAACTATTCGTTAATTTTTTTACTAAAATATTTTTATGCGTTTTCATTATATTCCTCCAATAATTTTTCGTAATTAGTATATTTTTTCATAAATTTATCTTTCATCTTAATAGCCCTAGCAATTTCATTTTCAGGAACCTTTTCAGCGTTCTTTGTAAATTTATTTGTCAATACAATAAATTCTCTATAACAAAAGAAATATAAAATTCTAAATATTCAAGAACCTCAGAGTATCCAGTTTCATCTTCGTAATAAACTATTTTCCATTCAATTTTCATAATTAATTAATTATACATATTATATGATGTAAAGTCAAGTAGGAATTTTACTTTTTTTAGAGACAGGATTTCGCGCAACGCCCCGGCATACAAGAAGGCTCCCGTGTAATCCTAGACCGTTACTATAAAAAAATAATATCCCAAATAACAAAATAAATCAACCTTAAAAAAAATCTTGTAACTCGTCAGTTTTTTGGGGAATTAAAAATATTTGTTTCATATGTGTCAATTTTCCCGCCCCAAAAAACTGACAGAATACAAAAATCTTAAAGGGCGCCTTAGGCGGAGCGAGCTTGTCTCGCGTAACCTTGCGCGCCGTGTTGTCCGAAGCGCCGCATAGTTAAAGAACAAACTAGCGCCCCTCGGGAACGGACTCCAAAGGGGCGCGGTATCTTTAGAATTTATTAAAATGGAAATAATTATTTCCTATATCAGACGATGCGTCTCCATCAATATATAATCCAAATATATTTGATAAGTAATCATCAGTATATGTTAATGGATTATTATAATCAGTATCGTCGCTCATATCAATTGTACATAATAAATAATAAAATCCAGAATTTATTGGACTATTTGAAACTAATGTTGACCTTAATTCATTACTAATTGTAGATTGGAATTCTTGTACAATAGATGCTCCACTTTTTAACGAAGGATAGTTATTATTAAATATAATATCTTCAGGATTAAAAATATAAGCTTTTATATTTTTATTCATTGTATCTGCCGTAACATCGCTGATATTTAAAGTTAGATGTCCGCTATTTTCAGAAGAAGTAGCTGTTTTAAGAAAAATATTGCTTATTGTTACGTCTCCAATATATAAACCTGAATTAAATACTACATTTTTTTTACCTGTTAATAATGTATAATCCGCTAAATTGCCTGATTTATCATATACATTATCTAATTTTTGAAAAGCAATTTTAGTTGGGATTCCATTATTATCAAAATATGTTGTTGAATGATTATTTATAATTTTTTTTAAATCAATATCAACTAATTCCAAAACATATGATTCGTTATTTGTTATATGATCAGCAGTTAATATAATGTCGGAATTATAGGAATATAAATTAATAAAACCCGATTCTTTTGTTCCATTGTAAATTATATTTCCATTTCTTATTTTAATATTTAGCCCTTCTTCAGTTGTACTCCATGCTATTTCCCCTGAACAATTGTAATAATTTCCAGTTGTATAAAAAACTCCTGTCCCCATAAAATTACCGCCAAATATCCCACTTGCAATTATTTTGTAATTATCATTAGGATCAAAAGGATTTACAATTGCTTGTGATAAATACCATTTTCCAGAAGAGTATGTTTCATCATAAAAATTAACTGTAGCAGTAGCAATTATTGTATCAGAAAAATTATCTATTTTTTTATTTTGATTATTATCATGATAATAATAATATTTAAATGAATGAGTTATACTATCGTCAGTAACATTCTTAGTATTATCAGCGCACTTCAGTAAAATAGGGGCGTTTAGAAAATATCCGTGATAATTAATAGTAGCGTCGGGCGTAACATCTCCTATTAATTCTCCATTTTCGGTATTTTTCATACCGGTAAAAACAGGAATTAAAAGATTACTTGCTTTATCGCTGGGACCGGAAGAGGAAATGTTTATTGATGAAGAACTGCATATAACCGGATTTGGTATTACTTTAAAAACGTTCAATTCTAAAACATTACAAATTATATTAAAAACAAATGGATTTTGAGTTTCCGTATCATTAGGGATTGATATTGCGCAATTATATGAGTCTGTTGTATTCTCAAGAGGCTTAAAATTAATAATAAAATCAGCGCTACTATCCACAGGTATTACAGAATATTCAACATCCTGTTTTAATGTAAAAAAGTCTCCAGTAATATTAATTTTTGGTAAATTATTAATTAGAGTTAAATTACTTGTTCCAATATTTTCAATTTTAAAAGTAATATCAATTGAAGCTCCAAAAGTAATAGCGCCTAAATCTATTGTAGAGCCAGATAAAATTATATCATCATTTCTTTTAATTTGTATTATAGGTTTATTTTTTATCGTTGTTGTCGTTTGCTGTCCAATAGTACTGTCCGTTACCATTGTCGTAGTGGTAGCTTGTTCAACTGTCGATGTTGAAGTAGAATCTGCTTTAGTAGTTGTTGTCATAATTGTTGAAGTTGTTAAACTTGTTGTTGTAACATTTTCAACCGTTGTAGTTGTTCTTTCTTCTTTATCATCTTGTTGACTACACCCCAAATAAATAAAAATCGTAAAAACAAGCGCTATTCCTAATAATAGGAAACTTGAAAAACTAAATTTTGTCATATTGATAGCTCCTTAAAATTAATTTTTAAATTTTATTTTTCGTAGATACCCTTATACAGTAAACCAATATAATTAATCAAAGAAAAATTTGAGCCGTCAAGGAAGACGGCGAACTAAACTCCTTCTTCAAAAAATAATTTTAGGCGCGGCATTGCGCTCAACGCCCGCCGGTTGTCGAAGTTGACGGCCGGCTTATATAAATCTAAATATAATTAACAAATACTACAAATAATACCAAAAATCAACAATAATCTCAAAAATCGCCGTCAATTTGGGTGAACCGACAACCGGCTGTTGCGCGATAGATACGGCTACGAAATACCATAAAATCGCGGCGCGGACGCCGCAAATGTTACTCACTTATCCAAGAATTCATACACGCCGTTCCACGTTTCCAGTAATCCTGCTTCTTTTTGCTCTTGCAATTTTATACATCTATCCAAATAAAAGTTTAACAGAGGATCAGAACATTTATTTTTTAAATAACTGTGGTTTTTGGCTTTTCCTATTAATTTTTTGTA
>Ga0116183_1000278_pt1 | contig 60424 bp, 49 predicted proteins | sample AD_UKC078_MetaG_FD_89753 | JGI IMG/M metagenome (GOLD analysis project Ga0116183, IMG submission 89753) | Active sludge microbial communities of municipal wastewater-treating anaerobic digesters from USA - AD_UKC078_MetaG | ecosystem: Engineered > Bioreactor > Anaerobic > Digestate | place: USA...
TCGAGTCTCCTTGGCCCAATGGCCACTTGGAAACTCTCATTATACATGGACCAGTTTACAGGGGGTACACCACTCCGTTTTAACGAGTATGCAGATTTTAATCCTGATATGATCATTTTGCATATTGGCGTTAATGATACTCTATTTTATTATGACATGGACGATTGGACTTTTCCGGCAGAAAAATTCAGGTTTTTAGGAAGTTTTTTTCCCGTCTGCTGGCACGCAATATTCAGCATTTCAGTCGCCAGCATTACGAAAATATGGGGGTTTCGCTTGAGCTCTTTATACAAATGGCTCTGAAACGTAATATTAAGGTGTGCCTTGCATCTATCGCCTGCCCGCAATTACAAAAATTAAACAACAAGGAATGGCAGTATTTAAAATATAATGCCAATACCACCTGGGAAAAACCATTATTTGATCTGCCAGTTTATGAAGAGCGTATTCAGGCGAGCAATCACCTTCTTTTTCAGCTTGCAAGGAAATATGATCTGCCTTATCTTGCCATAGCCGAAAATATAAATGCTGGAATGGAGTTCTTCACAGATTTTTGTCATATGAGTCCGGCAGGTATCGAATACAAAGCGCAGGTGTTTTATGAACAGCTCCTGCCGCTGCTTCAGAAAGAATTTATGGCGCAACGGCAGGAGTTAAATTATTTGGAGGGGGGGCGCTTCCTTGACGGCTCTTTAAAAATGCAGTTCGAAACTGTTTCCTGCGGGGTCTATTGGCAGTAGCAGCCAGTTTTCGCTGACTTGCGGGCGGACAGATTTACCGCCGAGAGAAGCGGAGCGTGGCTGCATCCCGTTCGGCAGATAAAAGACCGCAACGGCATCTTTCATGAAAGGTCCTTCAAGATTTCCTGCCAGAATTTTTTTGGAAGCGTCCCATTGTACTTTTTTCGCCTGGTACAGACCTAGCATAGGTTCTCCTGAAATACCGCAGAACATAGGCTCTGGCAGCACGTTGAGAAGCCCCAGAGTAGTAGCATGGGCGGCTGCAGGAATAACGACGCCGTCGTGACGTGCGATTTTTCCTTCTGTATCCTGCCAGACAACGGGCAGGCTGCCCGTAGCGTTGAAACATTCGAGATCGCTCACATTCCACGAAGATGCCCCGGAAAACTGCATAATCGCCTCGCCGACATATGGATTGATGTTGATGCCTGCTCTGGTCAGCCAGATCAGCGGTGCGGTACGGCAGGGATCCTGCGGTCTGGCACGGAAAGGCGGGCGGGCAAGCAGTGCGGAAACGAAACGTCCGGCACTACCGGAAGGCGCATCGACAAATTGAAAGGGTCCCGGCCACATCTGCAGCGCCAGACGTGTCTCGAAGTCCGGCGTCTGATCAGTATTAAGAAGAACTCCCACAGGGGCGATACCGATGTCGCCTTCTCTGATACGGGCAGCAGCAGAAGCGGCAGCAAGCCAGGCATCCCGGTTGAGGGGAAGGGCAGAGGCTGCGGCAGGCAGCACAGCGGCTTTTGTTCCCTGCACTGCTTCCACGGCGGCGGAGAAAGCGGCGGTGTCGGCTTCCGCCCGGGAAATTCCGAATGCCAGCAGGACGTCATCCGGAATGGCCGATGCCTCCAGTGCGAAAAAGCCGAAGCCTTTTGAATAAAGCGTACGAATCCTGTCTTTGACGGCTGCTTTCCCTTCGGGAACGCAAGGGTTGTTCCACAGCTGTCCGTCTGCACTTTTGGCTGTATGCCCGCCGCCACTTTTAGCCGGAAGTGCATCAAGCGTTATGCCCGGAGTCACTCCGGCAGCCTGAAGCGCCGAAGCAGCCTCATTTATATTTCGCGGGTAAAGCGGGGCGCCGCCTTCCAGAGATCCGGGCTTGCTTTCCCAGTTTCCAGGGATGAGCGCATGGGTGATGCCGAGCGCCGCTGCAGTGCCTGCCTCACTTTTAAGCCGTGACAGACCGGCGGTATCAGAAACAGTGACCCAGGCCCGCGGCTGATCCAGTGTTGTGCCTTCTTTGCAAAAATGGTAGAGCAAATAAGAGTACTGGGAATCCTGCAGTGCAGGCGCTGTGCCCAGGCTAAGCCAAAGCGGATCAGCTTCCAGACTGGCACCGGGGGCAAGTGGCTTCGCTGGCGAAAAATCGCTTTCAATACGTCCGTGCCATTGTCCGCTTTCTCTGGTCGAAAAGATCCCCGAGGCAGCTTTTCCCTGCGGAATCAGGGCAATATTTACAATAACCTGACGGACAGGATCATAAATACGTAAGGATGAGGAAAGGCCTTCCGGAGAAAACACAGGGTGCCCGCCCCGGAAAACCATATTGCATGTGCCAATTTCTGCCTGTTCACTCAGACCGCAGAGGCTCCCGGCCGGAATTTCGGCAGTTACAATTTTTTTAATACTGATGGGATTTTCGCTGATATTTTTAACTTTGAGCGTGATCAGAAGAAAATTCCACTGTTTTAACATGGTTACAGCATGCTCAACAGACAATCCTTCCAGCGGTTGAAACTGGATGGCGTAGTGCGTGCCTTCTCCTGCCACTTCCCACACGGCTGGGCCTCTGTCGAGGAATGTTTCTCCGGCGGCACCGAACATATCATTGGTGAGCACACGACCGTCTGCCAGCTCGATAGAAAACCGGACTTCCTTTAAAATCAGATCCGGATTCATCCGTGCCTGTTCACTGTCTTCCTGAAAGAGCTTTATGCGCCATTCCCCGTTGTCCTTTGCGTAGTCAAGCCTTAAAGGGCCACCACTGAAAGTATAATGTTCCCGTAAAGTCCAGGGGAGTTTTTGTGCAGGCGCCTGCGTCGTTGCCTTAGCAGGTGCTTTTGCTGAGGCTTTGGCTGGTGCTGCCAGAACAACTGTATGGGACAGGGTAAAGGTCACAGCCATTGCGCACAGAAATCGAAGAGCGAAGAGCATAAAACATTCCTTTATTTTTAAAGAGGGGGAAGGCTTTCCATTGCAGGCTCAGGTAAACCCCCGTTATTGTTCTGAAGCCGCCAGTAGTATACTAAAACCTGCCTTAAGGGGCAACTGTTGGCTTTATACTGTTAACCTTTAAGCAATATTTATCGTATAATAATAAAGTAAACTACAGAAATTATCTGCATAGTCAATCAACACCGCCGGAAGGCGATCAGGACACCTTCGTTTTTTTTGGAGCGCATCTGCTACAGTACGTCTCATATTTATTTCAAATAGATAACACGGTGCAACGGATAAACACTCCCTGCTTGTATCGTTCACTCACTTTGAAGTAATCATGTGTTTTTTGATATACTGTTGCGTCGTTGCGCCACTGAAAAGGCATCGGTTCATGAACAACTTAACAATTCCAATTTCCTGTATTGGCGGCGACGGCTACGAGTTCGAGGAGTGCATCCCTGTAGAATCTATTCAGCCGCCTGATACGCCGGCGGTGACTGTAGGTTCGGTGTGCATATCGGGCAGATTTACAAAATTTCGTGAATCATATACCTTTCGTGGCAGAGTGACGGGCGCATATCACGGAACCTGTTGCCAATGCCTTGCCTCGGCAGACGTCCCCTTTTGTGTACAAGTCCGATGGATTTTTGAAAAAATATCCGGAAATGTGCTGAAGGAAATCAGCCGTTCGCAGGAAGAGACAGACTTCTTTTACAGTCATCCGGCGAAAAACGCTTCAGCACCGGCAGCGCAGGAAGATGTGATTTGCCTGGCTCCTTACGTATGGGAGGAGGTTGTTTTTGCAGAGCCGTATACCTATGTATGCGGTCCGGACTGCAAAGGTGTCTGTGGCCGATGCGGCACCAACTTAAATCATAATGACTGTGGCTGTGACAAGGAAAAAGAGTCACAGCACCTGAATGACAATCAGGGATTGTCGGCGCTGGCAAAGATGTTTCCGGAGCTGCAATCCGACAAGAATAAGGAGTAGTTTACAATGGCATTACCCAAGAGACGTACCGGCAAAGCGAAAAAAGGCATGCGCCGCTCACACCATGCACTTACAGCCCCAAATGTAGTTGAATGCCCCGATTCCGGCGAAGCCAAGCTTCCTCATCGTGTTTGCCTTAAAACTGGATTTTATAAAGGCCGCGTTGTTGTAAAGCCTCAGAACGACTGAGTTGTTTTCGCCGGCATTTTTTTAGCACCGGTTTGCCTGATCTGAACTGAGATAAAGGATTTCTCTGTGCGAATTGCTTTGGATGCCATGGGAACAGATAATCCGCCCGGACCGGAGGTGGAAGGTGCTGTCTTGGCAAGCCTCAATTCAGACGTGGAGGTCATCCTGGTCGGTGATGAAGATCTGCTGAAAGAGAAACTCGAAGCTTTTCCGAAAAAAGGCAACGTCTCCATCCGCCACGCTCCTGAGGCAATAACGCCCCTCGAGCCGCCGGTTATTGCTGTTCGCAAAAAAAAGCATTCCTCCATGCATGTGGCGATGCGCATGGTCAAAGAAGGGGAGGCACAGGCATTTATCAGCGCTGGCAATACCGGTGCAATTATGGTGGCCACCCGTGTGATTCTGGGATCTATTCCGGGCGTGGCACGCCCCGCTTTGAGTCAGACCTTCCCCACGCTGCAGGGACGCACAGTTGTGCTTGATCTGGGTGCGAACGTGGATTGCACAGCCCGGCATTTGTGTGAATTTGCCGAGATGGGTGTCGCTTATTCAAGACATGCCCTGGGCGTCGAGAACCCCAGGATTGCCCTGTTGAATATCGGCGAGGAAAACGTCAAGGGCGGTGCGATTGCCCGGGAGGCATACCGAACGCTTTCAAAAGCGTCCCACCTGAATTTCATAGGCAATATTGAGCCGAGACCGCTTTGCGAGGGCAAGGCGGATGTGGTCGTCTGCGATGGCTTTATCGGTAACCTCTTTCTAAAAACGAGTGAGGCCGTTGCCTATTTCATGGGAAAAATGGTGAGGGAGCATTTCGAAAGCTCAAATATGAGCAAGATCGGCGCTGTCCTCGCCCGCAAGGCTCTCAAGCAGATCAAGCACAAAATGGATCCCAACGAGTATTCCGGTGCGCCGCTGTTGGGCGTTGACGGAACAGTGATTGTTCTTCATGGTGCCAGCACTGTTCGGGGCATAGAAAATGCGATCTACGGAACACAGCACGCTCTGGAAAACCACCTGCTGGAACATATCCGCGAGAACATCCAGACATTAAAAGAAAATGGTGGAGTAAACGGATCTGCTCAGGATGCTTTGTCAGCCGATTCCATGGCAGGGCTCGGGCTCCAGTCCGAAACGGAAGATCCTCCGGAAGCAGCCGTCTTTTCGTCCGCTGAATCATCGAATCTGCTTCAGTAATCTCTTCTCTTGCTTTTCTTCTTTCCTTTCCTGCACGATAAAGCAGGCACGTTTGTGAGAGAAACCAGGCTTAAAATGTGATCCAAGGAAAGCGCATTGTCATCATTAAAGGGAAAAATCGCTGTAATCACGGGAGGCACCCGGGGAATCGGATATGCGGTTGCCCGGCTTTTTATTGAAAGAGGGGCGCAGGTTGCTTTGTGTGGCCGTTCCGAGGAAAGTGCATCGGCTGCCGCTCAGCGCCTCGGTTCTTCCTGCATCGGTATAGGCTGCGATGTATCCAATCCGGCAGCAGTGGACGCGCTCATCGGCAGAGTCGCCGCCACGTGGGGAACGGTTCATATTCTAGTGAATAATGCAGGATCGACCGATGACGGCCTTCTGATCCGGATGAAAGATGAGCGTCTGGAGCGGCTCATACAAACCAATCTCAGCAGTGTGTTTTATACCTGCCGTGCCACAGCTGCCATGATGATGAAACAGCGTTACGGCCGTATCATCAATATCGGCTCCGTTGCAGGGCTGCGTGGCAATGCCGGGCAATGTGCCTACGCGGCGGCAAAAGCGGGGCTGATCGGCTTTACCAAATCCTATGCTCGGGAAATGGCTTCCCGAAATATTACTGTTAATCTGGTTGCCCCCGGATTTATTGACACGGAAATGACAGCCTCCTTTCCGGAGGCGCAGCGTGATGCGCTGCTCTCCCGGGTTCCGCTGCAGCGCCCGGGAACTGCGGAGGAAGTGGCGGCAGCAGTGGCTTTTCTTGCTTCGGATGAAGCGGCGTATATTACCGGAGCCACGCTTACCGTGGACGGCGGGCTGGGCACCTGATCCGGAAGGATATCAGAGCAGGCACTTCAGGGTTGCCTGAAGCGTGTTTTCGTAATTACCCGTGGAGTGCCCGCATTCAAGCGCTATAAAGTCCGTATAGCCGCTTTCTCTGATAGCCCTGAATATATTGGTGTAGTTGAGTTCGCCTGTGCCCGGCTCATTGCGACCTGGGTTGTCGGCAACGTGAAAATGCCCGATATGGGCAATATTTTCCCTGATATTGCGTATTACATTACCTTCTGTAATTTGCTGATGATAAATATCGAAGAGCATTTTGACGTTGGGACTTCCGACCGCCTGTAAAATCTCAATGGTCTGATCGGTGCGGGTTATGAAAAATCCCTTGTGATCCACAAGAGGATTCAGAGCTTCCATTACAAGAATCATGCCACTGTCCTCAAGGAGGGGCGCAAGCCGCTTCAGGCAGGTAATGACTGATTCCGTCTGTGCTTCCGCTGATGTACCTTTCAGGCTGTTTCCTGTTAATCCTATAAGCCGTCTGCAATTCAACTGTTTTGCCATTGCAATCCGTTGGCGAAGCATTTCGAAGACTTTATCATGATCTTCGGGAGCAACCATCCAGCCCTCGGCAATAGCCCCGGTACCTGCCATACAGCTTATTTCCAGTCCCAAAGCACAGGCCTTTTCCCGGATTTTGTCGGCGTCACCGATGGGCCAAAGCCATTCGTATGCGGCAAGTCCCCAGCGTGCCACATGTTCCAGTTTGTCTTCCGGGCGCAAACCTGGGAACCATTCCAGAGGTGCGGAAAAACGCATCCCTGAATCGGCAAAGGTCGGGCTGTTCCCAATGTCAGAAAAAGTGGCAGGGCAAAGAGACACGCTTGCGGCGGCAGAAGCAGCAGAATGCAGGAAACAGCGTCGGTTCATACGTGGACTCCTTGTGGGTATGCCATAAGCCGGCAGACACTGCCCGGGCTGTACGCAACTAGAGAGAGGCGCAGTGATTCCGGAGCACCTCGATGATTTGATCCTGTTGCTCCGTTGTCAGCTCCGGAAACACAGGCAGAGCGAGCACTTCTGTGCAGGCTCTTTCCGCTTCCGGGCAGGAAGCCTTCGCTGAAACATATGCCTGAAAACAAGGCTGTCGATGGAGCGGCAGCGGATAGAAAACGCCGCTGCCTATTTCCCGGTCAGCCAGCAGCTGCCGGGCACGGTCGCGCTGCGGTATGCGAATTACATACTGATGATAGACATGATACATGCCATCCTGTTCCACGGGCGGGATAATGCCGGGTACATCCTTCAGGCATTGCGTATAATAAGCGGCTTTTTCACGGCGCTTTTCGTTCCACTGTGCCAGATATTTCAGTTTTACTGCCAGTACAGCCGCCTGAATTGTATGTAAATGGCTGTTGGTTCCCACCAGCGCATGCTGATAGAGGGCGCTTGCCCCGTGGCAGCGCAGCATACGCAGTTTTTCCGCCAGCGCATCATCATTGGTAAGGATGGCACCTCCTTCTCCGGCGGCGCCCAGATTTTTGGTGGGATAAAAACTTAACGCTGCAGCGATTCCCCAGTTTCCGGGCTGCCGGTTATTCATGCGAGTACCCAGTGCTTGCGCCGCATCTTCGATAATGGGAAGATTGTACTCCGTGGCGATGCCGGTTAAAGCGTCCATATCGGCACACTGTCCGTACAGATGGACGGGCAGGATGCAGCGCGTTTTCTGAGTAATTAATTGGCGGACCGACTGCGGATCCACCGTAAAAGTGTCGGGAAGAATATCGGCAAATACAGGAATACCGCCTGCATTTACGATAGCGCCGGCTGTAGCGAAAAAGGTGAAAGGCGTCGTGATGACTTCGTCGCCCGGCTGAAGATCCAGAGTTTTTAACGGAAGCAGCAGCGCATCTGTCCCGGAGGAAACCCCGAGAGCATGTTTTACTCCCGCAAAATCAGCCAATGCTTTTTCGAAGGATTCCACGTCGCTGCCACCCCGGAACTGTTGCCGCTCCAGAACGGAAAGCACTGCTTTTTCTATCTCTTTGCGGAGAGCGTGATACTGGGCACGCAAATCCACCATGGGAATTGTCATTTTTAGGCTTGCTCCTGAACTGATCCAACAGGCAGTATACGGTCAGTGTCTTTAAAAAAGGTAAAATGCCTCCTGCCCGCCATTTCCTTTACAGTATAAAAAACTGTTTGCCGGAATATCAAAAGAGAGAAAGGCGTTTGGGGCTTTCTCAGCGAATGAGCATGACATCGCCGTAAGAATAGAAACGGAACTGTTCTTTAATTGCGAGATGGTAGGCGTCCATCAGCAGTTCTCTGCCGGCAAAAGCGCAAACCAGAGCAAGCAGGCTTGAGCGCGGCAGGTGGAAATTAGTCTGCAGAACATCCACAGCCCGAAATGTGTAGGGTGGAAAAATATATAAATCGGTGCTTCCGTTTCCGCCGCTATATTTGCCATCGGAATAACAGGATTCTAGCACACGGGTGCAGGTCGTCCCTACGGCAACAACTTTATGTCCGCAGTGCCTTGTGTCATTCAGTTTTTGAGCCGTTTCTTCCGGAAAAATGTACTCTTCCTGATCTACCTGATGGTCACTGAGCCTGTCCGCCTGAATAGGCTTGAAAGTGCCGTAGCCTACATGCAGGGTAAGATATGCTTTCTCGATGCCCGCAGCGGCCAGCTTCCTGAAAACATTCTCTGTGAAATGGAGCCCGGCCGTCGGTGCCGCAACTGCTCCGGGATGCTTCGAATACACGGTCTGATAGCGTGTTGTGTCATTATGATCGGACTCTTTGCGGTGTATATAAGGCGGCAAAGGAATTTCTCCTGCCTCCTCCAGCCGGGAAATAACCTGTTCACCGTTAAAAAATACACGTCGCTTCCCGCCCGGCAGCGTTTCAGCCACGACGGCTTCCAGACCGGCAGGGAAGAGAATCTTTGCACCCGCCCGTACTTTGGCAGAAGGGCGAACCAGTGCAGACCATCCGCCGTCACTCAGTTCCTGCAGAAGAAAAATCTCTACCGCACCGCCTGTTTCTTTTCGCCCGTGCAGCCGGGCACGTATGACCCTGGTGTCATTCAGCGCAAGGCAATCACCCGGATTCAGATAGTCCGGCATATTTTCAAAAACATCCAGCTGAATACGACCGCTGTTGCGATCGATGATCATGAGCCGGGAAGCGTCTCTTTTCTCCGCCGGATATTGAGCGATAAGCGATTCGGGCAGTTTATAGTCGAGGTCAGAACTTTTCATGGGGCGTCCGATTTATTAGGGGGTGCGGGTGTCGTTCGTGGAAGAACATTCAGAGAGATATTCCTGAAAGAGTGACGCTATGCCTGCATCCTCGCCAGTCCCGCGATGGATGACCAGACGGTATTTTAACGTGAAGGAATCGCCCGGCTGCATCACATGATCCCGGACATGGGGCCAGGATTGCCCTAAAAAGCCGTAATGCCTGAGAATCCATCCTGTATGAGGGAACCCGGGCAGGCCGGGATGCTGAAAAATAGCAACACCTGAATAGATATTTCCGCCCGGTTTTTCCGGGAAAGAAATGTCCGCCCAGGGAGAATTCAGCATCAGGGCATCTTCTTCTGAAATACCCTGTGCCGATCTGAAAATAAAAGGTTTTCGGGCGGCATCGGGCCGGAAGCAGAATCCTCCATAGCCTTTGTTGTCTGTACCTGCGCCCCGTAAAGTTAAAACAGCGTCACTGACGTTCGTAAAGGTCAGTGTAAAATCAAGGAACCGGTGGTTCTCTTTTTCGGGAGCCACCTCAAACGCTACTTTTTCTTCCATGATTGCTGTGTCTGGCGTACCGTCAAAAGCCCAGTGATTAACCAGCGCAAAGAATGCGCTTTCCGTTCCAGGCTCTTTTTTGATCCAGGACACATGATGCTGCCTGGCATCTTTCAGAATCCATACATCAATCTTTCTATCACCCGACAGGCTGTCCGGCCACGCCCAGAAAAGGCCGCGGTGATGGAAATGGTCGATAGGAAAGTCCTGGGTCAGTATTTCCCATCAAGGCCGTATAGCGGATGGAAATAGCAGCCCCGTGCATAATGTTCCGGCACAGGCCAGGCAGGTTTGACCAGGCCGTAGTGGTAAACCAGCACGGGATTTCCGTTTTCATACAGGGAGAGCGCTGCACCGTCATCTTCCATAGTGAATGCGGACTGAATAGCGAGCAGTGCCGATGCAAGCAGGCAGAGAGTGTTCATAGCGGACAGCTCCTTTTGGCAAATGTTCTATTGCAGAACGTGGAATTATCGTGCTTTTGATTACAGATGCTGAGGCCCTTTACCAATTTGTTTCTCCAAAGCCTGCCGCCTTTCATCAACGATTCGGTCAGCGATGGCCGTGATGTACTTTTTGAGCCACATGTCCGTATGTCCACCTTCTCTGTAGTCGGCTGGCCCGTAGGAATCCACGCGGCCGCTCCGTTGCAGATCATCCACCTGGGAAAAGCGTGCCGTGGAATCCGTGTCGTATACAGCATAGGCTTTTCCACCATGTTTACAGATGACAGAAAAGCTGGGTACATCGCTTGGCCCGTCTGCAATATAGATCATATTTTTGATGGGCACGCGCCGTTCTGACTCCGGGATTGTGTCATTCACGGAGATATTTTCCTTTTTATTCACTCCTTTGTTAATTTCAAAAATGGCGCGTGTTTTGGTCGTATTGTCCAGGCATCCAGCAAGTTGCGTGATTTCTCCGGGCTCCGGCGAGGTGTCAGGATTGAATGCAGGGGCGGCAGGTGTTTCGATAAACTCGCTTGCCCATATGCCGCTCAGGTGTTCAGCAACAACCGAACCCCTGATCATTTCGGCGAGCCCGGTGCTGACAACGTAATGCTCCAGATGCAGATCAATCTCCTGATATTTCTGTGAGTCCAGAATTTTTTTCAGGCGATCAAAAATATCCGGAATCCCCGGGTAAAAATCAATTTTTTTGCCCATTTCCCGGAGCAGAGCATTGGACAGACCCTTCATAATCCCTGCGCGGACATAGGTCAAAAGGTGCCCCAGATAACAGGTGTCCTGATGAACAGTGATGCCTGCCTTTTTATAGTAAGCGGGGAGCGCCTGCACTTCCTTCCAGAACTGAGATTCATCCACGTTGTAATGCTGAAAAAGAGGTGTCTGCATATAGTGGGGAGACAGTGTTTTATCAAAGTCCCAAATGACTGCAATAATGTTTTGCGCAAACAAACCTTTGCTCATGGAAAAAATTCCCGGGTTAGTTGAAGTTGATTCCTGAAACGAAATGCCACGCTATTCTTATTTTTCTATGATGACTTCATCTTTCATATTGCCGTCCACGTCAAAAGAGCGATAGACCAGCCGTGGCGGATTCAGCTGCAGGTCGATGACCTGATAGGTAGACAGGTGTTCATAGGCAACGTCTGCATAGGGCCGGTCGGCAAGTTTGTACAGTTTTGTTCCGGACACGGAAACAACATAATAAGTTCCGTCCGCCGGACGCTCCGCTTTCTGATTGTCCCGCATGGGACCTGTGCGCAAATAAGCATGGTCATGGCCCTGCAGCACCATGTCCACATGGTGTCGATCAAAGACGGGAAGCAGCGTATCCCGGAGCCAGACGTTGTCCCGGTTGATCCCTGAACTGTATAGCGGGTGGTGCATCATGACGAATTTCCACACCGCATGACTTTGTCCCAGCGTTTCATCCAGCCATCCGACGTATTCCTCCGGGAGCAGATTGGTATCCACTATAACAAATAGAGCATTGCTGTACTCAAAAGAAAAGCAATGTTCGGGTGCAATATTTTCCGGCCCGTTTTCAGGCAGGACAAAAAAATCTTCAAAAAGTGTCGGATCGCCGCCAATATATTCGTGGTTTCCGAGAGCGGGTACCACAACACGATGATCAAAAACGCCCGTTGTGTGTGCAAAAAACGCATCCCATTCATTGCGATCCACGCCACGATTTACGTTGTCTCCGGCAAGCATGTAAAATCGCGCATTGGGCTGATCCTGCCACGCACGCTCGAGAAGGCTACGCCATCGGGGATAGCCGACCTGAACATCTCCCATATAGATGAAGGAGAAAGGGGCTTCTTTATCCGGAGCTGTTGTAAATTCGTTCAATGCGGACCAGCCGTCCGATGAGCCGTCTCCGACTGCATAAACATAGGAAGTGTCCGGTTCCAGATCTGTCAGCGTGGCAGTATGGGTATAGATGACGGGCTGGTTCAAGAGATGTATGGATTCGTGGCGGAGCGATTGCGCTTCTTTTATAACAGGTGCACCGGGGGTGAAGTGCCTGTAGTCTTTCTTTTTCATATAAGCAACAGCGCCTTGCCGGGACTCCTCACTTGTACGCCATAGGATGCTCTGGGTGTGCCGGGGATCGCTGCTCCAGGTGAGAATTATATTGTCCGGCCGGGGCGAGGCGGGGTAGTCTGTTTCCGCAAAAAAGTCGAGCAGTTTGGTGGTGCGCCGCCACCGGGCATCCACCTGAAGCAGCGTTGCCCCTTCCAGTGCAGGAGAATAGCTGTCAATGGGCTGCCATTCAGGGTGCGTATAAGGGCGGACGCCTTTCTGGAATGCTGCTGTCCGGATGCTTTGAGGGTAAATTCCGGAAATAGTGAGGGTGTCTTCCTTCCGGAGCGGCTGTACGGCGATGAAATAGTGGAGGTAGTTTCCTGAAAAAGAATTGATCCCCAGTCCGACGGCTCCGGCATCAAAATCCCGGGCGTAGCCAACAAAATAATCGCCGTCACTGGACACCTGCACATCAGTACGCTCAAAAGCATGGTCCTTCAGCCAGAAAGCTTCAAAGGGGCCTTTCTCTTCAAAACGACTGTCGTAGAGTACGTAAACTTTTGCCGGGCAGTTGATCTGAAAGCGGATGTGCTCATTGGCAAAGGCAGCGCATTCTTCCTCAGTCAGCTGCTCCATAATTTGCTGTGGTGTCATCGATCGCAATTGACTGAGTTCATAGTTTTCAGCCAGTCTTTTGCGTGCACTGTCAAGGGCATTGTCTACCGACAGAGCCATAGCGCCCCAGGACACAGCAAAAAGAATCAGAGCAGAATAAAAAGGTATGCGCTTAAAAGCATTGTATGAAAACAGCATCGAATTTCCCAGACTTTCTTTAAAGACTAGCAATATTTCCTAACATTATTTAAAAAAGCGTGTTTTAGATACAAGGAATACCGACAGTTAGCATATTCCCTGCAGACAGGAAGAAAGACCCCGGAGCAAAGTCTTATATTAAATATCTCTGAAACAGCAACAGAGGCCGCATGCAGCCTGCAGATGCGTTTTTCAACGCTGAGCGTTCTTATGGCTTTGAACGAAGATCATAAGCCATGACGGCATCACCATGCCGGATATAAAGGATGCCGTCGGCAATAGCAGGATGTGCCCAGTGTCTGCCATCGCCTTCCGTGATTCGAAAAGAGCCGGCGTGGTGAAACGCTGTTGGATCCGCTTTCACCAGATGGACGATGCCTCGTGTCGGTCCTTCATAAATATACAGCATATTATCGGCGTAAATGACGACACCCTGTTTTACATCTTTCGCTATCCACATGATTTCGCCGCTTTTCATCTCGATGCAAACCAGATGATTGCCGCGCATGTGGCTGGTTCCATACAGATAACCTTCATGCAGCACTACACCGTGATGCTGGCAGTCCAGCAAGTTGTCCTGCCAGACTTTTTCGTAACTGCTGCCGTCATCTGAAAGGCGAACAGCCCCGCTTTCCGCTTCGTAGCCGCCCGTATAATAAATCAGACCATCCAGATAAAGAGGCGTTACCGCATGAATCCCGTCGCGGGTAGGATGCTCCATTTTCCAGAGGAAAGAGCCGTTTTTCGCATCCAGACAGACAAGATAATTCGCAGTTTCAGTAAGCAGCAGGCGCCGGCCCTTGTGTGTGTAGATAATCGGTGCGCAATAGGAGGCCTCATCGGTAAAACCCGGCGTTGTCCATACAGTTTCCCCGGTATATTTGTCGAGAGCAGCGAGCCCTGCATCTGCTCCGCCCGGCGTGCAAATGACCCGGTCGCCGTCAACCAGCAGGGATTCAGCCAATGTGTACATAATATTCGGACCTTTGAAACGCTCAAGAATATTAACGCTCCAGATTTTTTCTCCGGAAGCGATATTCAGGCAGAAGAGTTCACCAAGCCCTGAGAGCATATAAAGGCGATCCCCGTCAAGGGTCGGAGTCGACCGCGGTCCTGGTGCCTGGGTGTCTTCGGTTTCAATACCGACAGGGATGACTCGTTCAATTTCGCCTGAGAGATTCAGCACAAAAATTCCCGCGGTGGCTTCATCAATCATGCCAGGTATATAAATTTTTCCGTCAGCGATCACCGGAGAAGAATAGCCGTGCCCCAGTCCGTGTGTTGTCCACAGGCAGGGCGGCCCTTCCTCAGGCCATGTCGTAAGAAGTTTACTTTCATCAAAGCGCCCGTCCCGCCAGGGTCCGCGGAACTGTGGCGATTCGCCCGCATCGGCAGAGAACGCAACAATAAGCATGAGAAAAAGAATAGCGAAATATTTGTTCACGCCAAAATTCCTGTAAAAGTAAAAAGTTGAAACCAGTGCTGTAACTGAAGATTTCATACCATACACAAAGACACTTCATAAATCCAAAGATAAAAGCAGAAACTCCTTTTTTTATGCAGATGTGACAGAGGTTTTTTAGTCGGTGTCTTCTGAGTATTATCTGCAGATGGGAAAGCCGTCTACGAGGAAGGGGCCGATTGCAAGATAATCAAGCCGTGCTTTTTTAAAAGCGGTAATCGCTTCTTCCGGTGTTCGAATAATGGGCTCTTCGTGGACGTTAAAGCTGGTGTTGAGAAGAACGCTGCTTCCGGAAATATCTTTGAAGGCTTTCAGGATCTTATAAAAATCAGGATTCGCTCCGGCACTTACTGCCTGAGCGCGCGCTGTGCCGTCCACATGAACAATGGCAGGGTTCTCCTGTTTCATTTTTTCCGTGCAATCGAAGCAGACAGTCATGAATTCAGCGGCGTGGCGCCCTGCGCCTGTGTTCAGACAGTATAAGTCCAGATCTTCGGCGAGCACAGCAGGTGCGAAGGGCATAAAGTCACTGCGCTGAAGAAGAGCGTTCAGCCGGGTGACCACTTTGCTGTCCGTCGTTTTCGCCAGAATTGAGCGGTTGCCCAGAGCGCGGGGTCCCCATTCCATACGCCCGGTAAAACGCGCAACAAGAAATTCTTTGACAAGCAGGTCGGCGATTGTGTTTTCAATGGCCTCTACGCGTCGGTAGGGAAGACCGGACTGTGACAGCACAGATTTAATTTCGGCATCTGTATAGGATTCACCCCAGAACACATCGGGCACGCGATGCGGGGCAACTGCATCATGAGCACATAAAGCGCCCAGTCCAAGGCCTCCATCGCCCATATTAGGCAAAACAAACAACTGCTCAACCTCCGGTATCTCGTGAAGGCGTTGGTTAAGCTTTACATTCGCGGCAACACCGCCCGTGACTGCCAGTCTCCTCAGCCCTGTCTTTCTTAAAAAATCCCGGGCAATCTGCACTACATATTTTTCGAGATTGTCCTGCGCCCACGCCGCCAGATCTTCACGGGCATAGCGTTCGCCAAGCATTTTCTTTGCCCAGTCTATGCCCCGTTGCCCAAACCCGAACTGACCCGTGAATCGGAGCCTTCCTTCGGCATATTCAAAAGGGAAGGGAAAATCCACATTTTCCGACGAGCCGTTTGCAGCAAGACCGGTTATTTTGCCTTCATCACGGCAGGAAACAAAGCCGAATACTTCCGCCATAACCTGAAAGAAGAGTCCCAGACTGTCGCGGGAAGATACTTCCCACAACCGGCGCATAGGCTGCCCGGGTGTGCACTGCAGGACAAGCAGGGATAAACCGTCACCCATGCCATCGACGGACAGCACCAGAGCTTCTTCAAAGCCGGAAAGTTTCCAGGCGGCAGCAGCATGCCCTATATGATGTTCCACATAACGCAGGGGTTTCTTCTTTAAAGGATGGGGCAGCACCATACGGGTCATGAAAGGCAGGAAAGGAAGCGAGCATTTCCGCAGCAGTGACCGGTTCGAGGTGTGGGATACAGGCAGGTAAAAAGTGAGGTCATCCAGAAGCTTTCTCAGCCTCGATTCTTTCTTTTCGCGACGAGCATTGTAGAGCCATTGATGGGATCGGGGGAGGAGCCGTACAGGCGGAGGCGGTGTCATGAGCCCGGACATGCATATGTAATCAACATCCTGCGGAGCAATACCCGTATACTGGAAGAGAGATTCCAGAGCGCGGTGCGGAAAACCGCCCTCGTTTTTACGACGGGAATAACGTTCTTCATTGGATGCGAACAGAACAGATTCGCCGTCACTCAAGGCAACACCGGAATCAAACAGATCTTCATTTATACCGAGCCAGATGGGCATGGCTTCTCCGTTAAACTGTTAATTTGAATGCAGGCCGTGACACATTTACAGAATAGTTTATCTGTAGCGCAATGCGTTGAGCATTGCTTCGGGCTTTAAAGAGAAAAAAAGACAAAGCTCTACCACGGGAGCGCACCAGCATTGTGCACAGTGCTTCGGCAACGGCATGTTTTTAAATTTTTCCGGCCATGTCCCTGAAGCCGCTGTCCCGTGAAGAAAGTCTTTTACCTGACATTGATGGCAGGCGAGCATGGAGCCGTCTGCTTCCAGAATTGCCATGGACTTTCCCGCAGCGCAGAAAATGGGCTGGGGGTCGGGCCAGTGGGCAAGATGCTTCAGCCCTGTATAGGAATTGCGGATGGGCGCGCCTCTTTGTTTAAGGGCGATAATCTTTTGAATTGCTTCCCGGTAAGGGGCCGTGTCAGGGGCGATGGGATTACTTTCCAGAGATGTGCTGAGCCATTTTGTTGCAGGTTGAAACATAATCGGCACTTTGTAGTGCTGCGCCGTTTCCACTGCCTTATGAAAATCATCGAGATTATACCGGTTCAGCACACATTGCAGGCTTACTGAAGTGCCGGAAGATTTGCACAGTTCCAGTGCCTCGATAGCTTTTGCATAACTGCCTTTGCCCCGTACCTGATCATGAACGGTTTCGCTTCCGTCCAGGCTCAAGTTGATATGCTGTACCCCGGGCTTGATCGATTCCAGTTTTGATTTTAAAAGAGAGCCATTGGTGCTGAGATAGCACTGGAATCCTCTGGAGCGTGCGTATTGGACGATTTCGCCTATATCCTGACGGATGAGCGGTTCGCCGCCGCCGAAAGTGATCCATCTTGTTCCAAGTTTCCAGAGCGCATCCAGACCCGCTTTAATTTCCTCTGTTGTCAGTTCTTCGGGAGGGGCATCACAGGCGGCACAGTATTGGCACCGCAGATTGCAGCGAAAAGTAATGTTCCAGGAGAGAAAAAGAGGGGTTCGTTTTTTCAGCAGGTGGATATTGATCAGCGCCTTTGCGAGGCTGAATACATGGAACATCAGGTACCCTGTTTTATAACGGAATAATGCTTCAAGTTGCTTGATTACAAGTGTTTCAGTTTAAAGAAAATAATGTGAAAGAGTCAAATAAAAGTGAAAGACTGGGAAATGCAGAAGGAAAAACAGGACGCTCCGGATGCGACGCTGTGGCGCTGCTGCGGCTTAACGCTATGCGCTGGCTCATTTCCTGATCTGCCCAGGCCATTCACACCTGGCAACGCTCATGGTGATTCCTGCTCAGGATTCGCATCAAACTGCTGCAGAAAGGGAAAGACATTTTCTGTAATGAAAGAACGGGTCGCACGAAGGTTGTCGGTAATAACACCGACATGATCAGCATCTACCGGCTGTCTTCCGAAAATGCCTTTGACTTCAACAAAAATCTCATTGGCACTGTGTCTGAAAGACTCGATATTCACATGAAGCGTGCCCCGGTGCTCGTTGGTTTCCGGGAATACAAATCTCAGCCCGCCTGTGGCAAGAGGGCGTTGGAAGTGCGGGTTGATTCGCCCGGCAAGATGGCAGGCATGATCCAGAAGAAAAATGCGTGCGTCATCAAAATGGGTGAGCGCAAAGGTGGACCGTACGGTGAGGGCATGCAGCAAAATTTGTGCAATATTCTGCGTTTGCAGTACCAGCGGGACAGCAGTATGCAGTTTTTCAGCAAAAGTACTCAACGGGATATCTGCCCATTCCTCGATCATAAGAATCCGCTCAGGCAGATGGAGCATGATGGATTGGGCCTTGTCCCGTTGCGAATGGAACTTTGCCTGAGTTGGCACAGAAATGTCGATGCTGTCATAGGCGGCACGTGTTTGCGACAGGTCGTAATACAGTTTCTGAAGCTGCTGCCGCTCTATGGGCAGGGGATGGTGAATCAATTCTGCGCTGAAGTGAATGACGCGATCCTCAATTTGCATAGCACTTCCTCTTCCCAAAACACAATACCTGTGCGAACTGGAACAGGCAGTTATACACTGCTGCCGGACTTTCAGAGAGCAGGAGTGAAAGGGTTACTGCGTCAGTAAGCCTGAATGTCATCGATGAATACGGCGCTTTCCTGTCCGATTTCTCCTGTGCAGGAGAAGGAAAAGCTCAGAATGGCAGGACGACCGGTTGCAAAGTCATCAATATTCAGATCGACCTGCTGGTAGGCGTTGAAGTCCATGGCTTCAGCTTCAGTGAGTTGCCAGAGTACAACATTGTTCATACTGACACTGAAGGTGAATGGATTGGTTACAAGAGGCACGGAAACATTGAACCTGAGCGTGGCCTCTCTTTTAACCGGAAGTGTGATCTGCTGTGCCAGTGTCGCTTGCTCAAACCCGTACTGAGCGCTGTTGCCGAACCATGCCCAGCCCAGACCATGGGCAGGACCTTTACCGCCCAGTAGTCCGCAGGTACTGGTCTCGCAGATAATCGGCATGCCGGTCAGAGACAGCGCCTGCCAGGTGCTCCCGGCGGTGGTATATTCAAAGTTGCCGTCTTTGACAAAATTTTCGTGCCCTTCCCCCTCTTCTGGTTCTCCTTCGCCCGGGATCAATACGTCAGATTGAAATTCGGCGGCGACCGCCTCGTCTGCATAGATCTTTTTGTTGGTCGGATTGATTGTGGTGTTGATGCCCGAACCCAACCATCGGCGGAAAGTGAATCCTTCTGCAGGAACAGCAGTAAGGGTGACCGTTGTTCCGGCAAAATAAGAGGGGCGTTCCGGATCCAGTTTGACCACGCCACCTTCAATAGGTACAGCGGTCACAGTCAGGACGTAAAACGCATTGGGCGGACATCCTGCCAATGTGAGAAGGGCTGCCGAAGCGATGACTGCTGAAAACAAAAAAGATTTAAAGGACATGGCGGAATTCCTTTTTCCGTCTGAAATTATAAAACCGTATATAAATAACAGGAGATTCAGGAATGTTTAGCGACGGCTGAAAAGATTTCCCAGATTTCTGAAAATCTCGATAATGAAATTCAGCAGATCAAAAAGGTCATAGAAAAAGTCGAGCGTATCATTGCGGGAAGATTTAAACATGTCGCATCTCCAAATCAGTTGGGTTGAAAAGGTAACCACACCGGCGTTTTTATTCTTCTGTTTCCGGCATATCCAGCGGCTCTTTCCGGATTATATCAAGGCTTACACCGGTGGCAGCATGAAGTGCCTGCCAGCAGCGGTGCAGGTTAACACGCGTCTGCGCAAGAAGACCCATAGCCTGAACATAGTCATGCTGAGCCTGATTCAAACGAACAAGCATTGCCTTACCTGCATTATACTCTTTTTCGACAAGATCCCGGTTTTTTTCAACACAGGAAGCCGCTTCCAATTGAAGCGTCAGCGCTTCCTGAGCGATTTTCAGATCTACCAGCGCAGATCGTACGTCTGCCGCAACTTTTTGTTCTGACGCAACAATGTGCCATTCCGCTTCTTTCCGGGCGTGTTTTGCCGTAGTCAGTTCTGCTTTGCGCCTGCCCCCTGAAAAAAGATTGACAGAAACATTAATCCCGACTGTTGAGGTTATGCGGTCGGCATCAAAAGAAGTCTCGTTGATATTGGCTGTCTGGGCACGCACTACAGCGGCCACCTGAGGTGCATATTTTGCATATTCCCGACGCACCGCCGCCTGCGCCCGCTTCAGCCCCAGCTCTTTTTGTTCCAGATCAGGTCTGCATGCAAAGGCAAGATCCAGCATGGCATCGACATCCGGCGTTACCATAATATCCGGCGTTTCTTTTTCCAATGCCGCCAACTGTACGGTCTCAGCCAGATAGCCTTGCTCCTCGCCAATGAGCAGGGCAAGAGCAATGCGGGCAAGTTCATGCTCCCGGGATGCGCGGAGAAGATTGCCCCGGGCAGCATAAAGAGCAGTCTCAAAGTTCAGTACATCGCTGGTTGCTGCCCTGCCTACTTCTCTGCGGGCTGTAGCTTCCTTGCGAAGCCGTTCAAAAAAGGCTATGGATGCTTCTGCAACGACGACCTGCTCCCGGGCATATTGCCCGCCATAATAGGCCTGGGCAACAGCGTCGAGCAGAATGCGCTGCCCGTCCCGATAGGCAGCCTGTGCTTCCTGAAAACCATGCTTTGCCATGGCATTGGCAAATTCACGGGCAAATCCATCAAAAAGAAGCCAGCCTGCCGTTACGTTGATAGCGGCGTTTTCATAAGGGCTATCCAGATACTTTCTGCTGTTATCAATCAAATCATCTGCACTGTTCAGCCAGGAACGCAGGTCGCGCCGGTTAATTTGCGGCGGAAGCTGATTGGAAATGGTATACCAGTACATCTGGCGGCGTATATCGGAAACAAGATCCTCCGTTGCATCCAGATAATTCAAAAGGGGATCCGTATAACTGGAAGGGAGCCAGGTCCAGGTGTAGGTGTAATTCAAATCAATCTGCGGATAATACATGGAACGTGTCATTGCCACCATTTGCTTTGCCTGATAAACACGTTCAGCACCGGCGGCAAGGGATGGATTGGATTGAATGGCTTTGCGTTGTACTTCGATCAGATCAAGAAAAATGATGGAAGGCTGATTACTATCCGAAGCGCTTTCAATAGCGGAAGATGCGTTGTTGTCATCTGAATCACAGCCCGGTGTCTCAACGGAAGAAGGTGAGGCTTCCGGGGATGATGTCAGTGTTTCGGCGGTTTCTTCAACAGGAGACTCGGAAAGGTCAGCGGAGTCGCTGTGCCCGACAGAAGCGCAGCACAGCAATAAAACAAGAGCGCATCGGAACACGCCTGCAGCAAAATAGTGCGGGGTTGCAGGGGGTTCCATAAAAAAAGACTCCTTTCCTTTTAATAGCGCCGGTCTGGCGTTAGAAATCAAAAGTAAACTCCGCCGAAAAACTGAACGGGAATAAAAAAACATGGCAGACAGATCCTGATTTATATCAATCGTGCTCCTTAAGAATATACTAAACTGATGTGCGACGTTCAATAGTGAGGTTTTTTTTGTTTTTTTCAGGCAAAAAAAGTGCAGTCTTATCCCTGCTGCAAGGGAACAGAGGTAATTTTTGAGAAATATTTTACCAGACAGGCTTCGACACAAGTAAAGGTTTTTTGTTTTTCCCCGGTTGATTTAAATGCGGGACACAGGATAAAGTAGTCATTAACAAAAAAGTGGAGCGTTTGCCACAAATTGTGCCAGTGCAGAAAATCGAGGAGGATTTCGTGATGTCGGCATTCACTTGTAGCAATTGCGGATTTAAAGGGCAAAGTGATGATAGTACCTTTTCCGATACCGTGCTGTGTCCACAGTGCAGTTACCTGGTTCCATTGAATACGGATCCGCCTCTGTCGCCGAAGCAGACAGCATCGGCAAAAAATGCGGCTGAAACTCCGAAATCGACCGTTAGGGGAATTGTTGTTCTGGCTTTACTGTATACGGTGTTTCTGGCGTTTTTGCCTTTGGCTTATATCTATGGGCAGACAGGAACGCCCCTTTGTCTGCTTGCTTTTGCAATATATCTTGTGATCGGCACTGTGGGCGGTTTTTTGTTCTTAACCGGAATGAACGATCCCGCCTATTTGACGAATTGGCTCAGACTGCCCTTTAAGAGATCCACGGCAACCTATGCTTTTCTGCCGCTTTTTGTTCTTGGCTTATTGATTGCTTACTTCACCTACAGCCCCTGAGAATAATATGACTTTCTGCCACTTGTTTGTGACAGCAAAAGAAGGAATAATTTGGAAACACTTTTGTTTCCAATTATAACGTTTGAATTACCGAAGCGGAAGAACAGCAGAATTATTGGTGCAATCGGGAACTTTTTTGCCTTTTCAGGTATTTTATGATACAAGATAGGCAGCGTAGCCGTACTACGGGGCAAAGTCGGAAGATTGCAGCGGGGAACGGGCTGTTTCGAGCGGGAGCAGCACCCTGAACAACCGATTTTGCGCAAGAACTGTTCTCTACCTGCTCTGTCAGGTAAACAACCACATCAACTGCCTTCCTGCAGCGAATATCGCAGATTTGCAGATGGAAAGCATGTCTGAAGGGTTGATGTGAAAGATACGATTTTGGTATGATTCCTGTGCATCCTGCACAAAACGATACAACCCAACCGCCCGACCGGGCAAAAATCGGAGAAAACGAATCCATGGTAAAGTTCAGTAAGCTTATGACAGTGAGTTTAGCGCTTCTTCTTGTAGTGGGAATGATGGCTGGTTGTCAGCGCAAAAAACCCCTGGATACCTTCACAAATCTTGATGACCAAAGCGGTCTTGGTTCCGAGCGTACCACGGGCGACGGGCTGCCTGGAATGGATCTGGAAAGCCTTCTTTTCGAACCGGGCTCCAAGTATGGGCTGCAAACCGTATATTTCGACTATAACAGCGATGCGCTGCGTGGCGATGCCATGGATACACTGCGCTCCAACGCTGAAAAAATCAAACAGGTTCCCGGCGTTGTGATCCAGATTGCCGGTCACTGTGACGAACGCGGCACTCAGGAATACAATATGGCGCTGGGTGAACGGCGTGCCCTTGCTGTCCGTCAGTACCTCATTCAGCTGGGTGTTTCCGGCGACCGCATCGTAACGATCAGTTACGGAAAAGAATTTCCTGCAGCAGTCGGTTCAAACGAAGCTGCCTGGTCGAAGAACCGCCGCGCTGAATTCAATCGTGCCCGATAAACTGTTCCTTGCAGCCAAACTATTGTGAGATACAGACTATGAAAAACTACTACTGGTTCATGTTGGCAGCCATCATCGTCATTACAGGGATCCTGCCCGGTTGCGAAACAATGGGTGGAAACCAGATGCAGACCACGGTGTACGATATGCACCGCAGAATGGTCAAACTGGATCGGGAGCTGGACAGTTCTGTATCTCGCTTAAACGAAAGCACGGCGACGTTGATCGCCCGGACGGATCAGAGCGATCAGCAGACACGCATGCTGCAAGGGCTGCTGGAAGAGAATCAGGCGAAACTTGATGCGCTGACACGCGAACTCGCCAGCATGAAGACCACCTTGTACCGCCATTGGAACCTGACCACGTCCGGAGCACCTGCGGGTCCCCCCAAGGATGTTTCCGCAGGGACGGTTACCATTGAAGGTGCGCAGACACCCGCTGTGACACCGCCTCCGGCACCGGCCGTTGCGCCTGCGTCTGCACCCGCAGAAACACCGGCACCGGCCGCTCCTCCTGCCGCTGCACAAACGCAGACGGGCAAAAATGAGATCTTCGACAGTGCGCCATTGCCCACAGAAACGTTGACTGGTGCGGCACAGACAGCGGCGCCGGTGCAAACAGCAGCTGAAGTCCCGCAAAGTCCGGCAGCAAGCGATCCCAGGGTTCTGTATCAGCAGGCACAGCGCAGTTTTGCCAATGAAGATTACAATACCGCCCTTCGCCAGTTCGATGAATATCTGTCGCAAAACCCTTCCAGTGACTTAAGCGCCAATGCGCTGTTCTGGAAAGGAAAATGTCTCTACAGTATGGATCGGTATGCTGAGTCCATTCAGGCTTTTGAACAGCTGCGTACCAATTATGGTACAAGCACGAAAGTGCCTTTTGCCATGCACAATCAGGCTGTTGCCCATTCCAGACTCGGTCAGCTCCCTGAAGCGGCGCGTCTGATGGAAGCCGTGATCGATCAGTATCCGACCAGTCAGGCGGCGGATCAGGCGCGGACAGATTTACGTAAGCTGCGTGGCGAATAATCTCTTGTCGTGTTGTTAATAGTGTCGGGCGCGGGAAAAAACTTTCCGCGCCCGATTTGTTCTTTAAATTAAGGAAAGAGTAAAAATGAAATACTATCTGGGTCTTGATGCCGGTGGAACAAAAACTTTTTGCCTGGTGGGTGATGCTTCCGGACATGTGCTGGGCTTTGGCGCCGGTGGCCCCGGTAATTATGAAGTGGCTGGCGTACCTGCCGCAGCGGTTGAATTTCAGAAAGCCATTGACGGCGCTCTTGAGACAGCAGGCCTGAAATTAAACCAGATTTCTGCTATCGGTCTGGGTGTGGCGGGCGCCGATCTTCCCGAAGACTATGTCATGCTGGAAAAAGAATTGCTTTATCCCATTATGGGAGATATTCCCCGTACTTTTGAAAACGATTCTATGGGCGGGTTGCGCGGTGGAACCAAAGATCCCTTTGGTATTGTGATTGCCTGCGGTACCGGATGCGTTTGTGCAGGGGTTAACCGCGCGGGCAAAAAAACGCGGGTGGGTGGCATCAACGAAGATTTTGGAGACATGGTGAGCGGATCAAGCATCGGCATTGAAGGCCTGAAAGCGGTATGGCGCAGCCGGGACGGTATTTTAGGTGAAACACGACTGACAGAAAAATTTGTGACCCGATCCGGCTGCCCGGACATAGAAGCATTGTTTCATGAAATGTATTACGGGCGGATCACCTATGCCGATCTCGAACCGATGGCAAAACTGGTTTTTGAGGCTGCCTGGGAAGGCGATCAGATTGCCTGCTCTATTCTGGAGTGGGGCGGTAAGTATCTGGCGGATATGGTAACTGCTGTAGCGCGCAAACTGGAAATGTGCCGGGATGAGTTTGACATAGTCATGACAGGAAGTGTATTTAAAGGACAAAGCCCTGTGCTGAAGGATGTTATGACCGCACGTATACACCGGGAGTGCCCGGGCGCAAGGACCGTTCACGCCCTTTACGAGCCTGTAGTCGGCGCTCTGCTGCTGGGCATGGAAATGGATGCGCCCGTTACAGATGAAAAATATGCAGTGCTGTCCCGTTCCCTGGATGAAGCGGCTTTAAAGTTCGGGATTAGCTTTCAGGCGGAATAAACCATGAAAATCAAGGCGTCTTATGTAATCATTGCTGTACTGCTACTGCTTTCTGTTTTTATTCTTTTTGCCGCCAATCAGCATTCTCTTTCACGCTATAACAACGTCACTTTTGATGATGGGCTGTCTCCTCCCATTGACGTTTCTATGGAGGATGCACCAAAGATTCGTCTTGAGAAGGATTCCTTTGACTTCGGGGTAATTCCTCGGGACAGAACAACCACGAAAAGTATTCTTATTTTTAACGACGGAAAGAGTCCTCTTGAAATTCGAAGTCTGCTGACTTCATGTGGTTTATGCACCAGAGCGGCTATGGCAGACGGAAAAAAGAGGATCCCGCCCGGCGGTTCAGCCGAACTGAATATTACAATGCTCCCTTCCGGTGTCTACGGTTTTTACTCGAAAAAAACAGTGTCCATCGGCAGCAACGATCCCCGGCATGCTAAGGTCAATCTGGAAGTGGAGGCACGGGTGGATCCCGAGTTTGTACTCGAACCGGAAACAATGGAATTCGGTACAGTGGAGCAAGGCGTTGAGGCGGAAGCATCTCAGTGCTTTCGCTCTCTTATTGACCAGCCCCTTTCGGTGAAAGAGGTGGCTTTTTATGTGGAAAACGAGAAACCTCCTGTGTGCCCGCCTCTTGATTTATCCTTTAAAATGGTGCCCGAAGAGGAGTGGCGGACGCCGGGAAGAAGCGAGTACATCATAACAGCCCGGTTAAATTCCGCACACAGCCCCGGCAAGTTCGAGGACTATTTTTACATTGTCACCGATCTGGAGCGTTTCGATGCATACCGGACTCCGGCAACGGGAGAAGTAACAGCTCCCTTCAGCATACCGATGGAGCATCTTAACGGCGGTATCAATATTCATTATCCGGAGCACCAGGCGGAGCTGACCATTCACTGTACGGAAGCCTTCAGCGTTTCAATGCCTGATGGCGAAAGTGAATTGCTCGCCGGCTCTTTCGAGCCTCTTGCGCCCGACCGGTGGATTGCGCGCTTTTCCGCAAGGGCTGATATGCCTCCCGGGTTTAACAGAAGCAGCGTTACGCTGCTTATTCATACCGCAGCGAAAACCTACAGGCAATGCCTTCCTGTTTTTGTGTCTATGCCCGGAGCAGTACGTTAGATTGCTTGCAATTTCTTTTGCTTGCGCTTTTGATTACAGCCTGTGGGCAGGCGCTATAATACGTGCATGCAGGAGGCGCATCTGATTTTATGACGGGATATTCTGTCGACTTAACTATCCTGCGATTCATTGTTTTCGGGGTGTGGACGGGAAGCAGAGTTAAGATCCGCAGTTTTCAAAAACACTTTTAACTAAAGGCTGAATTGTAAATATTCAGGAGCTGTAATGAGCACTATGGACGAGTCAACGCATCGTGACCTCACTGAACAATATGGACAATCACATCTTTTCGACTTCTGGGAGGATCTGAATCACAACGAGAAAGCAATACTGCTCCGAAGTATTTCAGAGGTAAAATTCCCGGAGATGAAAAGACTGATTGAGTCTCTGGTGGTTACAGAGCCGCCTGCAGAGTACTACGATGAGATAAAACCGGTCGACCTGGTTGCACCGAATGATCGCCGTGCCCGGGAAGCCGGCGATGCGGGAGAAGCGCTGATCCGTGCGGGCAAAGTCGCCTGCTTCACTGTTGCCGGAGGTCAGGGAACGAGACTCGGCTTTGACGGACCCAAAGGCAGTTATCCCATCGGTGCCCTCACCGGTCATTCGCTGTTCCAGTATCATGCGGAAAAGATCCGGGGGCTTCAGCGGTATTATGGCACCGTGCTGCCCTGGTACATCATGGTCAGCCCTGCAAATGGCGACGCTACCCGTGCGTTTTTCAAACAGCAGAATTATTTTGCATTGGATCCCGCCAACATCTTATTTTTTGAACAGCAGATGATTCCCTGTGTTAATGAAAAGGGAAAAATGATGTTGGAAACACCCTTTCGCCTTGCGGTCAGCCCGGGCGGTCACGGGGGCAGTGTACAGGCTCTGGTGGAAAAAGGAATTCTGGCAGATGCCGCCAGCCGGGGGGTTGAAATCCTCAGTTACTTCCAGGTGGATAACTGGGCGGTGCAGGCGGCGGACCCGCTCTTTATCGGGCATCACGCACTGCAGCAGTCCGACATGTCGTCCAAATGTCACCGTCGCAACAGCCCGAGAGAAGCGGTGGGCGTCCACTGCCTGTGCGACCAAGTGTACCGTGTGATTGAATACAGCGAATTGGATATCTATCCCCAGCTGCTGCAGGTTGACGCTTCAGGAGATGCCGTCTTTTCTGCCGGAAATTCAGGAATCCATTTGCTCAATGTTTCTTTTGTTCAGGATATTTATGATCACTTCGAAGACTTTCCCTGGCACAAGGCTTTCAAAAAAATCCCATGTATCCGGGAAGACGGAACTCTTTTTTCTCCGGATGCGCCGAACGGATACAAATTCGAGACTTTTATTTTTGATGCGCTGCGTTTTGCCCGAAATCCTCTTGCACTGGAAATTCAGCGGCTCGGCGAATATACACCGATTAAAGATTATGATGGTGTTAACAGTGTCGTTGCGGCACGGCAGAGCATGACCGATTATTGGTCCGGGTGGATGAAAGGGGCTGGGATTGCGATTCCTGAACAATCCGGAAGCAATGCGGCATGGCAACTGGAAATCAGTCCTGCCTGGGCGGTGAACAGGGAAGAGTTTGCGGAGCGCGCACAGACATTGCCGAAAAGTTTTGATAAAAGCACGGCAATTCTGGCAGACGGCACTATTCTGGGCAAATGACAGGGTAGTACGCGATCCGGTGCTCAGCCGAAATGCTTTTGCATGTATACTTTGAGCAGAGTCTCTGCTTCATCCCGGCATTTGCCGCATACCGTGCTCATCTTTGTCTGTTCCTGCAATTCCAGGAAGGTGCGTGCGCCTTCCAGCACCGCTTCTTCTATTTCGAGATCGGTGACATTCATACAGGTGCAAACAACACGCGCCTGCTCGCGAACCACTTTATCATGCCGTCCGTTTCTTTCATAGTAGTCGTTGATGGCTGCACGCAGCGCCTTGTCGCCTAGAACGGAACAGTGAATCTTGTTGTTTGGAAGCTGACCCAGTGCAGCGGTGATTTGTTTGGGACCGACTTTAAACGCTTCGTCAAGAGGCATCCCTATCACAATTTCAGACATGGCGGACGTGCTGGCAATAGCGCTGGCACAGCCATAGGTGCGCCATTTGCAGTCGGTTATGGTGTCTGTGTTGCGGTCAACTTTAATTAAAACCAGCATCTCATCGCCGCATTGAATATTGCCGACAAGCCCTTTTCCGTCCTCCTCGTAGTTTTCTTCGCGGAGAACATTGCGGGGATTGACAAAATGATCTTTAACCTGCTCGGTATAGGCCCAGGACTGGTGTGCGCTCATGGCTTTATTTTCTCCTGTATACTGTGGACATATCCCTGATTCTGGCGATGATGCCCGGGAGTTTGTCCAGTAAATAGTCAACATCTGTCATTGTATTTTCTCTTCCCATGCTGATGCGTATGGAGCCGTGCGCCTGTTCAACGGGGACACCTGTCGCAAGCAGGACATGGGAAGGATCCAGAGATCCGGAGGCACAGGCGGAACCTGTGGACACGGCAATTCCTTCAAGGTCAAGGTAAAGGAGAATGCTTTCGCCTTCGGCACCGGCAAAAGAAACATTCAGCGTACTGGCGAGAGACTGGTCGGGATGTCCGTTGAAGCGTACATCGGGGATCAGATCCTCAATCCCTTTTCTCAAGGCTTCTTTCATGGCATGAAAACGCAGGGACTCTTCGGCCATTTCAAGAGAGCGCATTTCTACAGCCTTGCCCAAACCGATGACGCCCAGGGTATTTTCTGTCCCCGCCCGGCGACCCCGTTCCTGATGGCCGCCTCGAATCAGCGGGCAGAAAGGCACGCCGCGCTTGACGTACAGTGCACCGATTCCTTTGGGACCATAAATTTTATGGGCGGAAAGTGTCAGAAAATCCACATCAAGATCACGAACGTTAATAGGCACCTTGCCTACAGCCTGCACAGCATCCGTGTGAAACCATGCGCCCTTTTCGTGGGCGAACTTTGCCAATTCTTTAATATTCTGGATCGTACCGATTTCGTTGTTTGCCATCATAACGGAAACAACACCGGTGTGATCGGTGATGCTGGCGCGCAAAGCGTCCATATCCACGATTCCGTACTGATCGACCGGTATATAAGTAACCGGCGTTCCTCGTCCGGACAGACAGCCCGAGGTCTCCAGAACACAGGGATGCTCAATGGTCGTAGTAACAATATGTGTTCTCTGGCCACGGTCACAGGAACACTCCGTGGCAGGACATCCCGTGATGGAAAGCACCGTGTTGTTTGCCTCGGAGCCACTGCCGGTAAATATGATTTCTTCCGGGAGGGCACCGATAAAGGCGGCAATTTTCTCCCGGGCTTCTTCTGTCTTGGATCGGGCTTCCCGTCCGTAACCGTGCATGCTGGATGGATTTCCGAACAGAGGGAGCGCATCGATCAGTGCTTTCTGCACTTCCGGATGCAAGGGGGTCGTGGCATTATTATCCAGATATACCTGGCGCTGTGTCATAATAAGTACTCCCGTTGAATCAATGGAATTTTAGAATAGAAACACCCCGGATGTCCAACACGCAAAACAAAATGAATATTCCATGTCAGATGCAGGGGCTTTAATGGGTTGATAAGGACAGTTTAACTCAAGTACCATTTACCCGATGAAAACATCTGGACAGGATAGCAGCCTATGTCGTCTTGTACATCGTGTGAGGTGAAAGACCAGACCAATACCGCACAGCTTCCTGAGTGGGGAAAGCGGTATAAGGTCATTTTGTTGAACGATGATGTCACTACAATGGACTTTGTAGTGATGATTTTACTCGACGTTTTTTTGAAAAGCTTCGATGACGCCGTAGAACTCATGTTTCAAATTCATTATGAGGGAATGGGAATTGCCGGCGTTTACGTTAAAGAGATTGCAGAGGCAAAGCAGGAACAGGTGCGTCAGCTTGCTGCGGCTGCAGGTTTTCCGCTGCGATGCACCCTGATGCAGGAATAGACAGAACAGCAACTACCTTTTTCCTGATGGAGTACTTTACCGATGGCAATGCTGGTTGAATTAATTCTTCGAAAAGCTGCTCAGGAGGCAATCCGCCTGGGCAACCGCTATCTATGTACAGAGCATGTACTCCTCGTGATGAGTATGAATAGCGAAGCACGGCAGCTTCTCACCCAGTGCGGCGTGAACCCGGATACGCTGAAAGAGCATTTAAAACTCTACCTGGAGACCGAGGTTGAAATGGTGAGCGGAAGCAATAACGAGGAAGTGCTGCCTACGCCCGCATACAGAGAAATGCTTGAGCGCGCAAAAAAACACAGCCAGAGGGAGATGGAGAGGGCGCACGAGAGAGAGGGGAAGGAAAATGGAAAGGGGGAAGAAGACGGAAAGACAAGACTTCTGGGCCTGTTGCTTGCCATGATGGACCAAAAGGATTCTTTCGCCTCCTATATCCTGAGCAGTTACGACATCTCCTCCCATACAGTGCAGGCAAGCGTAATGACGGGCGGGGTGGTACGGGCCACGTGGCTTAAAGAATTATGTGATTATTACGACGATGATTCCGGGTCTGATGATCCGGAGGATGACGACGAGGGGGTGGAACTTTGTAACGATGACCTGGAAGACGAGGATGGCAGGGAAGGGGAGGATTATAGGCAGTGGCATCGGGAGCGTGAAAGTGATTTGCAGCTCAGCAGATGCACCGATTCACTTACCATGCGGGCTGCAGACGGAAAAATCGAGCCCTTAATCGGCCGGGAGCAGGAATTGAAACGGGCACTGCGCGTGCTGTGCCGCCGCAAAAAAAATAATCTTCTTTTCGTCGGAGAACCGGGGACAGGGAAAACAGCCCTTGCCGAAGGATTGGCGTTGCTCCTTTTTCAATCCCGTTTCCAGGAGACGCCTGTCCGTGTTCCGGAAGAGCTGCGTTCAAAAGAAGTCATTTCGCTGGATATGGCAGCTCTTCTGGCAGGAGCAAAGTATCGCGGGGAATTTGAAGAGCGGGTCAAGGAAATACTGGATGCCCTGATAGCGCGTGGCAATGTGATTCTGTTTGTTGACGAGATTCATACCATGGTCGGCGCCGGCGCAACGGTTGAATGCACGATTGATGCCGTCTCTCTTATGAAGCCTGCTTTGGCTCAAGGGACTTTGCGCTGTATCGGAACCACAACCTATAAAGACTATAAAGCCTATATAGAAAATGATCATGCCCTGTCCCGCCGCTTTCAGAAAATTGATCTGGCGGAGCCCACGGCACAAGAAAGCTATGAGATTCTCAAAGGATTGCAGAAGGATTATGAGGCACATCACGGGGTGTCTTTTTCCGATGAAACACTCAGAACAGCTGTAGATCTGTCTGTGCGTTATATGAACGACCGTTTCCTGCCCGACAAAGCAATTGATCTTATAGATGAGGCGGCGGCAATGATCCGCACTGCAGAGGAAGGACGGACTAAAAACGTTTTACCGGGCGACATAGAAAAACTCGTTTCTGAGTATGCGGGAATACCCGAATTGCGAATTAATGTCACAGAGCAGAAACGCCTCGCCCGGCTGGAAGAAGATCTGAAAGCGAATGTTTTCGGGCAGGATGAAGCGTTGTTTCATCTGGCACGCGCGATTAAGCGTTCCCGTGCCGGCCTTGGTGCTCCCGCACGTCCTGTCGGATGTTTTCTTTTCACAGGGCCCACTGGTGTGGGGAAAACAGAAGCGGCACGGCAGCTTGCGCTGTGTCTGGGAAATCACTTTGCCCGTTACGACATGAGCGAATTCATGGAACAGCATGCCGTGTCCCGTCTCATAGGCGCGCCACCGGGCTATGTGGGCTTTGATCAGGGCGGGCTGCTTGTCGATGAAATTCGCAGGAACCCGTACACAGTGCTGCTCCTCGATGAAATCGAAAAGGCGCATGCGGATCTCTTCAATATACTGCTGCAAGTGATGGACAACGCTACCCTGACAGACAACAACGGCAGAAAAGCGGATTTTCGGAATGTTGTCCTTATTATGACTTCCAATGCCGGTGCAAGAGAGCTCGTTTCAACTACAATAGGCTTTACATCATCGGCTGAGGACAGCCGCAGTAAAAGTGAAAAGGCCATTGAAAAACTTCTTTCTCCCGAATTCAGAAACAGGCTGGATGCCACGATAACCTTTAATCACCTGAACAGGGAGGTGGTTCTTATGATTGTGGATAAACTTATCCGGCAGCTGAATCAGCAATTGGAGGAGCGTCGTGTCGTGCTCACTGTGAGCGAAAAGGCGAAGACCAAAATTGCTGACGAAGGGTACGATCCGAAATTTGGGGCACGCCCTCTGGCGCGGTTTATCGCAAATGAAATAGAGACACCCTTGGCTGATGAAATCCTTTTTGGAAAACTTCAAAAGGGTGGCGCCCTCCGTATCGAGGTGGATAAAACCAGTGGAGAATTTCATTTTCTGTTCCCCGATGCCGAACTCCCGGCAAAATCCGGGCGACTCCGGAAAATACCTGCGAAAGCGAGGTGACGTGCATAAAACCGACAGGTATGTTACTGCGGGCGGTGTCGTCGTCAATCAAAAGGGCGAGTTGCTTGTTCTGGAAAGACATGTAAAGCGTAACGGCAGCGTTGTGCATGAGCTGCGGCTTCCCAAAGGACATATTGACGCAGGCGAGACACTTGAACAGTGTGCTTTACGCGAGGTGGGAGAAGAAAGCGGTTATTGGAATCTGAGGATTATCAGTTATCTGGGCGAAGTGCACAGCCGCTTTCAGCGGGATCACAAAATTATCGAACGGACAGAACATTATTACCTCATGACCTTTATCGACACCGACGAAACAAGAGGGGTGGCACAGCCTGTCGGAGAGGAGGAGGCTCTTTTTGTACCCCGATGGGTACTTCCGTCCGAGATATGCAAAACCATGACCTATTCCTCTGAGAAAGAAATTGTCTGCCGGGCAGAAAGTTATCTGAAACAGAGAAATACCGGGCGCCTCTGAATGTTGTTGAACGCAGCAAATGTGAATATTTGTCCGGCTGGTTTTTGCACTGCATAACAGAGCCGGTGTATACTGAAACAATTCTTTTTAACCGTCAGTTTCAGCAAGCGGTCCCATCCGGGCTACTGGAGCGGGATCCGCCTTAACAAGATGCGCGTGTGCTGAATCCAACCAAATCTAAGGAGACAGATAATGGCAAAACTGGCTATTTGCGGCGGCAAAGCAGTGGTAAAAAAATCCAAGAAATGGGCAAAATGGCCCATCAGCGATGCGGCTGATGCAAAACTGGTTGCAAAGATTACGACCTCCAATCGATGGTCTTTTGACGGGCCCGTTGAATGGGAATTTGCTGAAAAATTTACCGCCTATCAGGGCGCGAAATATGGCATGTGTGTCGCAAACGGCACGATCGGTATTCAAATTGCCCTGGAAGCACTGGGTATCGGCGCCTATGATGAAGTGATTGTTCCCGCCATGACCTGGCAGGCAACGGCAGCGGCCTGTGTGGATGTCAATGCAATACCTGTGCTCGTTGATATTGAACCGGACACCTGGAATCTTGATCTGGATGCTGTCGAAAAAGCGATTACCCCCAAAACCAGAGCGGTTATTGTTGTGCATCTGTACGGTTCCATGACAGATATGACCCGCCTTCAGAAGATCTGCAAAAAGCACAACCTCTTTTTAATTGAAGACTGCGCCCATCAGCATGGCTCCTTCTGGAAGGGGCAGGGTGTGGGCAGTCTGGGCGATATCAGTTCCTGGAGTTTTCAGGAATCAAAAGTACTGTCCAGCGGCGAAGGCGGATTTAACATGTGTAAAACCCGCGAACTTTTCTACAAATTATACAGTCTCCGTAACTGCGGCCGCCCCTATCCTGCCGACCCCGCTGTCTTCGGCCTGACCAAACCGGCAAATATGCAGCAATATTCTTTACAGTCCGGAAACTACCGTCTTACCGAGTGGCAGGCGGCAATCCTGCTTGGAGGGCTTAAACGCCTGGACGCACAGGTAAAGCAAAGAGACATCAACGCCATTTATCTCAATTCTCTTCTTGCAGGGATTCCCGGAATTCTGCCTATGTATCGGCGCCCGGAAATTACCCAGCAGAGCTATTTTAACTTCGCTTTCCGTCTCGATACCAAAGAACTGAAAGTGGATAACAAACAATTTAGCGTTGCGCTCAATGCGGAGCTCGGATTGGTCGATGCCTTTGAACCGCCCTACGAACCGCTCAATAATTGCGGCCTTTTCCGCCCCCAGACCAAAGCGAGACATAACCTCAGTAAAGCCTACTGGAAAGCGATCGACATTACGAAGTACAAACTTCCTGTTGCAACCGAGGCACATGAAAAAAGCGGCGTGACCATTCACCATCAGCTCCTTATGAATTCCAGAAGCGATATGGAAATGGTGGCATCAGCAGTTAAAAAGATCGTCGACAATATTGATCAGCTGCGTGCCGTAAAGCCGGGGCAACTGAAAAAATATCAGGCACTGTCTCACTGATTTGCGGCCATGAAATGATACTGTGCGGTCTGATCACACGTGGTCAGACCGCCTTTTTAATTCAAAAAGGCAAACGCTGATGAAGCTGAAACAAGCAGCGGTGGTTCTCGTGAGCGGCGGTTTGGATTCCACTGTATTGCTGCATGCACAACGACCGCTCTATGAAAACATTCATGCACTTTCCCTTTCCTATGGACAGCGCCACATGAAAGAACTGGATTGTGCGCGCTATCAGGCAAAGCGGGCGGGCGCTTCTTTTACGCAGGCAGATCTGGGCGAGCTGGGTGGTCTGCTCAAAGGCGGGTCTTCTTTGCTGTCCGGCGGTGCCGAAGTGCCGGCACTGGTATCGATTGCACCGGAACAGCGCGATCAGCCCTCTACTTATGTGCCCAACCGCAATATGATGCTTCTTTCCATTGCCGCCGCTTTTGCCGAAGTCAAAGGAGCGCAGGATGTGTTTTATGGGGCTCAGGCACAAGTTGAATATGGATATTGGGACTGCACTTCGGATTTTGTGGAGAGCATGAATGCCGTGCTCGCACTGAACAGGCGCAATCCTGTCCGTATTCATGCCCCTTTTATGCATTTTACAAAAGAAGAAATTGTTAAAAAGGGACTGGAACTGCACGTGGATTTTGCCCGGACCTGGAGCTGTTATCGCGGGGACGTTAAGCCCTGTGGCGTGTGTCCCACCTGCGTTGAACGGAATATGGCTTTTCAGGCACTGCACATGCAGGATCCGCTCCTCACGGGCGCACCATAAAAAAGATATTGGTATAAAAGGGTAGTCTGTTGAAAAAAAAAGGAGGACAGTTCCTGTCAGGACATCAACGCAGCTGGGTCTGGGGGCGTAATCCTGTTCTTGAAATCATAAGAATGGGGACCTGGCCTGTCCGCGAGTGTTATTTCAGCGATACCTTAAGCAGCAACGAATACCCGGATCTTTCGGAAAAACTTCAGACTTGGGGTATTATACCTGCTTATGTATCCGCCGACCGGTTGAAAACGCTCTGTGGAACAACAGAACACCAGGGGATGCTGCTGAGAATGGGACCTTTTCCCTATGCCCGGTGGGAAGAGATTCATCCAAATACAGTGCAGAGTCCTCTGTATCTTGTTTTGGATCGCATTCAGGACGCCCATAACTTCGGAGCAATCATCCGCTCCGCCGCCTCTCTTGGTGCTTCTGCAGTAATAGTGGGGGAAAGCAGACAGGCTCCCGTAAACAGTCAAGTCGTCCGAGCCTCAGCCGGTGCTGTCATGCATCTGCCTCTTGTGCAGGTCTCCGACTGTCTTCAACAGGCGAGACAGATGAAAGAGCAGGGAATCAGCCTCATTGCAACGGCTCTGAACGCCGAAAAAGCGGTATGGGAATGCTCCTTTAAACGACCAGTTGGCCTCATTTTAGGCAACGAAGCAGAAGGAGTAGACAGGGCATTATTAGAGCTCTGCGATGAATCTTGCAAAATACCGCAAAGCAGCGGCATAGACTCCTTAAATGTTGCCGCCGCTGCCGCCGCAATCCTCTACGAAAGCTGGCGCCAGAAAAACATTGACACAAGAGTCTGATATGGCAGTATAATAAATCGAGAAAACTAATGAATATAAGAAGCAAGCACAGGTAACACGGATGACACTTTCCATTCTGATCAGCATCATAGGGTTGATTATAGCAGCAGTTATATGCCTGCTCCTGTCCTTATCCAGAGATCATTATCTGGTCGGTGCTTTTAAAATGGTGGCATCCACCGGTTATCTGGTTTTATGCATTGCTGCAGGGGGGCTCCACAGTGCTTACGGTCTGGCTGTTTTCATCGGATTAATTTTTTCCTGGTGGGGAGACCTTTTTCTGATTTCAAAGACCCGCAGTATTTTTCTTCTGGGCTTGCTTTCTTTTTTGGCGACTCATGCCACTTACACCACAGCATTTATCATGCAGCACCCGGGAAAATCGGCACCGGTGGCGGCATTGTCCATTATGCTTGTCCCGGGAATATTTGTAGGCAGGTGGCTTTATCCTTATCTGAAAGAAATGCGTGTTCCGGTGCTTCTTTATATGACCGCCATTACAGTTATGGTGGCATTTGCAGCGGGTGTATTTCTTACCCGCGGTTATGTGATCACGCTGGCTGGTGCCGGCTTGTTTTATGTCTCGGATCTGTTTGTAGCCCGCTACCACTTTATTGCGCCCGGCAAAATCAATCAGGTCATTGGTCTGCCTTTATATTACGCCGGGCAAATACTCCTTTCTCTGTCCGTCATTTATGCATACACATGACCTTATCCGGAATGAATGCAGGTCTTTCGATGTATCTTTTAAAAAGCATATACCATCGGAGCAGCGGTGTTTCCGCTCCAGAAAGGAGTTTTAAGAATGGTACAAACAGCCTCTACCATGATGCCGCTAGGCACGCCGGCACCGGATTTTTCTTTGCCGGATACCCAAAAGCAGACCGTTTCTCTTAAGAATTACGCTGATGCTCCCGGACTTCTGGTGATGTTTCTCAGCAACCATTGTCCCTATGTCAAACTGGTGCGCGAAGAAATAGCCCGAATCGGCAGAGAGTACGGAGCGAAAGGTGTGGGAATCGTTGCCGTGATGGCGAATGATGTCCAGGCGTACCCGGATGATGCCCCTGATAAAATGGCGTTGGAAGTGAAAGACGCCGGATATACATTTCCCTACCTTTATGACGAGACTCAGGAAGTGGCAAAAGCGTATGGAGCGGCATGCACGCCCGACTTTTTCCTTTTTGATGCACAGAAGCGGCTCGTATACCGCGGACAGATGGATGATGCGCGCCCCGGAAATAACCGCCCGGTGACAGGAGCGGATCTTCGGGCGGCACTGGACGCACTTCTGGCAGGCAAGCCCGTTTCCGATGTGCAGCGTCCGAGTCTTGGATGCAACATAAAATGGAAGCCGGGGAACGCGCCTGCCTATTTCAGTTCCTGAAAGTGGTCCCAGCCGCCGCTTTTAATTGTTTTGCCGTCCATCCATAATTCAGGGTCACCCGCAGCAGCATGCCCGATGCCCGTCAGGGGAAGCGGAAACATGCTGGAAAAACGCTTCTGTAGTGCATCAGCCTGCTCCGGATCAACCGCAAGTGCCAATTCATAATCTTCGCCGCCGTATAAAAAAGCATCCAAAGCCGGCAGACCGCCTGCATTGCCATAGGCTATCTGATCAGGCGAAAATGGAAAATCGCCGGAATTCAGATATACGGACACACTGCTGCACTGTGCCATATGCATCAGATCCTGAGACACGCCGTCGCTGATATCAATCATGGCGTGCACCGCAGGATCCCCGGAGAAAAAAAGACCTTCCTGCAGGCGTGGAACAGGGCGACGATGCGCCTGAAGCAGGGAGGGAGGAGCGTCTTTTTCGTGTAGCAGACTGTGAAGTCCCTGTGCTGAGGCGCCCGGGTGGCCTGTAACCATAATCAGATCACCGGGCATCATACCCCGGCGGTAAAGTATTCGTCCGCCAGCCCCCTTGCCCGTGACAGTTACATTCAAAAAAAGCCCTGATGCGGAAGATACAGTGTCCCCACCGATCAGGGAGCACTGGCTGTCTGAAAAAACATGTTTTAAACCGGTGTAGACATCCTGCAGAAAGGAGATATCTGTATCAGGCGGCGCTGCGACCGTTATTAGTGCATAAAGGGGGATACCGCCCATGGCGGCAATATCGCTTAAAGCGGTGGCAGCGGCCTTATGCCCTATATCCTCGCCCGTCGCCCAGTGTCGTTGAAAGTGCACGCCTTCGAGAAAAGCATCACAGGAAAAAAGCAATTCCTCGCCGCCGATCCGGACAACCGCACAATCGTCACCGATGCCTTTTATGACAGTTTTATCCGGAGGAAGCCCCTCTGTCAGAAAGTAAATCAGCCCGAACTCTCCAAGATTTTGCAAGTCACTCACAGACCGTATCCTTCAAGCGCCTGCCAGGCCGGGGGCAGAGCATCAATGATATCACCAGCTATCAGGGCGCGTGTTCCCAGTCGTCGGGCGGCAAAATCACCCGCCAGTGCATGCACATAAACTGCCGCACATGCTGCATCGAAAGCTGGAATCTTCTGGGCAAGCAGGGCTCCTGCAATGCCTGCCAGTACATCCCCTGAACCCCCTGTAGCCATTCCGTTATTTCCGAGCGGGCAAAGGGCGACTCTTCCGTCAGGAGCGGCAATGATCGTGTCTTTTCCCTTTAATGCGGTTATGACCTGCCATCTTTGCGCAAATTCCAATGCCACAGGAATACGGTTTTTCTGGATATAAGCCGTCGGCAGCCCGGCAAGTCGGCTCATCTCTCCCGGATGCGGGGTTACAATAACCGGCTCTTCCCTCAAATGAAATGCGTCTTTCATGTCGTCTTTATGTTCAGCCAATGCATTAAGAGCATCCGCATCAATGACCAGAGGAAGAGTGATCTCTCTGCACAGCCGCCGGACACACCGGACGGTTTCCTCATGCCGCGAAAGTCCCGGACCCAGAAGAAGCGTTGATTTATCTCCGCAAAAAGACATCAGTTCGGAAAAAGCGGCTTCTGAAAGGCTTCCTTCCGCCGTGGAACTGCACTTCTTCAGCATAACCTCAGTGAGAGATGAGGCAAGGCTGTCAAAAATGGCTGCAGGCACGCAGGCGGTGACCAGTCCGGCACCACTTCTATAGGCGCCAAGGCAGGCAAGTTTTACCGCACCCACAAACCCCGTAGAACCTGCTGCCACAGCAAGATGCCCAAAAGATCCTTTATGTCCGTCCGGAGGACGCGGCGGAAGAAGGTGGCGCACTTCTTTGTGATTTAATAATTGAACCATTAGCAGATCCTTTGCTCTTTATATTATGTCACACTGAAAATAGAAAAGCACACGTTCGGGAAACTTCGGACGGAGAAGGTCAATGTTGAATCTTTGAAAGTCCTGGCTTACAATTCAGGAGCCCATACTGCTTTTATTCGGTTTGGATGCAGGTGTGTTTTTTTATGTGGCGCTGCGCCCGGATTGGTTTGGGACAGTACCACAGAGACAATATCCAGGCAAAATGACTCTGTCTGTGTCCTGGAGTCTGCGTTTTTAATTTACATTGTCTTTCTGGTTTTAGGAGCGTCTTCTGCTTATGCGCCGTATTCTGCACATTGATATGGATGCTTTCTTCGCTTCTGTTGAAGTGGCACGAAATCCTCAGCTCCGCGGCAAAGCAGTAGTTGTCGGAGGGAATTCCGAAGACAGACGCGGGGTCGTGGCGAGCGCTTCCTATGAAGCAAGAGCATACGGAGTGCGCTCCGCCATGCCTTTAGGCAGGGCAAGGCAGCTCTGTCCCCATGCCATCTTTATTCGCGGCAGTCACGGCGTTTATGGAGAAGTGTCCCGCAGGATCAGAGATATCCTCTATTCAGTCACGCCACTGGTACAAATGGCATCTATTGACGAAGCAAATCTGGATATAACAGGCTCGATCCATCTTTTTGACGATGAGGCCGCTCTTGCCCTTTCTCTGAAACAGCGCATTTATGAAAAGGAACAGTTAACCGCCACCGTCGGTATTGCCTCCAATAAAATGGTGGCAAAAATTGCTGCCAATCAGCGCAAGCCGGATGGTTTCCTTGCTGTGCCGAACGGCGAAGAGGCATCTTTTCTCGCACCTTTATCTGTAGCGGAATTGCCCGGCGTGGGCCCGCGATCTCGGGAAATGCTGGAGGAACGCGGGATTCTGACTGTCGGGCAGCTTGCAGCAGTGCCGGAAGCAGTGCTTTCCCGGCTGATGGGCGCGCAGGCGGCGTCAGGTCTGTATGCCGCTGCCCAGGGCGTCGGCAGCGATATTGTCGACCCGGTTCGCACGCCCAAATCGATCAGCCGTGAAACAACTTTTTCTGAAGACCTTCAGGATTGGAAGGAACTCGAAGTTGTGTTATTCTGCCTTGCCGAGCATTGTGCGCATACCCTCCGCTCTGAAGGGCTGGAAGCAGGGAAAGTTACGTTAAAAGTCAGGTACAGCGACTTTGAAACAAAATCCTTTGGCATCACCCTTCCTGAGCCGACCTGTCTGGATACCCGCATTGTAGAGGCTTTGAAACTACTTATACCGAAGGCACAGCAGCGCCGAACCCGTGTGCGCCTTATCGGGGTGAACCTATCGGGTCTCTCCAAAGACCAGCATCAGATGCGGCTTTTTGGCCGGGAGGACAGCGAAAAGTGGGAGCGCCTGCTGCATGCCGTGGACGGTATGCGTGAAAAATTGGGCTTCGATTCCATGCGCCTCGGTAATACACTGAAAGTGAAGAAAAAAGAAGATCCTTCGCCGGAATGACAGTTCCAGTTATTCAGGAAGCGGCGGCCAGTGCCTGCAGCAGTGCAATACGTGTTGCACGAAAGGCCTCAACGTCCGTATTGTAGCGGTCAAAATCGAGAATATGACCTGCTGCCAGCCGATGCGCCTCTTCAGGATTTTTTTCTGCCAGACGGCACAGCAGCTCATGGTCAAAGATACCGTCCCGCATGGCTTCAAAGCGGATGGAATCGAGGGGTCCCTCTTTACCCGGATACACAACCCAGGGGTCTCCGGCAGGAAGATAGGGCGGTCCGTTATGTTCACGGGTTGTATAAACCCGGGGGTCTTCGTTTTTCCACGCATTGTATCCCCAGTGCAGGTAGCCTGTGGCGCCGCTGGTGAAGTTGATCCAATGCAGAAGCCGTGTCTTAATTAACGGAAGTTCGATAAAGCGATTGGCATATTCACCCTGAGGAAATACGCAGGTATAAAACCAGACCTCATCACCGTTCTTTTGGCGTTCCTGATAATGCCCGAAATCCTCATGAAAAAAATTCAGCTGAGGTACCCAGATATCCATGGAGCCTACGAGTTCTTTTGTATGATTTGCTTCTATGATACGCAATGCCGGGGCAAACTCATGAACCAGTGCCGCCAGGGCTTTGTATGTACCCATATTTCGCTGGGTAGGCTCATCGGCAAGATGCTGCATATAAATATCCAGCCAGCCTTTTTCCTTCAGATGTGCTGTCAGGGCCGGGTAAAAAAAGCCGTAAAAAGTGCGGGCTTCTTCGGAATCGGGTGCTGCCGACCCGTTGGTTACAGCCCCGTCTTGTACACTATGGATATACGTTATAAAATCCGAGTCCCAGCCGCCCGAACGACCGCCGATATGCCCGCCCTCAATACGTCCAATGACTCCTTCATCAATGAAAATCTGTACCCACCGGTCAAATTTTTCAAAATCAACTGCCAGCGCACCTTCAGCATTCACATAAAAACGCGAAAGCGCCAGTGGGGAGATCAGAGCAGCATTTTGTCTGTGTTCCGCCATATTCCGGGCATAGCGCCGTAAAAGATCGTAATAAGCGGCAGAATCCGGTTCAGGATTAATTTCCATATGCCGCCATTGCATGGAGAACCAGTTGGTGACCCACAGCCTAGTGCTGTCTACTGTGATGGGATACACTACCAACTTAAGGGGATAAGTCGCTTCCTGTGTGATGCCGCCGCTGTCAGAGCGAACGGTAACTGATGCCTGGTACGCTCCTTCCGGCACAGCTGGCGGAACATGTACACTAATCCACACAGGCTGCGCCTGCTCTGATGGTACAGAGACAGAAGCATCTTCCAACAGCACGTCGGGGAAGTCTGCCGGTGGCTGGCGGAGCTGATCCAGCGAAGGCCTCTGTGACGGACGGTCTACATGAACATAGCCGACAAAGCGCACAGACGCCCCCGGGATGGTTGTTCCGCTTACAGCATTTGAAAAATCGGTCACCGACGCCGAAAGTGTATCCAGGGATGTGTCGGAACGGACAACAATTTGAAATTCACCGTATTCGCCCCGGGCAACATGATCCACAGCTGTACCGGCGGGCTGCGGCTCGGCATCCCGAAAAACTTTTACCAGCGGATCCACAGACCACAGTTGAAGCTCGGCACCGGGAGCGAGAGAGGAAAAAGATAAGAGAATTGCTGTCGCTGAAAGGGTATATACAATTTTTTTACAGCTCATGTTTCTTTCCTTAGACAGTCTGCAAGCAGGATTGTATCTGTACGAATGATAGTGAGCCTTCACTATACCCAAAGGGAAATAGAAGTTGCAATGCGGACTTTAGTGCGAAGTGGCTTTGAATTGCTTCACCGCTTTGCTTACAATGCAATACTCGAAACGGATTGTGAGTATACCATACTGCGAAATAAAGGAAACAAAATGTACAAAAATTTATTTGTGGTTGGCCTGCTGTGCTGTTGCGGGGCAGTGCTGGGTTGTGTATCTGCCAAGGGTGCAGGCAACACTGTTTGCGCCGCTGAAAAGACGGCAGTATTGACTCCGGAAGCGCGCCTGGCGTCATTGAAGCCGGAAGAAGCGCTGTCTGCTGCTGCATTTGAGGAAAAAGTGACTGGTGCCGGCGGCAGTGTCTCTTTTGCGTTCGGCAGCGAACGTTCATTTGCCCAGTGCCATGCCAGTACGCTGGTGGAGACTGCCGATGGCAAAATCATAACAGCCTGGTTTGGCGGCACGGCGGAGAAGAATCCCGATGTCGGAATCTGGTATTCAGTATTCGATGGATCAGAGTGGACTGCTCCTGTCGCCATTGCAAAGGTGGAAGAGACTGCTCATTGGAATCCTGTTCTTTTCAAAGACGAGAAGGATGTGATACACCTCTTTTTCAAAGTTGGGGTGGATGTGCCGCGCTGGAGTACCTGGTGGATGTCTTCTGCAGACAACGGAAAAACCTGGTCGGAGCCGCTGGTGCTTGTTCCCGGTGATGTGGGCGGGCGCGGTCCCGTAAAAAATAAGGCCATTATTCTGTCGGATGGCAGGTGGTGTGCTCCAGCTTCTACAGAAGAGGGGAAATGGGATTCTTTTGTTGATTTCTCTTCCGACGGCGGCAAAAGCTGGCAGCGTTCCATGGACTTTCCCCTTGATCGGAGAAAATTTAAAGGAAAAGGCACCATTCAGCCGACGCTCTGGGAATCGGCGCCGGGACACATCCATGCATTGCTTCGGTCAACCTGCGGTGCAATCTTGCGTTCGGATTCCACAGATAACGGCGTGACCTGGTGTGATACCTATGATACCGGCATGCCCAATAACAACAGCGGCTTAGATCTGATTCAGCTGGAAGACGGCCGTCTTCTTCTTGTGCTGAATCCCGTTGGCGTCAATTGGGGCGCACGCACGCCTCTGTCTCTTGCAGTTTCCAGTGACAACGGCGGCAGCTGGTCTATTCTTGCGCATCTGGAAGATGCGCCGCAGGACACTGAATTTGAGTTTTCCTATCCCGCTATTGTAAAAACCGCAAAGGGAGTGGCAATCTCCTATACCTACAAACGTGACCGGGTCAGGTGCTGGCAGATCCCTCTGGAAGCCCTGTAACAGAATAATTTCGCGAAACGGGTGCCCGTGCGGCACCGTGTTTTAAATAAAATCAATAAGGAGAATACCATGCTGAAACAAAGATTAATACATCCGGATATTCTGGAAGCATTGGCGGCAGCGGGGCACGGTTCAAAAATCCTGATCACCGACGGCAATTATCCCGCCAGCACCCGGCTGGGAGATAATGCCGGGCTGGTCTATCTCAACTTGGCGCCCGGCATGCTTTCTGTTACCGATGTCCTGAAGGTGATTCTCACTGCCATCCCGGTTGAAGAGGCCGCAGTTATGGAACCGGAGACAGGTCCGGAGCCTTCGATCTTTAATGAGTTTCGCGCACTGCTGCCGGACGTCCCCCTGCAGGCCTATAATCGTTTTGAATTTTATGAAGAAGCCTCCGGCCCTGATACCTGCCTGCAGATTGTGACAGGGGAACAGCGTATCTATGCCAATCTCCTTCTCACAATAGGTGTGGTTGCCTGATTTTGCACAAAAAAAGCCGGCAATGCGCACAGAAGGCATTGCCGGCAGGCAAATCAACGGGGAAGGGTCAGGGGATCAGGGTCGCTTTCTTGATGTAGTCCAGGTTGGGGAAGTTTGTTTTCAGATAGGTATTACCATCCTTGGTAATCATCCCCTGATTGGGTTTTTCGCTGTATTCGGAATTGATCGCCTTGACAATGTCCAGTCCTTCAATGACCTTGCCGAAAGGAGAAAAACCCATGGTGTCCAGACGCTGGTTATTGCCGGTGTTGATAAACAGCTGCGTAGTCCGGCTGTTGGGCCCTGAGGTCGCAAAGGTGATATACCCTTCTTTATTGCTTTCTGTGACCGGATCATCCTTGATACGGTTATTTTTCCATTTGGCGGTAACTGCCGGATCAGCAGCAAGCCCGAACTGAACAACAAAGTTCGGAATTACACGAAAAAAACTGCTATTGTCAAAAAATGCGCTTTGCACTAACTCATAAAATCGGTCTGCTCCAAGAGGTGCCCAGTCACGGTGGCATTCAACAACGAAGTCACCATTGGTACACTCGAACTTTACTTTAAATACATCAGGGGTTTTCACAAGGGTCATATCAGAATCCTTTTGGGTTGAAGAGGAGGCATCGGCATCGGCTTCCGGAGCGGCCTTTTCCTCGGCATAAATCTGGTTCAAACGCAACGCAACCTGGTTGCGGGCGATGTGCTCACTCTCAGGAAGCCGATCCGGAGCACCGATAATACTGATTGTCAGCAACAGTGCGGCGCTCAAAAGCAAGGCCGCGGCAATCCGTTTTTTTCTGGTCATGGCTTTTCCTTTTTCTGCAAACCATTGGTACGGCTGAAAACTATGGTGAATACACCAAAAGAGCAGGCTGTATTCCTGCACATGTGTCCTGTTAACGACAAAAAGCTGCCGCGAGGATACCCCTCATTGTTCAATGAGAAGGGGAACGGCTATCCCTGAACTGAAAAGCATCTTCTGAATAACCTGCAGATGATATTCCGCTCATACACATCGGCGCTGAGAATGCTCAAGTAATCCTACCATTTTCATGAAATTCAGTCAAAAAACACATACTTAGACATCACCGATTTGAGCGCCTTTAGGGATGACTGCATCTTTTAAGACCACTACAATTCCGTCACGGATGGCGAATCCGTCTCCATCGGTGTCTTTCAGCCGCTTGGAACCGCGGATCACCACATTGTCTCCTATCCGGGCATTATGATCGATGATAGCCCGGCTGATCTGGGTGTTTCTGCCTATTCCGATGGGATTTTTAAGCGTTGAACCGGCTTCCTCGAAATAATCAGCGCCCAGCACTACGGAGTTTTTAATGACAGCACCGGGCCTCACAATGCTTCGTATCCCGATGATGGAATCCTCAATCAGTGCCTGCTCGATGCGGGTGCCGCTGCAGAGAATGGCATTTATGGTGGTCGAGCGGTCGATCCGCACTCCGGGCAGCATACGGGCGTGAGTATAAATCACATTGTTCGGATCGTGAAATTGAAAGGGAGGCCGGGAGGAAACCATTGCCATGCTGACATCAAAATAAGAGCGCACGGTTCCGATGTCTTCCCAGAAGCCGTAAAACATGTGTGCAAAAACTTTGTGACTTTTCAGCGAATTGGGCAGCAGTTCTTTTCCAAAATCGACCCATTCGGGATGAGATAAAAGAAGATCTGCAAGCACATGCGCTTTAAAAACATAAATGCCCATGGAAGCCAGATAATCTTTCCCATCCGCCGATAAACCGAAATCATCAAATACCTTAGAAGGGGTAATCAGCGAGTCTAAAAGAGCATCATCCGAAGGCTTTTCAACAAAGCGTCGGATTCCGGCATTTCGGTTCACTTTCATAATGCCGAAGCCTTGTGCTGCTTCACGGCTTACCGGCAGGGCGGCAACGGTGATGTCGGCATCCTTTTCTATATGTGTTTTCAGCAGAGTCCTGTAATCCATGCGGTACAGCTGATCGCCGGAAAGGATCAGAAAATGGGAGGTACGGCTCTGGCTGATATGATACAGGTGCTTCCTGACAGCATCGGCAGTACCTTGAAACCAGTCGCCGGTCTCGTTTGTCTGCTCGGCCGCCAGAATTTCTACGAAGCCGCCGTTAAATTCATCAAATTTATACGCACGGTTAATATGCCGGTTGAGCGAGTGACTGTTAAACTGGGTCAGAACACTGATACGGTTGATGCCTGAATTGATGCAATTACTTAGCGGAATGTCCACGAGCCGGTAGCGTCCGCAGAGAGGTACCGCCGGTTTAGATCTTACCTTTGTTAACGGATACAGCCGGGTTCCCCGCCCACCGCCAAGAACAATCGCACTCGTCGTGTTCAATATTTCCTGCTCAGAAAAAGAGAGTGGTTTTGTCATGATCATACAGCCTCCGGTTTAGAATAAAGCCACTGCGTCGGTAAAAAGATTTTTGGCACGCCAGAAAGAGAACAAAGCAGAAAAGACAGAGAGGGAAAGAAAAGAAAAGAGGGGGAGCAGGTCGGATAAGCAGGGCGCGGATAGCCTTGGCCTGCTATTGCGAAGAGCTTAATTTTTATCACTGTCGACCACTCCCTTGAAGACAGCTTGCTTTTTCAGTGTAATTACAGCACTGGAGTAAGAGCACATGCTGATTGTATCACCTTTGGCGGCGAATACTGTAACATTTGCCCTCATCGTGCAGGACTGGGCGGAGAAACAGAGTGAAAGGAGGAGCCGATGCGCAGGAATTTTTCAGAAAACTGAGGGGCAGCGGCGGCACCGTGAAAAGCGCGTGTCAGAGAGGGAGGATGGCTCGGACTTTTTCAATCTGCCGAACCCGGCGTGGCACTTCTTCAGGAACCAGCCGTTCCGAGGTGCCCAGTGCAATCCAATAGGGTTCCACTTCCAGCGATTGCTCCGGGTGGCGGAACAGATACTCTATCAGCGGCTGCGTTATCATTGCATGCGCAAAAGATTCGTCCGTTGTATAGATGGCATATTTCTGGGTGAATTCGCTCTCTTCAAAAAGCGCTTCATCATAACCGACAATATCGCCGAGAACAGAAAGCATGCTCCGGGGATAGATGCGCAGAAAAGGACAGGTCTTTCCGTGCCGTAATGCGGCGAAACTGGAGTAGTGCCATTTTTTTTCCACGCCCAGCCCGGTGCTGAAAGTGTAATCAAAAACCAGGCGAGAACTGTTCTTATCCTGTCCAATCAGAATGTTGAAGGCATACCGTCCACGACCGCGGCGGTGCTGTGCTAAAAAGGCAAAGCGCTGCGGAATGGCATAACTTCTGTAATAATAGCGGTATCCGTGCTTTTTTGCCGTTTCGATGAAAGCACGGCGAATCAGATACTGATAGTAAAAGTAAAGACTTACACCGAGTATGAGTATGCCGGCCAGAAAAAAAGTGAATAGAATATTTCCAAGTACATCATCCAAGGCGACTATCCAAAGGCGAGGGGGTCACAGGTAACCAGCTGTCTTGTTATAGCACATCGGCAATGGCATTACATAAAGCAGGCATGTTTTTTTCTGTCATTCCGGCAACACTGATCCTTCCGGAACCGACAATATAAATTGCGTAGCGTGTCCGAAGCAGTTCCACCTGATCTTTATTCAGTCCTGAAAAGGAAAACATGCCATGCTGCCTGCGGATAAAGGAGAAGTCCTGTTTAACACCCAGACTCTGCAGTGTATCCACAAAAAGAGCGCGCATTTCATTAATACGTTTGCGCATGCCTGCGACTTCCTCTTCCCACATGCCACGCAAAATATCACTTTCGAGAATGGTGGTAACTACCAGGCTTCCATGGGCAGGGGGATTGGAATAATTGGCGCGTATCGCCTTTTCCACCTGACTGAAGGCACGGGCTCCGCTGTCTGCATCGGCAGCGACAAGGGTCAGTGCGCCTACCCGATCCTGGTAAAGGCCGAAATTCTTTGAATAGGAACTGCAGATAAGCACTTCGGGCAGCTGTTCAGAAAGAAGGCGTACACCGACGGCATCCTCATCCAGTCCGGCGCCAAAACCCTGATAAGCAAAGTCAATCAGCGGAAGAAGAGATTTTTCCCTGATTAACTCGGACATGGTAAGCCACTGTTCCTGACTTAAATCAACACCGCTCGGATTGTGGCAGCAGGCATGCAGCAGCAGCACATCTCCCGGGGCGCTTTCCCCGAGACTTGCCAGCATTCCGTCAAAGTCGATGTCCTTGCTGGCAGGATCATAATAGGTGTAGGCTTTTGTTTCCAGCCCTGCAGCCTCGAAGATAGCGCCGTGGTTTGCCCAGGTGGGATTACTCAGCCAGACACGACCCTTCGGATTCCACCGGTACAGGAAGTCACCTGCAACGCGTAAGGCACCTGTGCCGCCTGGTGTGTTTGCTGTATAGGCGCGACCGTTTTCAGTCACCGAATGGCTTTTGCCGAAAAGAAGTGTCCTGGTGGCGTTGGCAAAAGCAGGGGAGCCGGTGATGGAAAGATAGCTTTTTGTTTCCGCTTCTTCCACAAGAATGCGCTCTGCCCGTTTAACAGATTCCAGCACCGGAGTATTGCCTGCCGCATCTTTATAGACACCGACGCCCAGATTAATCTTATTGGGGTTGCTGTCTTTTTTGAATGCTTCTGTCAGTCCCAGGATGCTGTCGGCAGGTGCCATTTGCAGTGTTTCAAACATGGGGTATATACCTCTCCGAATTGCATAAAGGAATGGCTGATACAGTAAGGAACTGCAGAAGAGCGGCTCCTTCGACGGGGAACGTGCATATCATAAAATAAAAAGGGACGTGTGAGCAAAAGAAGACTCCTCAGGGCCTGAAAATCCAAAGGATCTGGAATCATCAGTCCTGTTTCAGATATAACGTATTATGTTCCGGCAAAAGCCTTTATGAGCGACGGGGCCGGAATTGCTGTTGACTGACGTGTCTGTTTCATTTCAGACAAGGAGATTGTTTTCATGATAAAACATTGCTTTATGCTGGCCGTTGTCCTGATAGGATCTATGATTGCTTCAGCGGATCAGTTTGTTTTTACCTCTGAAGAGCCCATAGACCTGACAGCGCCTCCCTCTGCGGCTGTATGTCATTTTCTTCAGGAGGACTTCAGCCCTTTTCGTGAGGCGTTTGTTCAAAACGGGAAGGCAGTGCTTTTACCGGGGGAGCTGCCTGTCGGCTGGTATAAGGTTGATTTCTTAAATGCCGAGGGTAAACTTCTGGATTGGACGTCTATCGCTGTTTTAATACCCCTGCTGAAAAGACCTTCCCCGCAGACTCCGGTCGCAATTGATGTGGCTCTTTCGTGGGTGCCGCCGCCCGGAGAAGCAAGCTGGCGTTCAGTGGCACGCATGGCGGCGCTTGCGGGTGTGTCCATGGTACGTGACCGTATACTTTGGCGCGACCTTCAGCCGGAGCCCGGGCCACTCGTTGCCTATACAAAATATGACGATACGTCTGTAATTCAAAAAGATGCCGGTCTCGACATTCTTCAGGTGTTCCACGATGTGCCCTACTGGATGTTGGGCTATCCACAGGGTAAAAGACATATCCCTGAAGACCTTCGCCTGGTCTGGCGGTTCTGCCGCGAAGCTTCCGCAAGATATAAAGATACAGTTCAGGCATGGCAGCCCTGGAACGAGGGGAATACACGCACTTTCGGCGGCCACAGCACCGATGAACTGGCGTCCCACCAGAAAGCTGCTTTTTTCGGATTTAAAAACGGCAATCCCGATGCTACCGTATGCTGGGGACCTTATGCAGGTGTTGTTTCCGAGGCACAGTATAAAACAATCTCACTTAATCACGCTGGCGCATACTGTGATGTTTACTCGATGCACAGCTATGACTGGCATTTTGATTATCCACGCCTCCGGAAATGGGTTTTTGAAGCTGCCGGCGGGAAGCCTGTGTGGGTGAGTGAATCTGATCGGGGCATGAAGTCGGATCCGGAATCAGAACTGGGTGATTTAACCTGGCCTTACGAAAAACTGAAAGCGTCTTTTGTCGTTCAGTCCGTTGCTTCCAGTCTCGCAAGCGGCGTGGCGCGCCATTTTCATTTTGTGCTCCCCTGGTATATGGAACAGAACAACACAGTGCAATTCGGACTGCTCCGAAAAGATGGATCGCCGCGTATGGGCTATGTGGCATATGCTGCTGCAGGGCGTCTTCTTGCGGATGCACACTATCTTGGCCAATGGAAAGATGCTTCTCACTCAACACTTTTTGCTTTCGCATTTCGCTCAAAGCCTCATGGGGAGAGCAGGGATGTGCTTGTCGCCTGGGCAGAAGAGAGAAACGAATGGAAAGACCGCGGCAATGAAAGCGTGCCGCTGCATTTGCCGGATGGTCTGAATGTGGAAAGCGCATGGGATTTTCTGGGAAGGCCTCTGCCTTCAGTAATCCCTGAAACAGCGACGGGAACTCCTGTTTTTCTTGTGTTTTCTGAAGGAGCATTGCAGCAACTGGCGCTGTATAAAGAGCCGTTGCCTGACAGGATTCAATATGAAGAGCCTTGTCCCGTCGTGCTTCAGTTTGTCGCACCGGTAGAGGAGCTTCAGCAATGGACGGCTAACTGGTCTGAAGAACACTATCGCACGGCGCTTCCGGGAAAGCAGCATTGGGAACTGGCAGCATATAATTTCAGCGATCATGCTCTTTCCGGCAGTGTTGCACTCACTGAACTGCCCGCCGGCTGGGCATTGGAGCAAAGCAGCTGGGAAGTGCAGCTGCAGCCCATGGAGCGTCTTGTGCTTCCTCTGAAGGCTGAGATTACAGCAGACGGGCTGCCGGAGCAGGAAGAGCCTTTCCGGCTGGTATTTCGTGGTGATTTTGGTGCGGGGCAGGAAGCACATCTTGCGGTTGCTTTCCGTCCGCCTGCAGAAAAAACAGGAGGGGAGCAGTAAAGATCAGGTTCCGCTGCGCGGTCGGTTGCTCAAATGCTTCAGGTGGTACAGAAACGCCTGGGCCTCCCGGGGCGTGAGTGAATCCACATCCACCTCTTCCAACTCTTTTTCCAGAGGCCCGGGCCCGGTTTCTTCAACAGGAGCAAAGAGGAACATTTGCTGCGCCCCGGACTCTGTGGCACCTGTCGCCGGCCCGCCCGCTTCCAGCGATTCGAGGATTTTGTGTGCCCGCTTCAGGACCTGTCCGGGGAGTCCGGCAAGCTTCGCCACCTGAATGCCATAGCTGTGATCGGCGCCACCGTCTACTACTCTGTACAGAAAGACGATGGAATCGTGCCAGTCGCGCACGGCGACGCTGATATTGCGCGCATGCTCAAGTTTGTCCCCCAACTCTGTCAGTTCATGGTAATGGGTAGCGAAGAGGGTGCGCGCTTTTATGGTGTCGTGGATATATTCCGCTACGGACCAGGCAATACTGATGCCGTCATAAGTGCTGGTGCCTCTGCCTATTTCATCGAGAACAAGGAGGCTGTTTTCGCCCGCACTGTTTAAAATTGCGGCTGTTTCGATCATTTCGACCATAAAGGTACTCTCGCCCCGAACGAGATTGTCCGATGCGCCGACCCGGGTGAAAATGCGGTCAACCAGACCGATGCGCGCCTGTGAGGCTGGCACATAGCTGCCCATCTGTGCCATGAGGCAAATTAATGCCACCTGACGGAGGTAGGTGGATTTTCCCGCCATGTTCGGCCCCGTCATGATCAGCATCCGGGAGCCGTTCTCGCCCAGCCGTGTATCGTTGGGCACAAATTCGCCCTGCTTATTGAGATCTTCCACAACAGGATGCCGTCCGTCCCGTATATGGATTTCTCCGGACAGATCCAATTCAGGACGGCAGTAGTTATGAGTTGCCGCCACTTCCGCCAGTGAAGAGATCAGATCCAGAGATGCAAGAGCATCGGCAGTTTTGCGGATGCGTTCAGACGCAGCAGCGACCTGATTGCGCACCGTGATAAAAATCTCATATTCCAGATCCTGCATTTTTTCCTGCGCTGTAAGGATCTCTTCTTCATGTTTTTTCAGGGCGGGCGTAATATAGCGTTCCGCATTGGCAAGCGTCTGTTTGCGCTGGTAATCATCAGGGACCTGATGCGCCTGCCCCCGGCTCACTTCTATGTAATAACCGAATACGCGGTTGTACCCGACTTTCAGTTTTGCTATCCCCGTACGATCCCGTTCTGCCTGCTGCAGTTTTGCGATCCAGTTTACGCCGCCACGCACCAGATCCCGCAGCCTGTCAAGTTCCTCATGGTATCCTTCACGGATCAGACCGCCCTCGTTCAATGTGAGTGGCGGCTCGTCAGCGATGGCAGTTTCTATAAGGTATGCGATATCTTCCAGCGGATCCAGAGCGGACTGCAAGTCCTGAAGGAGAGGAGACTGAAAACTTTCCGCAATTCTGAGGATTTCCGGAAGCAAAGAGAGTGTGGTGCCCATTGACTTTACGTCTCTTGCATTGCCGGCGCTTGCGGTGATCCTGCCCAGAAGCCGCTCCAGATCGGGCATTCCTTTCAAGGCTTCCCGCAAAGAAAGACGAAGTGTTATTTCATCAAAAAACTCGTTGACCCCATCCAGCCGCTCTTTCAGCGGTTCGAGTTCCGCCAGAGGGTGCAGAATCCAATGGCGGAGTTTCCGTTCGCCCATGCCGGTCAGGGTTTTATCCAGCACGCCCAGAAGCGAGCCCCGTTTCGATTTGTCGTGCATGGTCGCTGTCAACTCAAGATTGCGCTGCGTATTCGTATCCAGAGCGACATATGCAGAGGGGCGCTGATGCCTCGGAAGACCCAGTTGGGGGATCCCTTCCCGCTGTGTTTCTCTGAGATAGGAAATTACAGCGCCTGCGCATCCGAGTGCCGGACCGGATAAAGCCAGTTCACCCAGTCCTTGAAGCGTTTTCAATCGATAATACTGCAGCAGCGTTTCTTTTCCGTAGGCCGGGTCAAATTCATCGGAGGGGCGTCGGGCAAGGGCGGTGTCCGGAAACCTTTTTTTTACTTCCGACCACAGCCCCTCCTGATTCTCATCAGGCAAAAGAATTTCCGCAGGAGTCAGACGCGCAATTTCATCAAAGAGCGTTCCCGATGCTTCAGAAACGCACACAGTCAGAAACTCTCCTGTTGTCATGTCGGCAAAAGCGGCGGCGGCCTCTTCACCGTTAGCGCAAAGAGCGGCAAGGAAATTGTTTTGCCCGTCCTCCAGCAGTTCCGGTTCAAGTACCGTGCCCGGTGTAACGGTTCGAACTACCTGACGTTTGACGATACCTTTCACATCTTTGGGATTTTCCATCTGCTCGCAGATGGATACGGAGCGCCCCAGGCGGACAAGTTTTGCCAGATAGCTGTCCACAGCACGCACCGGTACACCGCACATGGGAATTCGACGCTCCTTTTCCGCCCCGTCTCTGGAGGTCAGCGCCAGATTCAGAAGGGAAGCGGCTTCGAGAGCATCTTCGAAAAAGAGCTCATAAAAATCGCCCATACGAAAAAAAAGAAGCGTATCCGCACTCTCCATTTTTGCCTGTAGATATTGGCGCATGGCGGGTGTGGTGTGGTGTGGGGAGATTTCGCTCAGTTGCATCCATTTTTCAGTCATGACGGGTATTATACCTGTTGAGACTGAACTACATCACCTCAGAGGCCGGGCGGGCAATCCAGCGGTGAACGTGCACGCATGAAAAACATTTAGCCGGAAAGCCTCTCCTCCTGATACAATTTCAGTAAACCGCAAAGGAAACAACATGCGTTACTGCCCCTGTATTCTTATCGCCCTCTGTATGGCCTGGAATGCTGCTGCCTTCAATGAACCTGTCGATCAGGCAGGGCCGCTGAAGGCCGTTTTAAACGTCCCGGACGCGATGACCGAAAAGGACAGCCCCCTATCTGGCTCTTTACTGCTGCATTGCGATTATGCTTCAGCAGAAGGCAATTTTACGCTTCGCACTATTGACGGGTGGCAGATAGAACCCAGTGAGAAAACAGATTTCTTTTTGAACAAAGGGGAGAGCCGCGAATTTCCCCTGTCGGTTACGGCAGACCCTGACAGTTTCAATGCGATCTATCCAGTTCACGCTTATATAGACTTTAAAACAGAAGAAGGGCAATTTACGCTGCACCCTGTTCAGCTGATCTATACACGATTTGAGGCGGTTCCCAGGCCGGACAGCATATTGCCCTGGCAGCCCTTTGCGCTTAAACACAGCAGGACAAAACTTCTGGCGATCCCTGTTCACCGAATGCGCGTGCAGACAGTCGGGAGAGCGGTCACCATTCTGCCGACCGGATTTTCCGGGACGGAAAGAGCAACGCATGCCGAAATTCTTCCTTATGGGGTTTTGTCGCTTCCTGAGCCGCACGAAACACTTTTTGCCCATCCTCCGTGGAAAGGCGGCGCCCGGGGTTCTGTTATCCGTGAATACTACTTGAATCTTCCTGCCAATTCTCCCATTCGTTTTCAGTCCGCTGTGGCTATAGGAAAGCATAATGAGGGGCAGGAGCCGCCCAGTGACGGCGTCACTTTCAGAGTGCGCCTCGTGCCGGAGAATGCGCCCGAAGATGCCCCGGGTGAAATCTTATGTGAAACCCATACCAGTTCTTTTGTCTGGCAGAATTTATCCTGTGACTTAAGCGCCTATGCCGGGCAGACAGTACGTCTTCTGCTTGAAACGCACCCGGGACAGAATCTGGATACAACCTGCGACAGAGGGCTGTGGGGGGATCCCGAAATCCTGATAAATAAAACGGAAGAAGACGAACTTCCGTATTCATCACAAAAATATTTACTCGGCGCAATTACCATAGAGGGGCACACATCGGAGGTGTTTTTTCAGCCCGGCCGCAGAGGGCTTCTGGATGGCACAATGACTTTTTCCGGCACCGGAGGAGAAGTGTCTTTCCGGGGATTTTCAGTGAAAGTGTTTGGTGAAGAACTGAAAGAAAATCTGGGTGCCAGTACGCTTGCCGCCGTTCAGATTGAAGACAAAAACAACGGTATCCGAATCCGTCATTCTTTTCAGAATCCTCTGGGCGACTTTGAACTGATCGGAGATCTGTCTGTTCCGGAAGGGACAGCGCTTCGGGTTGAATTGCGCATCGGGGCGGCGCCGAGTCCGAAGCCCTGGCTGATTTGCTTGCTCGAACAAGTGGAAACAGGGCCGTGGAATGCCCGGGCAGCGCGGGTGTATGCGGGTATGGGTAATGTCATCTGTAATCCTGAAGCTTTTACACTTGCGCCCGACGGGCATCAGCTGGCAACTTCTTTTGTCGGGTTTGATTTTGAGTCCGGCCTTTCTCTTGTGCAGGCACTGAAAGCGCCGCCGTCCCGCCTGAAAGTATCGCCGAAAGACCGTGTTTATACCCTGGAGGCAGGAGTCGTTGCGGATTATCATTTTCTTCCGGCAGAAAATGTCTGGGCAGCGGTGCGTGCATGGCGTGATATAAACGGTTTGAATGCCGGACGCGGCGTAGAACAGCTGGCAGGGCGTTTCACCTTTGATCTCTGGGGCGGGCGATATGCGCCATCACAGGAAGCGCTTCAAAGAAGCTTTCGCTACGGGCTGACAAACAGCGTCGTAATCTGGCACAGCTGGCAGCGGTACGGGTATGACTATCGGCTGCCCGATATCACGCCGGCAAATCCCAATCTGGGTTCTCTGGAAGAATTTCAAAGCCTGATTCGCACCTGTCAGGAGCAGGGAGCGCTCTTTGCTCCTCATGACAACTACATTGATTTTTACCCCGATGCTGAAGGTTTTACCTACGATGCTGTCGCTTTCCAGAAAAACAGGGAGCCGGTCTGGGCGTGGCTGAATGAAGGCAGGGGAGCGCAGTCCTTTCGCTGGCGCCCCACAGCATTCCGCCCTTTTATGGAAAAGAATATCCGCTGGGTTCGGGATTGGCTGCATCCGGATGCTTATTTTATTGATGTATGGGCAAGTCTGATGCCCTGTGATACGTGGACGCAGGACGGGCAGCTGGAAGACCGTATGTGCTGCCGGAAGGAATGGCAAAGCGCCTTCCATTGGATTCAGGATGCATTGGGCGGCAAGGCGCCCATGATTTCCGAGAGCGGCCATGACCAGCTGGTGGGGTATGTCGACGGTGCGCAGGCGAACCATTTACGGGTGGATGCGGACCCGCCGCCGGGACGGGACTGGGGAAGCACCTGGCGCATACGGTGCAGCGATGCTGAGCGGATTCCCTGGAGCGATATGGCGTATCATGACCGCTTCGTTTATCAGGGGGCAGGATATAACCCCCGGTATTCTGCCGGGTGGCGTCAGGATCTGCATGGCATTTTCAGCGATGATTATATTTCAACCGAAATGCTGACAGGTCATCCTGCCATGACACCGGCAGCATTCAGCCGGGACGGAGTCCGAAAATACTGGCTTTCCAATGATTTCATAACACGTATTGCCCTGAACCCCATGGAATACCATCATTTTGAAGACGATGACATTCACCGGCAGCATATCCGGTACGCCAATGGTGCACAGATCTGGGTTAACCGGGGCGAGAAAGATTGGGACATAAAAGGACATGTTCTGCCGCCTTTCGGTTTTTATGCTGAAGCGGGCGACGCTGCCTGCGCCATAGAAAAGAAGCAGGAGACGCTGGTTGAGTGGAGCCGTGCTCCGGAAAGGCTGTATTTAAATGCCCGGAGAGCTCCTGAAGCCTGCCTGCCTCTGCAGCTGCTTGCAGCGGATATAACGTCTGTCGGCGGCCGCACAATCCAATTATCTTTAAACTGGGATCTCCGGGCGCCTTTGGATCCGGCGATGCGGATTTTTGTTCATTTTATCGACAGTAAAGACAATATAGCATTTCAGGCGGATCATCCTTTCCCTGCAGAGGCCGCATCGGAGGCGAAAGCTTTTTCCACTGCTGCACAGGCACAGCTGCCTCCTGAATGCCAGACAGGCGATCACTTTGAAATAAGGGTAGGCGTGTTTCAGCCCGGGAAAGGGCAGTGCCTGATGGAGCAGGCGCATCATGAACGCCGCTTTATTGCTGCAGGAACGCTTGTTTTTGAAGGAGAAGAAGGGAAACTGCCCCGGATTTCCTATGCAAAACAGGTGCTCGAAACAGACCCTTATTACCTTCGCATGAACAGAGAGGGAAAGGCGGTTTCCTTTGAGGAGGCTGTGACCGACGGCGCTTTCCGTCTGACCCGGGAGGGGGCGCGCCTTATTCTTCTGCCTCTTCCTGACAGCCCTGCTTTTGACATTTCTCTGAATCTGGAGGCATTGCCCTTTGCTGCGGCAAAGCCCGGCCAAATAACAACTGAGAAACAGGACGGAACCCGGCTGCATGAATCCCTTGAGGAAAGCGGCACAGAACTCAGCCTGCATGTGGCAGCGGATACGTTTGCACTTTATCTGGAATAAAGCGGAACAGAGAAATGGAAAGGAAAAATAGGAGGGGATGGTGGGCGATGCGGGAATCGAACCTGCGACCTCCACGATGTCAACGTGGCACTCTAACCAACTGAGCTAATCGCCCACAGCACGGAGAGTATAGCAAACATTTTGGTGCTGAATCAAAAGTAAGGAACCGGCAGGATGAGAAGGCTACCCTTCCGCCGTAATGGTGCCTGCCACATCGAGACCCAGTTCACGGCACGCCAGTTCGCGCAGCTTGTATTTCTGGATTTTCCCGTTGGCAGTCAGCGGAAATTCCTGAATAAAGAAGACATATTTGGGCACTTTATACCGGGCAATTCGGGTGCGTGAAAAGTCTCGCACGTCGGCTTCTGTGATGTCAGAGCCGTCTTTCCGGATGATGAAAGCGGCAACCACCTCTCCATATCGCTCATCGGGGACACCTGCAACCTGAACATCCAGAATGCCGGGCATGGTATGCAGAAACTCTTCAATTTCCCGGGGAGAAATGTTCTCGCCGCCCCGGATGATGATGTCTTTGCTTCTCCCGGTAATCCGGTAATACCCGTGTTCATCGACCGTGGCGAGGTCCCCGCTGTGCAGCCAGCCTTCTGCGTCTATGACTGTTGCAGTGGCTTCCGGCATATTGTAATAGCCTTTCATCACATTGTAGCCCCGGCAGCAGAGTTCGCCTTCCTGATTGGTCCCGAGTGTTTCGCCTGTTTCAGGATCAACGATTTTCACTTCCATACCCGGCAGCTGTCTGCCTACAGTACTGACACGGCGCTCTATGGAATCCTCGGTGCTTGTCTGGGTAATTACCGGTGATGCTTCAGTCAGACCGTAGGCAATCGTGATCTGATCGCAGTGCATATCTTTAATGACACGTTTCATGATTTCGATCGGGCAGGGAGAGCCCGCCATGATTCCGGTGCGCAGCGAACTGAGGTCAAACATGGAAAACATGGGATGATTCAGTTCCGCATTGAACATGGTCGGCACGCCGTAAAGAGCCGTGCATTTTTCCTTCTGTACCGCTGCCAGAGTGACGAGAGGATCAAAGGTTTCCACCATGACCAGCGTGCCTCCGTGGGTAAGGGTTGCCATGACGCCCAGCACGATACCGAAGCAGTGAAATAAGGGCACAGGCAGACAGACCCGGTCGGCGTCGGTGAATTGCTGGCGCTCCCCTATATGAAAGCCGTTGTTGAGAATATTCCGGTGTGTCAGCATGACCCCTTTAGGGAATCCGGTGGTGCCCGAAGTGTACTGAATGTTGACTACATCGTCACAGTCCAGTGAGTCACGGACGTCCCGTAGAAATGCGTCGGAACATTGAACACCCATCTGGAACAGCTCAGGCATGCTGTACATACCGCGATGTTTTTCCTGACCCATGAAAAGGACATGTTTCAAATGCGGGAACTCGCTATTGACAAGCATGCCACGGGGACACTGGCGCAGTTCTGGAATAAGAGCGTAAACGGTATCTACATAGCTGACATCACGGAACCCGTCCACAATCGCCAATGCTTTCATATCCGACTGCTTCAGCACATAGGCAAGTTCATGGCTTTTGTAGGACGTGTTGACTGTAATCAGCACAACACCTATCTGGGCAGTGGCAAAGAAAAGCGTGAGCCAGTCGGGTACATTGCGCGCCCAAACGCCCAGATGATCTCCACGGCGGAGCCCAAGCTGCAGCAGTCCTTTGGCAAGCGCTTCGCTTCGCTGTTCAAATTCATTCCAGGAGAAGCGCAGACCCCTGTCGGGATAAATCATAAAATCCTGAGTGCCGTGCTGGGCTGCCTGTTCACGAAACACAGCACCTATCGTTTTATCTATGACGATCATACAACGCTCCAGAGGGAATTCGTATTCAGTTGTTTTCACTCAGAAGGGCGCATAGACAACAGCGAGAATCCGGGCGCATGCAGTGTCTGCCGCCCGGACTTCATGAGGCACAATGGAATCATAGTAGATGCTGTCGCCCTGTTGCAGTATGTGCGTTTCCCGTCCCAGGGTCACCTGCACCGCTCCGCTCAGAACGAACAGAAACTCTTCACCTTCATGGGAAGAAAGAACGGGGGCTGTGTTCTCCGAGGGGGCCACATCAATGAGGAAAGGTTCCATGTTCCGGTCGTGTTTGGCAGCGCCTAAAGAATAAAAATCGAGCGTACCTGTTTTCTGCGCACCGGATCCTGTGAAGCGGAGAACATCGGCGGCGTTTCCCTGACGAACTATCACGGGACCGGGGATGGACTCCCCGTCAAGAAAAGTGCCGAGACGCACGCCGAGAGCTCTGGCAATTTTCATGAGCGGTGCAA
>Ga0116183_1000279_pt1 | contig 60334 bp, 51 predicted proteins | sample AD_UKC078_MetaG_FD_89753 | JGI IMG/M metagenome (GOLD analysis project Ga0116183, IMG submission 89753) | Active sludge microbial communities of municipal wastewater-treating anaerobic digesters from USA - AD_UKC078_MetaG | ecosystem: Engineered > Bioreactor > Anaerobic > Digestate | place: USA...
AGAAATATTTTTGTAGGTTGAAGAACACACTCTAAACATTATTATTTCTATGCTTGTACTAAGAAGAAGCTATTAGTAAATGACCATTAACTCACCCCTCTTTCTTTTTAAAGCCTTCGGCGAAGGCGGCGAGGATGATGGCGGGGATAACAGGTGCAAGCCAGATGATACTGAGGAAGGTGTAGTACGTGAAGAGGGTGCCGGCAGAAAAGCAGACATAGAAAAAGAGGGCGATATTAAAGATACCGGGAAGGATGATTGCTGCGAGGATGCCCCAGATGCTCCAGTGCTGCCAGGCGAGGTAAAGCGTGTAGATCTCGTAGTAAATGAGGACACCGCCCCCTGCCAAAAAGAGAATCAGGGCGGCTGCGTGGAAAAAAGTGCCCAGGGGATGCTTCATTGTCGCAGGCTCCTATTCGTCGTCCTCCGGGACTTCATAAAGCTGGCGGAGGCGTTCAAGTTCCTGCTTCGCTTTTTGGATTTCCTCGGCGTAGTCGGGGTTGTTGTATTCGTTGCGGAGTTCGTGGGGGTCTTCCTGCAGGTCGTAGAATTCCCATTCGTCGAGGGTATAGAAATACATGAGTTTGTAGCGTTCCGTGCGGACGCCGTAATGTTTGTATACGGCGTGTACGGCTTTTTCGCCTTCGTAGTAGTGGTAGTAAATGGACTTGCGCCAGTCGTCGGCTGTCTCACCGCGGAGAAGCGGCAGCATACTGGTGCCCTGCATATTGGCGGGGACAGCCGCCCCTGCCGCTGCAAGAAAAGTTACGGCATAGTCGAGATTCTGCACCATGGCATCAATCTCACTTCCCGGTTTGATAACACCGCGCCATCGTGCGAGCAGCGGTGTACGGAGCGATTCCTCATACATAAAGCGTTTGTCGAACCAGCCATGTTCCCCGAGATAAAAGCTCTGATCGGATGAATAGAAAATCAGCGTATTCTTATCCAGTCCGCTTGTCTCCAGATAATCCAGCACTCTGCCCACATTATCATCCACAGAAGCCACACAGCGCATATAGTCCCTGATATAGCACTGGTACTTGAAGCGGACCAGTTCTTTCCCCTGATACTTGCCCGACCAGTATTCCTCATTGCGCGCTCTGTATGCATCCTCCCAGTCAGCCCTCTGTTCCGCCGTCATCCGTTCAAAGATGTCTTTCCATTCAGCGCTTCCTTCATCTTCTTTACGGAAGAGTTTCAGATCAGCGCCGGGCCGCATGGTTTTTTCGATAGTCATATCCTGTTTATGAGCAGCGGTACCGCGGGTGGCATAATCATCAAAGAGTGTCTCCGGTTCGGGGAAAACGGTATCCTCATAGGTACGCAGATGCTTCGGCGACGGCAGCCATTCGCGGTGGGGTGCGTTGTGCTGGACCATCATCATGAAGGGTTTTCCGTTGTCCCGTTCGTGCTCAAGCCAGTGCAGCGCCTTGTCGGTGACCAGGTCGGTCACATAGCCTTCATTGCGCTTCTGCCCCTCTTTGGTAATGAAATCGGGATTGTAATAATCGCCCTGACCGGGCAGAATTTCCCAATGATGAAACCCCGTGGGATCGCTGTGGAGATGCCACTTTCCGAAGAGCGCCGTTTCGTATCCCGCCTGTTGCAGGAGTTTCGGGAAGGTCTGCTGACTGCCATCAAAACGGCTCCGGTTGTCTTTGTATCCGTTTTTATGGCTGAAGAGACCGGTGAGCACCACGGCACGGCTGGGCCCGCAGATGGAGTTGGTCACAAAACTGCTGCGAAAGAGCGCACCTTCTCTGGCGATACGGTCTATATTGGGCGTCGGTGCCACTTCCGCCAGCCGGCCGCCATAGGCGCTGATCGCATTCTGCGCATGGTCATCACAGCAGATCCAGATGATATTGGGCATCTGCTGTGCATGGCAGAGCCTCGGCAGCAAAGCGGCCATTGCCGCCGCAGCGCCGGTCTGCTTGAGAAAAGTACGTCTTGTAAGCATCACTCACTCCTTCTAACTTTTATGACACTGATCCGCTCAGGGGATCATGCATTTCTTTCTGCAGCCGCTGCAGCTGCTCCTGCAGTTCCTTCAATGTTGCGCCATGTTCCGGCACCTCACTAAGATCCTGCAATTCAAAAGGATCTTCCTGCAGATCATAAAGACGGTACCGGCTCACGGTAGGATAATAAATCATCTTGTACCGTTCCCCGCGCACCATCCGCTGCAGCATCATATAAGCACCGTAAATATGGGGGCGCAGGCTGCTTTCCTCTCCGCGCAGCAGCGGCAGCAGACTTCTGAAATCCATGGGTGTTTCCGGAGCCACTGCGGCAAGCTCCAGCAGGGTCGGCACAAAATCCTGCATATATACCAGCGCATCACAGCGCCGGTCGGCAGCGATTCCCGGCCCGCTCATGATCAGCGGCACTTTCATGCTGTGCTCGTACATATTCTGCTTGCCCATGAATCCGTGTGAGCCGATGGAAAGTCCGTTGTCCCCGGCCAGAATAATATAAGTATTTTCCGCTCTGCCGCTCCGCTCCAGGGCATCCAGAATCCTGCCGATCTGCGCATCAAGATGAGTGATAATCGCATAATACTCGCGCAGATGGGTCCGGATCGCAAAAGGTGTACGGGGAAAAGGCGCCAGCCGTTCATCCCGCATATCCGCCGAACAGCCGATTTCATCCTTGTAGGGATAGCCGGGCAGAAAGTTGGGTGGCAGCGGGAGTGCGTCCGCTGTGTACTGATCCAGCCAGGCGTGCGCAGTCTGTCGGGGGTCGTGGGGCGCATTGAAAGCAAGATACATGAAAAAAGGCTCATCGCCTGCTTCTTTTCGGAGGAAAGCGACCCCGTCATCGGCGACTACTTCGCTCCAGTGTTTTCCTCCGGTGAAATAACCGCCCTGTGTTGTATCGGCAGGATCGAAGGGATCAGGCTTTTGCTCTTCCGGCCGCCTGTACTGGCTTTCGATATCGGGTGGCATGCCGGGCCGCTCATGACGTGCCCGCTGAAACACTTTTGCCGGGTTGCAATTCACATGCCACTTGCCTGACATGAATGTGCGGTAGCCCGAAGCCTGCATCCGCTGCGGCCAGAGCTTTCCCGCCGCTGCCTGTTCCGGAAGCGACGCATCGAGAGCATGGGTATCCCAGAGATTTCTGCCGGTCATTACCATGGCACGGCTTGCCATGCAGATGGCTCCATGCCAGCCGCCCTGATTGTAGCAATTGGTAAAGGCGGTACCCTGCCGTACCAGACGGTCAATGTTCGGAGTCCGGATGGCATTACAACCGAGGGCATGAATGGCGTCAGCACGGTAGTCGTCTACGAAAAGAAAAAGGAAATTGGGGCGGGACGACTCGGCAGTTTGCGCTGTTACCTGAAGCAATGCCGGGAGTGCCCCTAAGGACAACGCAGTCTGCGTCAGAAATGTACGTCTGCCACAGGACTCATACATACCGGAATTCCTCACATCTGATTATATCTTCATGCTACTGCATCGACAGGATTCAATCAAATTTTTGAAAAGGTGCCGGTCATATCTGTAATTTTTCCACCTGTAAAATCGCATTTGAAACAACCAAAGAGATACAATAGGAAAAGATTTTTAACGACCATCTCTTTTGAGGAGCCGCTCATGATCAGTTCTCTTCTCGTGCTCACCGCTATGCTTGCCGCACCTGCTCCCTGGCAGATCGCCACTTTCCAGACCGATATCACCATTCCCGTCGGGCATGCCTGTATGAGCGGCGGCGTGAAACCTGCTTCAGAAATCGTTGATCCTCTTTATGCGCTGGGCGTGGTGCTGCTGGGTCCGGAAAAACCTGTCGTATGGGTGACGGTTGACTGGTGCGAAGTGCGCAATGATGCCTATGACCACTGGCGCAGTGCTCTGGCAGAAGCGGCAGGTACCACACCCGACCGGGTTCTGCATACCAGTGTGCATCAGCATGATGCTCCGGTCATCGATTATGCTGCTCAGTCTCTTCTCGACGAGGCAGGGCTTCCTGGCGCTCTGTGTGACAGCGATTTTGCCCGTGCGTGTGTGGAGCGGACGGCAGCGGCTCTGAAAGAAGCATTGAAATCGCCCAGACCCGTAACCCATTACGGCATCGGTCAGGCAAAGGTGAAGCAGGTCACCTCCAACCGCCGGGTCGTTCTCGATGACGGCACCGTCACTTACGGCAGAGGCAGTGCGACCCGAGATCCCAAACTCAGTGAAAAGGACGAGGGTATCATTGATCCCTGGCTGAAAACCCTTAGTTTCTGGGACGGTGACCGGCCGCTGGCGGCACTGAGCGCGTACTCCACCCATCCCATGAGTTATTACGGTCAGGGTGGTGTATCCGCTGATTTTGTCGGGATGGCGCGGGCAAAACGGCAGGCGGAAATGCCGGATGTATTTCAGATGTATTTTACCGGCTGCAGCGGCGACACCACTGCCGGAAAATTTAATGACGGCGCCCCGGAGAACCGCCCCGTACTTGCCGAGCGGATGTATGAGGGCATGAAAGCCGCCTGGGAAAACACCGTGTGTTATCCCCTGGAGCAGGTGATCTTCCGTAAAGCACCGCTTTATCTTGAGCCCAAGAATTTCGGCGGGTATTCGGAAGAAGATGCGCTGGCAACACTTGCCAATGAAAGTGCACCGACTTTTCACCGGAATCTCGCAGCCATGACACTCAGCTGGCGGAAACGTGTCGCCGAGGGCAGAGCGATCGATGTGCCCGCCGTGGACTTCGGTCATGCCCGTTTTCTGATTCTTCCCGGCGAGAGTTTTGTGGGTTATCAGATCCTCGCTCAGGGAATGAGCCCTCAGGCCCCGGTAGTGGTTGCGGGTTTCGGTGAATGCGCCCCCGGATACATCCCCACCGCTGCCGCCTCTGCGGAAGACTATAATGAAGACAAATGGTGCTGGGTCGAGCCGGGCGCCGAGCCGCTGATTACAGATGCGCTTGCGCTCGCTCTGGACGGACGATAAATAAAAGGCTTCAACTGCCGGGAAGGGTCTTGTAATGGTTCAAGGGCCTGTGCTGGTCGCCGTGGTACTTTTTTCCGTTCTGTTTATAGTGGCAGCAACCGCAAAATTCCGTCTCCATCCTTTTCTGGCGCTCATTGCCGCCGCCTACCTTACCGGCATACTGGCGCATATGCCTCTCACTGAACTTGTCGACACTGTCAATACCGGCTTCGGTAATATGATGCGCCACATAGGGCTTGTCATCATTACAGGCACGATGATCGGCGTGATCCTGGAAAAATCGGGAGCCGCTTTGTGCATGGCGGAGAAGACCCTGTCACTCCTGCGCGGGCGGGCACCGCAGCTTGCCATGTCGCTCATCGGCGGTCTGGTCAGCATTCCTGTTTTCTGCGACTCGGGTTATGTAATTCTTTCAAGCCTGAATAAAGCGGTTGCCCGCCGTGCCCGTGTACCGCTGGCATCCATGTCGATCGCACTGGCAACAGGCCTCTATGCCACGCATACGCTTGTGCCGCCCACACCCGGACCCATTGCGGCGGCAGGCAATTTGGGCGCATCGGATTATTTGGGATTGGTGATCCTCGTCGGATTGGTCGTTTCCTGCTTTGCCATTGCCGCCGGTTATTTCTGGGCAATGCTTGTGGCAGCCCGCTTTGCCATTGAAGGCGAGGGAAAAGAAGAAATCACCGGCGACATCGGGCCAACGCAGAATCTTCCGCCTGTCTTCAAATCCTTCGCTCCCATTGTGATCCCGGTGCTGCTGATCGGGCTGGCATCTGTCGTGCGTTTTTCCTCCTGCCAGAGCACCGCAGCCGGATTTATCCTCTTTTTGGGAACTCCCGTCACAGCATTGCTCATCGGTTTTCTTTTTGCGTTGCTGCTCCTTCCCCGTGCCGATGGAGCCTTGCTTAACGAGTGGGTCAAAGAGGGCGTGCTCCACGCTGCCCCCATACTTCTGATCACCGGAGCAGGCGGTGCCTTTGGAGCAGTACTCAGCGCAACTCCCATCAGCGACCTGGTCAAAGAGCTGGCAGAAGGCGGTCTCCTCGGCGGCCCGCTGGTACTGCTGCTCCCCTTCCTCATTGCCGCCGGTCTGAAAACAGCGCAGGGATCGTCCACCGCCTCCCTCGTCATGACATCGGCACTGGTCGCTCCCTTTCTCCCGACCCTCGGCGTGACCTCTCCACTCCAGCTCAGTCTGATGGTCATGGCGATAGGTGCGGGTTCCATGACGGTATCTCACGCCAACGACAGTTATTTCTGGGTGATCACTCAGTTCAGCGGCATGTCCGTCAAGACCGCCTATAAAACATTGACCCTGGGAACACTGATTCAGGGCATCACTTCTTTTCTTGTTACCTGTTTGCTTTACTGGATATTCGTCTGATCTGTCCTCTATAAAGGATCCGCTTACATGACAGCTGCCTGCAACGCCCGATGTGTCCGGCTTGCTTCTTTTTTTCTGATCGCCCTGTCCCTTTCCATCGGCTGGGGCATTCGCGGCAATTTCGGCCATGAAGCAGGTGCCATGATCGCAGGCGTGCTGTCGGGGATTGCCGTATGTCTTCTGTCCGGCAGAAAAGACTGGCATCCGCGTGTGGCATTCTTTGCCTTTTTCGGCGGAATCGGCTGGGCTTTCGGCGGTTCCATCTCCTATATGTATCCCATCTCTTTTCTTGGCAGCGAGCAGTGGGCAACTGCCGCCTACGGCTTTTTCGCCACTTTTCTTGTAGGTTTTCTATGGGCAGGTCTCGGTGGGATGGGTACGGCGCTTCCCGCTGTTCTGGAACGGGAACGGTTAAACCGCTTTCTTGCTCCGGTGGCTTTTGTCCTGCTGATAATGGCAATCAGCGATTTATGGATCCATCCGTGGCTGGCAGATCACCTGGTAATTCCCGGTGCCAATCTGAGCGATGTGACCTGGAACAGACATCATAACCCACTGTACTGGCTGGACGCCGATTGGTTTGCCGCCGTCGTTGCACTGACTGCTGTTTGCCTTTATGATCTGGTCAACCGCCGTTTTCAGAAGGGAACCAGGCTGCTGTTCTTTACAGGCATCGGCGTTTTGCTGGGCGGCGCAGGATATGCGCTGCTGGAGCATTTTCACCTGATTCAACCGCTCTTCGGATGGCTTGTTGTTCCCCTGGGCGATGCCAGCGCCCTCAACCCGGCGACAGGTCTTCCTTACGGCAGTGACGCGTTTCTAAGCAACTGGCCTAATTTTGTCCATTACTATCCCCATTATATGGGCCCCCTGCTCGGCGCCTGCATCGGTGCCGCTCTGTATTTCCGGCGCTGGGGCACATGGAACAATGACTCCGGGTTCATTCTTTATCTGGCGGGCGGGTGGCTGCTTGCTTTTCTGCTGCTGCCGGTTCTGGGCTCCATCCCTTTGCAGTCTTTCGGCGGGCTCCGCCTCACACCGCCCCGCAGCGATGACTGGGCAGGCATTGTCGGCGTTTTTACAGGCGGAAGCCTCTACTGTCTGCGGCGGAATCTGCAGAGCGTCGCTTATACAGCTTCACTGACCGGTATTCTGGGCGGCTTCGGCTTCGCCTTTGTTCCCTTCGCCCGCTCTTTTCTTCGGCTGCCGGGTCATCCTTTATTGACTCCCGGGGGAACACCCCTCTTCTGGGAACATTATCAGAGTGCCAACTGGCATAGCGTGATGGAACAGTCCCACGGTTTCTGCCATGGTCTTGCTCTGGCGATTGCAATTGCCTTTCTGGCGAAAAGCACGCCAAAACTGGAAGATCCGCTTCCGAAAAAACGGCTGCCTGAGGGTTTCTCCGTTGCTTTTGTTCTGCTTTTCATCACACTGATGAATGTTTTTAAAAACGTTGAAGAGTGGACAAAGGAAAGCGTTCAGGCAGTGCCTTTAACGATGAAAGCACCTTTTTTTGCGTCGTGGAACTGGTCGACGCAGGCGTGGTTCCTGCTCATCTGGACACTGCTTTCCGCCGTACTGATTCTGCTTATGATCTGGCATACCAGAAAAGCCCTGCCGGTTGTTCCTGCTTCTTATCTTGCCAGAGGGCAGCTGCTGTATCTGACCTTTCTATGGATCATGGTCATTGCCAACTTCGAACGTGCGCTGGTCTCTTTTCATGAAAGCCGTCTGGTTACGGAAGCCGTGATTATCTTCAATGCAGGGCTGGCTTCTCTGTTGATTCTGCTGCTCCCGCAGGAAGAAGCGGACGTTACGGTCTGCGACTCCAATCCTTTCCCCGGTTCTCTCAAGCGACTCTGGCTGCGCGCCATTCCGCTGCTCATTTGCCTGCTTCTTGCCATGACGGCTGCTCTCCGGCTCGCCTACCGGGATCAACCGGTAGAAAATCCGTCCACCAACCACAAGCGCTGGGGTGAGGAAGCACAATGGCGCATCCGTCCGATCCTGAAAGGAGGCCGCCACTTGTAGGCGCTAATACGACTGCTTCGGCAGGCAGAACAGGGAGAATCATCCACGCCATTTGTGAAAGAGCACAGCCTTCACGTAAAATGGTTTACACTGTTCAGTTTGAATAATAATGTTGACCCACCGGTCTGTACAGAATAAAGGAAAATACACATGAAAAAGATTCACATGAAACGCCGTGACTTTCTGAAAAGCAGTGCCGCCGCCGCATTGCTTCTGGGTGCTGCCGGAAGAGGCCGGGCTGAAGAGACCGCTTTCTCCACAGAACTGAAAAAAGCACTCCAGTATGCCATGCTGCCGAAAGAGCTATCCGATGCCGACAAATTCAAACTCGCCCTTGACTGCGGTTTTGAAGGCATTGAAGTGGACCGCATTGAAAGCGTGGACGAAGCGAAGAAACTTGGCGAGCTTGCCCGGGAAATCGGCACCCCCATTCACTCCCTCGTTTTCGGCGGCTGGGATATGCCCTTCTCCGATCCTAATCCCAAAGTGATCCAGCGTGCCCTCGATGCCATGAGCACTCAGCTGCGTGTCGCCAATGCGCTGCAGGCCGATACCATTCTGCTGGTTCCGGTGGTCGTTAACAAAAAAGCGACTACAGAGCAGGCCTGGGAGCGCTCACGCAAGCATATCCCTGAACTTATTCCACTTGCTGAAGAAATGAACATCGTTATTGCTCTGGAAGAAGTCTGGAACGGTTTTCTTCTGGACAGTGCAAGCGAATTTGCCCGGTATGTGGATGAATTCAACAGCCCCTGGATTCAGGCCTATTTTGATGTCGGCAATGTGCTGAAATACGGTGATCCGGTTGAATGGATTCGCACACTCGGCAAGCGCATCCGCAAGATCCATCTCAAAGATTTCCGTAAAGCAGGCGAAAAATGGACGAATCTCCGGGACGGTGATGTGGGCTGGCCCGCCGTGCGCAAAGCCATTGATGAAGTCGGCTACAACGGCTACCTGACCACAGAGCTGGGTGGTGGCGATGCTGCCTATCTCAAAGATCTCGGTGAGCGCTGCGATCTGATTATTGCAGGGAAGTAGCGGTCGAAAAAAAGCAAAATAGAACGACCGCCGATGCTGTGTTTCTTCAGTCATCGGCGGTCTTATTTTTCAGCCGAACAGCACGTCTTTAGAACATATCGGCAAGGAGCCCGCCCGTTTTACGTTTGCCGATGAAAACCGGCCCTTTCGTCGCCTCCAGCCGTTCAGGTGCCGGACGGTTTATGTTCGAAGTGCCGGGAATCAGATGCAGCTGGCGTGTCCATAAAAAGCCGGACATCTTAAAAATACCGTACTGGTGATAAGGATTGCTCAGCGTGTGGTCATTGATGGACTTGACCAGAATGTCCACATGGCCGGGCGCCTCCAGGTTGCGGCTGACTTTGTAAGTGCCCGTCACTTTAAGCGTCCCGGTAAAGCCTGCGAAGCTGGTTTGAGTAATCCAGACAAAGGTGCCATTTGGGAAAAACTCGCGCACCTCATTTGTAAAGCCTGCTTTGCCGTTTGTAAAAACGGAACCCTCCCATTTTCCGGTAAGAAAGCCCTGTTGACAGCCAGAAAGCATTCCTGTCAGCACCAGAACAGCAACCAGAAGCATCCCTTTTCTAAACATCGCCATAGCTTTGTTCCTTGTTTTGTTGGCATTTAAGTTGTTGGTTCACTGAAACAGTATTCTTAGTATACCACAATACTTATCACGCCAGACAAAAAACAGCTACCTGCCGGGCGGGTCAGAAAAGACCTTTCAGGCAAACTGCTGCTGCAGCAATGCTGCTGGACTTTTCGCTTCTGAACATGTCCTCCGGATTCCGGCTGGAACGTCGGACTCACAGAGAAATATTTTTGATGCTGCTTAGCTGATTCTGCCGTTTCTCAGGAACTGAGCGCCGCGAACATCATGATCAGGAAAAACTGAAAGAAAAAGAACAGAACAAATGCCTCTTCCATGGCCGATCCTTTCTTTATTGTACAACAGGCACTTTCTGACCGGCGTCCATACACTGACGCCGGCTGCCTGTCTCTATTATGCCAGACGACTCTTCCCTTTTTCTATTCATTTAATTGTCTTTATCCCTCTATTTCAGCCTGTATTTAAAGGGGAAAATAGTAAACCATTACCTTTTTTTAGCAGTATTCCGCTTGCACAGCGCCGCTATTTTCAGTACAATGGCAATTTATTGAAAGGCGTTTATCATGGACGATACAAAAAACACGACCGTCCCCACTGCTTCAGAATTGCGGCGGGAGCGGGAACGCGCCGAACTGACCGAGCGCATCATGAATGTTGCCCGTGACATGTTTGTTATAGACGGGTACGAAGCCGTAACCCTGCGGAAAATTGCCAAAGCCATTGAATATTCTCCGGCTGCCATTTACCAATATTTCAAGGACAAGCAGGATCTGGTGCTGGCTATCATCCGGCGGGACTATCAGGATCTGCGGGCGCAGCTTTTCGAATGTCTGAAGATGGAAAGCCCGCTGGAGCGTTCTGTGGAGATGGCTTACCGGTATGTGGCGTGGGGGCGCGAACATCCCAATCATTACCAGCTGCTGATGGTTCCTCACCCGGCGTGGACAGAAACGCAGAGCCGCACCTGGGCAAAAGATGCCCCGCCGCTGGAGCGGGATGCGTTGGTACTTCTGAAAAGCTTTGTTGAAGATGCTATCCGCCGGGGCATGCTTAAGGATGGCTTCACCGATGCCGCCGCCATTGCAGCTACACTCTGGGCAGGTCTTCACGGACTGGTGCTTCTGGAGATCACCATGGGCACCCAAACACCTTTCACGCCTGCAATAAATTCCAGCACCTTTGATAATCGGTTCAATATGATGATTCAGATCTTCAAAGAAGGGCTGATGAAAGACCCGCCCCGTTAAAAGGCAGTCTTCTTTTTCTATCAGGTCTGCACAGCCTCGATCTGCACCCGTGCAGTCAACCCGTCAATGGTAATGTCTCTGTGCTTTTTGTCTCCGCTGATCAGGTCATAGCAGCATTCCACGGCAAGCACCTCTCCGGCAATCGCATTTTCATGCTCCCGGATGGCAGCGCTTAAGTCGGCATCGTCCAGAGCGATAAAAAGACGGATGCGCATATCGTAGGCAAGACCTTCTTCCTTACGCAATTCCTGAACACCGCGGATAAACTCGCGCGCCCAGCCTTCCCGGCGGAGTGCCTCGGTAATGGTTGTGGACAGCACCACCACCATATCCTGTCCCTGCGCCGCCGCAAACCCTTCTTTCGCCTGCAGGCGGACGTCCACCTCTTCTCCGGTCAACGAAACGCTTTCGCCGTCAAGTTCCAGATCAATTGCGCCTGTCTGCTGCAGTTGGGCAAAGAGTGCCGCAGCGTCTCCTTTTGCCAGTGCCGCTGCCGCCTGTTTCATTTTAGCGCCAAAGCGGGGTCCGAGCAGTTTGAAATTCGGCTTGATTTCATAAGAGACATAAGCCTCGGGATTTTCCGCAAATTCCAGCGCTTTGATATTCAGCTCTTCCAGTACCAGCGCCAGGTTGCCTTCCAGTGCCTCCCGCACCGCCGGATTTGTTGTGATAATACGGCATAGTCCCAGCGGCTGGCGTACCTTGATATTCTCAACACGCCGGGCACTTAATCCGAGATTGACCGCATTGCGTGTTGCCGCCATGGCGTCCAGCAGCTGCTGATCTACCAGTACCGTATCGGAAACGGGATAAGGCGACAGGTGCACACTTTCGGGTGCCGTCAGAGGGCGGCTCAGATTCTGCCAGGTGATATCGGCAAAGAAGGGCGTGAAGGGTGCCATCAGCTGCGCAAACTTCAACAGGCATTCATAGAGCGTCCAATAGGCATCTGCTTTATCAGCTGTCCATGCTTCCGCCCAGAAACGGGCACGGCTCCGGCGCACATACCAGTTCGACAGACTGTCCAGAAATGCGGTCAGCCCCCGGGTGGCAGGATAAGTCTCAAAGCGATCCAGCGCGGAGCGGCATTCCAGCACGACCCGGTTAAGCTCGCTGAGAATCCAGCGGTCAAGCTCGCCCCGGTCTTCAGGATTACGCCAGGGAGCCGTCGTTTCCGCTGCTGCGCCCTCTTTCACGCCGGTGCAGCCGAGCGCATCAAGCAGCGCCTTCGGCATTCCTGCAGGATGGAAACCGTCGAGATTGGCGTAGATGACAAAGAAGCTGTAGACGTTGTACCAGCGCAACAGAATCTCGCGCTGTGCCTCTTCCACATTGCGCTCCGTCAGGCGGTTGGCAGTGGTCGGCGGATTTTTCGCCAGAAGACTCCAACGCAGCGCATCGGCACTGTATTTGTCGAAGAGCTCTGTCGGATCCTTGTAATTCTTCAGGCGTTTCGACAGTTTCAGCCCATCTTCCCCATGCACCAGCCCAAGACAGATGCAGTTGCGGAAAGGACGGGGCTTCGGTTTATCAAAAACCAGCGTGCTGATGGCAAGGAGTGCATAAAACCACCCCCGCGTCTGATCGATCCCTTCGCTGATGAAATCAGCAGGGAAATTCTGTGCCAGCACTTCCTCGGAACCCGGCACATGCGGGTAGCCCCACTGGGCAAAGGGCATGGCACCGGAATCGTACCAGACATCGATCACTTCGCTGACCCGGCGCATACGCGCATCGGGATCCCAGGGGCTCTGATAAGTGACCGCATCAATGTAGGGCTTATGCACCTTGAGATGCTCGCTCAGTCCGGGATTGTCCTGTTTTGCTTTCTCCCAGACATCAAGCCCCGTAATCCCCGGTTTGCCGAGCAGCTCATCATAGGAAGCGATGCATTCCTGGTTACCGGTTTTCTCGCAAACCCACACAGGAAGCGGTGTGCCCCAGTAACGCTCTCTGGACAACGCCCAGTCCACATTGCCTTCCAGAAAATTCCCGAAGCGCCCATCACGGATATGCTCGGGCTGCCACTGGATATGGCTGTTATTCTCCAGAAAATCTTTTCTGAAGGCGGAGGTACGGATGAACCAGCTGCGCCGGGCATACTGGATCAGCGGATCCTTGTCCGCCCGGGGGCAGAAGGGATACGAATGGCGGATCTGCTCGTGCCGCAGGATCCGTCCCCGTTCTTTGAGCACGCGAAGAATCGATTTATCAGCGTCTTTACAGAACTGCCCGGCTATGGGTGTTCCGTCAAAGGGGTCCTTGTCTGTCACCCGCTCGTCAAAGGTTCCGTCGGGTCGGACAAAGCACAAAAAGCCGATCCCCTGCTCCCGGCAGATCCTGTAGTCATCTTCACCGAAGGCAGGTGCGATATGCACAATGCCCGTACCGGTGGACAGGTCGACGAAGTCGCCGGGGATCACTTCCCAGTGTTTTTCCGATGCCTTTCCTGTGAGCAGGTCTTCTGGCGCATCGTATTTGAAAAGCGGCTCATACTGCAGGCCGACCAGATCCGCGCCTTTAAAGCGCTGTACCACTTCCGTCTGATCGCCAAAATTGGCTTCCAGCAGCGCTTCCGCCACAACCAGATATTCTTCCCGGCCTTCGTCCGCCGACGTGCGAACCAGCACATAGTCGATGTCGGCACCGACACAGGCAGCGCAGTTGCTCGACAATGTCCAGGGCGTAGTCGTCCAGATCACCAGCGAAACTTCCTGCCCGGCAAACCCGATTTTTTCTTTTGAAGCTTCCGTCAGCGCCAGACGCACGGTAATGGAAGGATCATCGGTGTCGCGATAGGCCTCGCCCACTTCACCCGCACTCAGCGCAGTACCGCCCTGCGCCCACCACCAGACCACCTTATGCCCCTGATACAGCAAACCCCGATCAAAGAGCTGCTTCAGCGACCACCACACACTTTCCACATAACTCTGGTGATAGGTAATATAAGCGTCATCGAGATTCACCCAGAAACCGATGCGGTCTGTCATTTCCTCCCATTCACGCTGATAACGGAAAACCGACTCCAGACACGCCCGGTTGAATCCTTCAACGCCGTAGGATTCAATGGCGGCTTTTCCCCCGTCAATAATTCCCAGTTCCTTGCAGACTTCGATTTCTACGGGAAGGCCGTGTGTATCCCAACCGGCTTTGCGCTCGCAAAGATACCCGTCCATGGTCTTGTAACGCGGAAATATGTCCTTGATGGTACGGGTCAGACAATGCCCGGGATGGGGCATGCCATTGGCGGTGGGGGGACCTTCGTAAAAGACAAAACGAGGAGCGCCCCGGCGCTGTTCAAGACTTTTCGCATATACGCGCCGGGTTTTCCAGAGAGCACGCAGCTCCGCTTCCGCTTTTGCAAAAGAAAAGGGTGAGGCAATGGGTTCAAAGCACTCGTGATTCATAACGGTCTCATTTCCTGACACTGGCAACGCTTACAAAAAGCTCTTCCTGTTGAAGATAAAGAGGTATTCTTCAGGCGTGCACTGAGTAAAAGGTATAGGGAGAGGCTCTAATTGTGTCCCATTGTGATGGAACAAATCAACTTTTCCGAGGGATAGAGGGGCGGATTCCATAGTAAAACGCAATTTGGTTTTGAAGAAAAAAGCCAGCGGGCATGGGGTAAGCAAATTATTTTTCACCCCGGAGAACACAAAGATCTTTAGCCACGAAGGCACAAAGAACACGAAGCCGCATGAAGTTGCACGAGCAGAATGGGGATCACTGAGGAACAACGGTAAAATAAAGGCGTAGCACCGCGCTGACCGAAAACGCCGTTATTAGTCCCGGCTGACTGGTATTCATTTGTGTTTATTCGTGGTTCTTCCCCTTCGCCGACATTAAGCCCACCTCCGGTGTCATTCCTGCGAAAACAGGAATAACGAGGAAAGGCAATTCTTCCCCTGGGAACGCCAATCTCCGCATTGGCACACAAGCGGGTCAGAACGAAGACAGCCACTCAGATTCGCCGCGGAAATATGACCTGCGACAGACACACAACATCACAGACCACAAAAGCTCCTGCCAATGCGGAGATTGGCGTTCCCAGGCTGGCGGATTTTATGTTTTGAGCCAGAGTATTTTGGTGCAGGGGCAAGGTAAGTCTCAGGTAATAAGAAAACGTACACTTTCTTCCATTTGCAAGCGATAAGGACAAAGACAGGCACCCGGATCTGTATCTGAGTTATGCCTTAACACCTGCACTCCACGACACCTCGTCCCCGACAATATTTCTGCACTCCCCGTCATTCCTGCGAAGGCAGGGATCTTGATCCGGAGTAAGATCCCTGCCTTCGCAGGGATGACAGTGTTAGGAATATGCAATGAGATATAGAGACATACCATAACCCGGCCTTCGGTTCTGCACTTTGCTCTTATATCCCTGGGAACGCCAATCGACCTATTGGCACGCAAGCGGGTCATGGCGAAAACTTTCTTCTGAAATCCGCCACTTCAGAAAAACCTGCGTCTTTTTTCACTACTGAAGACAGTTGTTATTCCGATCTTCCCCTGCCCCTTTGCTACACTATGGCATACTTGTTTTCATTATGCATAAAAGCGGCTTTCACAATGAAGGAAACCTGTACTCATGCCTCTTTCCATTCAAACGGAAAAACTGCATAAGCATTTCGGATCCAACGTGGCAGTCAATCATCTGGATCTTGAAATTGAACCCGGCACATTTTTCTGCTTCCTCGGGCCCAACGGTGCAGGAAAAACAACAACCATCAAGATGCTGACCGGGCTTCTGCACCCAAGTTCGGGTACTGCCAGACTGGGTGGCTACGACATCATCAGCCATCCGGTGGAAGCCAAAAAACTGCTGGGCTATGTGCCTGATCATCCTTTTCTTTATGACAAACTCACGGGTCATGAATTCATGCGCTTTGTTGCCGGGCTGTATCAGATGGCGGAGGAAGAATACCGGGAGCGCTGCGACAGGCTTCTCGAACTTTTTGAAGTGGCGCATGTTGCCGATCAGCTCATTGAAGATTACAGCCACGGCATGCGTCAGAAACTTTCTTTTGCGTCCTGCTTCCTGCACCGTCCCTCCATCATGATTGTGGATGAGCCCTGGGTCGGGCTGGATCCGAAAAACATCCGCTTTGTAAAAAACTATCTGAAACAGCAGTGCCGGGAAGAAGGGCTTACGGTATTCATGTCCACCCACACGCTCGCCATAGCCGAGGAAGTCGCTGATCTGATCGGTATCATCAATAAAGGCACCCTGACCGCTCTGGGCACGGTATCAGACATCAAAGCGCTCCACAACCGGCCCGGCTCGCTCGAAGACGTATTTCTCGAAATCACCGGAGCACACACGGAGCCGGTCTCATGAATCAGGTCAGAACTGTTCTTGCCACCAAACTGCGCATCGCCGGTCACGAAATTGCAAGCGTGCGCCATCAGTCGAAACTGAAAGTGGGCGTTATCACCATTGCCGCGCTTTCTCTGTGGGTAGGCGGCTATTTTCTTTTTCAGGCGGGCTTCCGCTGGCTCATGCTCTTCGGCGGCACTCCTGCCAGTGAGTTCAATTTCAGCGACCTGCTCATGACCAGACTCCTGAGCATTCTCAGCCTGACCGTCTTTCTGCTCCTGATCTTCTCCAATGTACTGGTCGCCTTTTCCACGCTCTATCGATCCAAAGAAGTGGTCTATCTGCTGCAGGGTCCCATCAGCTACGAGCATTTTTTCTATGCCCGCTTTTTTGAGTGTGTCGCCTTCAGCTCCTGGTCGCTGCTTTTTATCGGATCGCCGCTCATGCTTGCCTACGGCATCACGACCCAGGCACCTTTCTTTTTTTATTTTTCACTTGCCGCTTTTTTCCTTCCCTTTATCATCATACCCGCTGCCGTCGGCGCCTGCCTGACCATTCTGCTCGTCCGGATCTTCCCTCGACTTAAAACCCGTCATATGGTGTTTTTCAGCATCGCTGCCGTCGGCTCTTTTTTCGCTTATATCCTGCATGTGCTCCGGGGTGCACGCATGGCAGATGACCAGCTGATCCCCGCTTTTCTGAAAGCCACCGGGCAGACCCAGTCCTGGATGCTGCCGAGCTACTGGACAACGCAGGGTGTTCTTGCGGCGACGCGGGTTCAGTACAAAGAAAGTCTCTTCTGGTTTCTTATGGTGCTCTCCACCGCTCTCGTCACACTTCTCCTTGCGGGGCGGCTTGCACATTACTGGTTCTTTCCGGGCTATTCCTTTCTTGCCGGTCAGGACAGGCAGCGCGTCCGGCTCCGTGAAAAAGGAATTCTGAACCGGCTGGAGCGCTTTCTTTCCTTCATACCGGAGCCCTACCGTTCTCTTACTGTAAAAGACATAAAGCTCTTCTGGCGGGATCCTACCCAATGGTCGCAGTTTGTCATTTTCTTCGGTATCATGGCGATTTACATCGCTAATCTGCGCAGCAGTTCCCGTTATTTTGAGGATGCCATGTGGCGGAGCTGGATTGCCTGCCTGAACGTCGGATCGGTCACACTGATTCTGTCCACGCTGACCAGCCGCTTCGTTTTTCCCCTCGTCAGCCTGGAGGGCCGCCGATTCTGGATTATCGGACTTGCACCCTTCCGCTTTACCGGACTCGTCTGGCAGAAATTCTGGCTCAGTGTCTGTGTCACTTCCCTTTTTACGGTCGGACTTTCATTTCTGTCTGCAACCATGCTGAAACTGGAGCCTGTTTTTTTCTGGATGACTGTCTACAGTGTTGTTGTTGCTAATTTCGGACTGGCAGGGCTTGCCGTGGGGCTTGGCGCTCTCTATCCCAGTTTTCATGAAGACAACCCCGCCCGTATTGTAAGCGGGCTCGGCGGAACCCTGAATCTGTTGCTCAGCATCGCCTATATCACTGTGATCATCGCCGCTCAGACACTCGTGCTCCAATGGAACGCACTGGGCGGCTTTGCCTCACCCGCTCTCTTTCATTATGCTTTAACGGCAGCGATCAGCGTCGGTCTCCTCACCACGCTGGCTGCTGTGGGACTGCCCATGTATTTCGGCCTGCGCAATCTGCGCGACAGGGAGTACTGACTATGTACCGTTTTTCTGTGGAAACACGTGCACGGACCCAGTTCATCAATATTGACAGTCAGATCAGAAAACTGCTGACGGAATGCGGACTTGAGGCGGGCATACTACAGCTCCATGTCCCTCATACCACCGCCGGGATTACCATCAACGAAAATGCCGATCCGGATGTTCCGCGGGATATGGAACTGGTGCTGGATCGTATGGTGCCCTGGCATGACCCCGCCTACCGGCACGCTGAAGGCAATACGGCAGCCCATGTGAAAGCAAGCATGACAGGCGTCGGCTGCACACTTATCATCGAAGGCGGCAGACCCTGTCTCGGCGTATGGCAGTCCGTCTTTTTCTGCGAGTTTGACGGTCCCCGCCGCCGCGAAGTCTGGGCGGTTCCGGTGCCTCTGCCGACAAAGGAATGACCCGGTCGCGCAGGCGTGCCTATTCAATATAGCCCAGGCTGCGCAGCGCCTCCAGGTCGTCCCGGTTCAGCGATGCATCTTCTGCACGTCCCGCCGGACAGGTCGCCTCCCAGTCATCCAGCAGCGCCTTCAGAACTTTGATGCGCTCCGGATAGCGATAACGCAGGTCTTTTTCTTCGCCAGGATCCTCGGTCAGGTGGTACAGTTCCATCTGCTGGGAAGACAAAACGTGCAGTTTCCAGCCTTCAAAGGAAACAGCACGGCGTAACGGCTGGGTGTCCTGCAGCATTTGGCGCACCCCCGGGATGCCCGGTGCCAGTCCGCCATAGGTTTCCGTAAAGCGGGGACGCCGCGGCAGAGCTTCCGCCCGACACAGGTTCACGCCCCGCATACCCGGCAGCGGCGGAAGCCCTGCCAAAGCCAGCAGCGTGACACCCACATCCAGCGAAGAGGCGGGGTAAGCACTGCGGCCGGGCTTCAGTTCCGGCGAGCGGATCATAAGCGGGATGCGGGTGCATTCGCTGTATACATGACGGCCGTGCCCCAGATAACCGTGGTCATGGAGGCTTTCGCCGTGGTCGGCAACAAAAAGAATGCGGGCTTTTTCGGGAAGGGCTCTTAAAAGCGCGCCAATATGGCTGTCACAGTAATTCACCTCCGACATGTATCGGGCGCGGGTTAATTCTTTTTTATCGCCCTTTCTGAAATCGGTGCCCGCGGGATCAAAATCTCTTCGGAAACGATAAGGAGCATGAGGGTCGCTGAAATGGATCCAGGCGAAAAGCGGTTTTCCTTCCGGGCGTTCTTTCAGATGTTTTTCTGCCGCTTTCAAGAGGTCAGCCGCGCGTCGTTCACCCCGGTACACTCCCCATCGTTTTTGCGGCAGTTCGTCATCATACACATCAAAATCCCGATTCAATCCGCACAGTTTGCCTCGTAATGTCCAGTTGCTCTGAACGGCGAGGCAGTGATACCCATGTTCCCGAAAAAACCGGGTCAGGGTGCGCATGTCTTCCGGAAGTTTCAGCCCGTTCCGAGTGACGCCCAGCTCGCGGGGAAAGCGACCTGTAAACATAGCTGAAAAAGAAGGACCTGTAAGAGGAATTTCACACTGCGCATCATCGAAAATCAGGGCTGTTTCGGAAAAACGATCCAGTTCCGGTGTAACAGGATGCGGAGAGCCGTAGCAGCCGAGCACATCCGCACGGAGGGTGTCCACGGAAAGCAGAACGACATCGGGAAGCGGATCAGCGACAGCCGCTGTCAGACAGCTGATCCATAACAGAAAAGCAGTCATTGTTTATTGCTGATATTCAATCCTGAGCGGGATCACCTGCTGCAGCGGAGAAATATGCCCGTCCCGATCCCGCACAGGAATAGGCGTTCCGTCCTGTCCGTAGGCTGTGAATTCCAGGCGGAATTCGCCGGGAGGCGCCTGAAAAGGTACATCCACCTGCATGGACCAGATCCCGTCATTCGCCTTTTCATCAGGTTCTGCCCCGTCGTCACGCAGTTTGAAGGTGATACGGGCATCTTCCAGCACAATCCCTTCCACACGCTTCACGACTCGGGAACGGTCATGAATCTGCATGGTTATCACGGCCGTATCGCCGGGACGAAGAACCTCCGGTGTAATCGCCGCTTTCGTAATCTGAGGTGCAGAAGAAAGGGTATTGCATCCGGTAAGCAGAAGAAGCACTGCGACTGGAATCCAGAGCATCATTTTTTTTCTGAACATAAACTATTCCTTTCGACACAGCCGACCGGGGAAAAACCGCTTTTCAGGAGACGGGTTACAACGCCGCTCCGCCAATTCTTTTGGTATAGCTGCTGAAAAACAGCACACACCATAGTATAACTTATCGAACAGAAGGAGCGTGAATCAAGAAACCGGGACCGGATGACTCCAGGCACCGGACGCATGTGCTTGCTTATATTTTTTTAAATGAAGCTGCTTTTATGGCACACTACACTTCGTCACTTAACGAATTAAGGAAGTAACAATGAAGGTTTTTATGATGCAGGCAAAGGCAATTGCCGACGAAACCAGGGCGCGGATTCTGCTGCTGCTGGCGGAAGAGGAGCTGTGTCTCTGTCAGCTGATTGCACTGCTGGATCTGGCGCCGTCGACAGTATCACGGCATATGTCCATTCTCGTACAGGCGGATCTCGTTCTTTCGCGGAAGGAAGGGCGCTGGAAGTTTTACCGCCTGCCTGATAAACGACCGGACGATCTTGCTGCTGAGTTGCTGCACTGGGTGAGCCGCAGTCTGAAGAGTGCCGATATTGTAAAAAAAGACAAAAAACAGCTCGTGTGGGTATTGAAGCAGGATAAAAAAGAATTGTGCGACCGGTACTGCTGTTAAAATGAAAGGAACAATTCGTATGGATCAGGACAAAGAATCACAACGCGCCCACGTACGCGAAGGGTATGGCAGAATTGCACAGGAAGAAGGAAGCTGCTGCGCTCCGAAACGCACCTGCTGCTGCGGGGATAATGCGGATGCGCTGGCAAAAACAGTGGGTTACAGCGATGCGGAGCTTGCCCTTCTTCCGGAAGGGGCAAACATGGGTCTCTCCTGCGGCAATCCCACGGCAATCGCCGCACTTAAACCGGGCGAGTGGGTGGTGGATCTGGGCAGCGGCGGCGGCTTCGATGTTTTTATCGCCGGAGAAAAGGTAGGCGATGACGGCCGGGTGATCGGCGTGGACATGACCCCGGAAATGATCAGCCTGGCCCGCCGCAACATCGAAACCTACCGGCGGCGCACCGGAAAAGACAATGTTGAATTCCGCCTGGGTGAAATCGAGCACCTCCCCGTTGCCGACAACGCCGCCGATGTGGTGATTTCAAACTGTGTCATCAACCTTTCCCCGGACAAAAAGCAGGTCTGGCAAGAGATTTTCCGCGTGTTGAAGCCGGGCGGTCGGGCGGCCATTTCAGATATGGCGCTTTTGAAATCCCTGCCTCCGGATGTAAAAGAACAGTCTACCGCCCTGATCGGCTGTATGGCAGGCGCTGTTTTTGTGGAGGATACAGAGGCGCTGGCAAAAGAAGCGGGATTTACCGACATTGAACTGACGGTAAAAAGCGATTATATTGAGACAATGACAGGCTTGAAGGCGTCGCTCTACGGTGAAATCCGTGACCACATGCCCGAAGGTGAGTCACTGAGCGATTACATCGTGAGCCTTTCGGTCTCCGCACGGAAACCGGCGCACTGAAACGTGCGGGCGTTCCTTGAAATTTCCTGCCGGAAATGACTACTCTTGAATGACTGTCCATTAACCAGGAGTCTTTTCATGAGTACATCCATCAGCCGACGTTCTTTCATGGCTCAGGCAGCAGCCGGAAGCGCCGCCCTTGCCGTTGCCTCCTCAGCGGGTGCCCGAACAGTCCTTCCCGGCAGCAAGATACAAATCGGAGTCATCGGCATGAGCCGGGGCAAGGCGCTTGCCCACACTTTCGGTGCCTCTGATCAATGCCGGATCCGCTATCTCTGTGATGTGGACACGGAGCGGCTCGGAGCGGCAGCAGCGGGCTTTGAAAAGGCTTTTGGCTACCTTCCGGAAAGGACGGGTGATTTCAGGCACATTCTGGATGATCCTGAAGTGGACGCCGTTGTCATGGCGCTGCCGGTACACTGGCACGCCCCGCTGTCGATTCTCGCCTGTCAGGTGGGCAAGCATGTCTACGTGGAAAAACCATGCTGCCACAACCCGAGAGAAGGCGAGCTGCTCGTGGCAGCGGCACGCAAATACGGACGGGTCGTGCAGATGGGTACGCAGCGTCGCTCTTCGCCCGTCATCCGGGAAGGCATTGCACGGCTTCACGCCGGCGAAATAGGCGCTGTTTCCTATGTGCGCAGTTGGTATGCCTCCGTTCGGGGAACCATCGGTAAAGGTGTTGAAGCAGCGGTGCCTGCAAGTCTGAACTACGACCTCTGGCAGGGTCCTGCGCCTCGAAAACCCTATAAAGACAACGTGATCCCCTACAACTGGCACTGGTTCTGGCATTGGGGCACCGGCGAGTTGGGCAACAACGGCACACATATGCTCGACCTCGCCCGCTGGGGCCTTCAGGTGGATTTTCCGAGCCGGGTCACCGCCCGGGGCGGGCGCTTCCGCTTCGATGACGATCAGGAAACGCCCGATACGCTCACGGTCTCCTATGAATTTCCCGGAGAAAAAATGGTTTTGTGGGAAGGGCTCAGCTGCAACCGTCCGGGGATTGACACAGACGTGGGTGTGTGCTTTTTCGGCGAAAAAGGCAGTCTCACACTGCGCAGTCAGGATTATACGCTTCGTGATCCGGACGGCAAGGTGCTGGATCAGCAATCCGGCCCGCTGGGCGATGAGGAGCATCGGGATAATTTTCTTGCAGCGATTCAGGACGGTACACCGGACACGCTTCACGCGGAAATCGAGACCGCTTTCAGGAGCACGCTGCTCAGCCATCTGGGCAACATTGCCTACCGGACAGACAGTGCCGTGCATTGTGATGGACAGGGCCACATTCTGGATAACCCGGCGGCCGCCGCACTCTGGCAGCGTGATTACGAACCCGGTTGGGCGCCGGAAGGCTGAGCCTCGGAATCAGCACAGAAATCAGGCAGGAAGCCTTATGTTATACTTGGGCTGGTAAAAATGGGTGCAGGCTATAACGCTGCATCCGGCAAATCAGGCAGTCGGCATCCGTGCCGCCGCACCAACTGCAAAAAGCACTGGGACAATTCATGGTACAGACTTTTCTTGCTTTTCTGAATCAGATCTCCGCCAACTACCCGCTTCATTTTTTCCTGCCGGCGGCGGCGATGATTATCATGGCATGCTATTACCTCCTGAACCGGAACAGCGTCAAAGCCTGGCTTGGGGAGAAACGACTCCTTTTCCTGCGCGGTTTTCTGCTGGCACCTCTTTTTGCCGTGGCGGTGCTTGCCGTGGAAAATTACCGCTACACCGATTATTACCGCTTTGACAGCTATCTGAATGCCTATGAGTTCTATCACTATTATATAGGCACCAAATATGCCCGGGAGGTGGGCTACGGTGACATGTACATGGCATCACTGGTGGCGGATTCCGAGACGGGAATGAAATGGAAGCACAGCTCGGGCACCATTACTGACTTGAATACGGGAAAAAAAGTGAGTGCTAAAACGGTGCTTGCCCAGGCGGATAAGTATAAATCCCGCTTCACCCCTGAGCGTTGGGAGGAGTTTAAAAAAGACATTGTATGGTTTAAAGACCGTATGATTCAGTCCCGGTGGAGCGGTGTCCTGCGGGACAAGGGATATAACGGTACACCCGTCTGGACAATGCTTGTGGGCGGTCTGCTGAGCAACCGGGTCAGCACGGACAGCGACCGCAACATGATGATACTTGCCGTGCTGGATCCGCTGCTCATCCTCATCACTTTTCTGATGGTACTCTGGGCTTTCGGACCGCGCACCGCCTTTCTGATGATTACGCTGTTGGGCACCTGCTATATGATGAAATACTGGCACCTGAAGGGTGCATATCTGCGCACGGACTGGGTCATGTGCCTGGTGATGAGCGTGTGTCTCATCCGGAAAAAGCATTTTGCGCTGGCAGGTGCGATGACCGGCTATGCGACATTATCCCGCATTTTTCCGGCTGTACTGCTCTTCGGCATCGGCGCGCGTTTTTTCTGGCTGATTCTGGATTACTGCCTGATGCTGCTGCGGAGAAAATACCTTTCTCTCGGGCTGCAGAAACGCAGTCTGGGCGAGCGGCTTGTTGTAAAAGCAACAATTTTTCTTTTTATTTTCCTCCTTCTCTGGGGCAGCTACGCTTTTGTGTCCGCTGTTGCTCTGCCCTGGATCGGATCACCGGACCGCAGCATCAGCGGCTTTTTCAACCAGATGGTTTCAGGAGCCGGCGGTCATTCCGCTTTCCTTCAGCTGTTCACCTTTATTTCCTGGGTCGCTCTTGCTCTGGCAGGCGCGGTGACGACCCTGCGAGGGCTCTGGCTGAAAGAAATCGATAGGCGTTATTTTTATTTTTTCCTGAGCTTCGCCGTGATTACCGCCACTCTTTTCGGCGTATCACTGATCTACTGGCATGGTACGGACTACTGGGCGCAGTATACCGAGAAGATCGGACGGCACAACACGGACATCAGCACCTGGCGCATGGGCTTTAAATATATTTTCATGGCAGATTTCGGTCAGGACTTCAATTTTCTTGAAAAGGCATTCAAAGACTGGACACCTGTTGTGCGACCGGCGTGGTATATGGAAAAGCACCTGATCTGGTGGAAGATTCAGCTGCTGGTGCTTGCCGTCACACTCGCCGCCTGTCGAAATATCAAAGATTACCGCGCCTATATTCTGGGCTTCGTACCCCTCTTTTTCCTGGTATCACCCACCTATTACTATTACATCATGCTGCTGGTACCGCTTCTGTTTTTTGCGCCCCGCATTGATCACGGCCGTTATGCCGTCGGTCTGGCGCTGATGTATATTACAGGCATGGTGGGCTTCGGTTTCTATGGTCTGTGGCGGCAGGACTATGCGACCTATTACTGGCTGTCCGTGCTAGTCATGATTACCGTGCTCTACATGCTCTTTCTTGCGCTGCTTGAAAATACCACAGCCGTTATGGCACAAAAGCGGCTGCGTGCGCTGGCAGAAGCCACCCCAACGGAAGGTGCCACACCGATAAAATCCGAAGGTGCTCCGTGCTGCCCGGATGTGGCACCCGCCAAAGAAGCCTCCGGGGACATATCTGCCGGAGCGCTATCCGAAGAAATTTTGAAAGTGGTGCCCGGAGCTGTTTCAGATCGGCAGTCCGACACACCGCCTGTTGAGTAGTATTCCTTTTTATAGCTGAGGAACTCCTGTGTCCGACGACTTTCAATATACACTTCCTTTTCCGCCGGAGCCTGAAAATGAGGGCCTTTTCGATCCTCAGATGGGGCTTCCGCTGTCTTCTGACAACTGGCTGCAGCCGATCCGGGAAATTGTAAAGCGCAACGGAAAGAAAGAGATTTTCAACAAACAGAAAATTTCCGATGCCATCTTCAATGCGTCCCGCCAGGCAGGCATTGAAGACAGGAATCTTGCGGACAGCCTCGCTTCCGCCGTTACGCTTTATATCAGCAAACAGGCACGGGGTAAAGCGCCCACAGTGGAACAGGTCAGTGATGCGGTGGAAACGGTGCTGATTCAGCTGTCCCAGCCTCAGGCGGCCCTGGCTTATGTACGCTATCGGGATCGCCGGGCACGAATCCGACGCCTGCGCCAGGGAGATATGAAAGGGCTTCTCGGCGAATTGGAAGAAGCACGCCTGGAGCGGGAAAGTGCAAATGCCATTGCGAACAGCCTGCAGGTACAAACCAGTCAGGAAAATTATGCCTGCTGGGACCGCCAGAAAATCGTGACAGCCTTGTGTCTTGAAACAGGGCTTCAGGCCGACCTTGCCGAATTAATCGCTGCGGAAGTGGAAACGCAGATTCAAAATGCCGGCCTGAATGTGCTGACGACCCCGCTTATCCGGGAACTGGTCGGGGCAAAACTGCTGGAACACGGGCTTGTGGAAGAAAACGAGCAACGTCGCCGTCTGGGTGTTCCGCTTTATGATGCGTCCCGTCTGATCCGCGGCATCGCTCCGGAAACACTGGGCGCCTCCCCCGCCTGGACAGACCAGGCGCTTGCCCGGGCAGTAAAAAAAGAGTATGCCCTGTCTGAAGTCTTCTCGTCCGAAGTGACTTCCGCCCATTTCAACGGCAGCCTTTTTCTGGAAGGGCTTGACCACGTTGACCGCCTCTGCTCCGCCGATGTCAGCATAGGCTCGCTGATGAAGCAGGAAAAAAAATCAGCACTGGAATTTCATCCTGCCATGATAGTGGCGCGGATGATCCAGTTCACTTTGCAGCTTGACGCTTTTTTCATGGAGGCGCCCTGCTGGCACGCTTTCAATCATCAGGCAGCGCCTCTGCTCGAAAAAAGCAGCGACCGGGATCTTGCCGCTTTTTCCAGAGCGGTGCTGGAAGAATTTGATTTCCGGGCACATCAGGGGCGCAATACGCTCTCACCGGAAACACTCCGGCTGCACTGGAGCGCCCCCTGTATTCCAGACACCTGGCTGCAGCCCGGCATGGCGGGTTCCGATCTCGACGATCCCTATGATGCCTGGGAATCGGTGGCGCGGCGCCTGGCGTTAAAACTGCTGGAAATCTTTGAAGAAGGACGGCATCACGGTCCCTATGCGGCACCGCAGCTGGAAATCATTCTGGAACCGGCGCTGTTCCGGCACTTTGAGGGCATTGCATTTCTCAGGCAGGCGGTACGCACTTCGCTCAAACAACCCGGTATCCGTTTTCTTCTGCCCGACCGAAGCGAAGACGATGCCCCCGCGCCCGCCGGCTGCTGCGAAAATAGTATTGTGAGCGCTCTGTGGAACCGGATTATTCTGAACACGCCCGGCATTGCTCTGATGGGCGAGACGGAAGCCGCGTTTTTCAACAGACTCGAATCCTATTTCAGGCTGGCGGTACAGGCGCATCGTGAAAAACGGGACTTTGTGGAAGGGCTCATGGGCGGCGTGCATCAGGGTCCTCTTTCCTTCCCTGCCGCTGCCGGAGGCGCCTGTTTTCCTGAAACCGGACGCTTTGTCATTGCTGTGGACGGGCTTTACGAATGCGCCGAAATCATGGCAGGAAGCCGACCGTTTTCACATCGGGAGCGTCTCACATTCATGGAAAAAACACTGACTTTTCTGGGACAGCTTACAGAAGAAAGCTCGAAAAAAGAGGATATGGATCTTCTTCTCGGAGCAAACAGCAATCCTGAGATCAGCAAGCGATTCGCCAACCTCGATATAAGCAGGCATGGCAATGCGCTGAAAGAAGTCGTTAAAATTCTGCCCGATACCCAGGAGTGCAGTTATACGCCGGGAGTCGGCTTCCCGGAATCCAGCGGGCTTACCCCCTTTGACAAAGCACAATACGAAGGGACACTCCATAAAGTCCTTAAAACCCCTTCTATCACTTCGCTGAAACTTCCTGTGCGCCACGCCTCCGAATATACACTGACAGATCTGCTGAAAAAAATCATGTACCAGACAGATTGCCGGGGTGTGCAGCTTTCCATGGAAGAGAAGCGGGACGCATAAGGCGATACCCTCCCTCAGGAGGCGTTCAGTACCGTTTTAAGCCATTGCACGATCTGCATCACGGCTTCGGGGTGTCCGGCAAAAAGATCCGTGCCGTGAGCAGAGCCCGGCCATAATCGAAGTTCGGCAAAAACAGGTGCGCTTTTTTTCAGAACAGTTGCCGCCTGGGCGCCATAGCGATCCCCCTCCGCAGCGGCAATCAGGGAGGGACAGTCCTTCAGCACTGCCATAACAGACTCCAGATTCTGATCCAGATATGCCAGCGGCGGCGACAGCAGCACAGCGGCCTGCATGTCGGGACAGTGCGCCGCATAGAGCAGCGCCAGCCCCGCCGCAGTGCTCTCACCGGCAACGGCAAGATTCAGGGGATGGGCGCCTGATTCAACCAGCCGGTCTTTTGCCGCATCAAGGCGCCTGTACAGCTCTTCCAGAGGCTGCCCGGTCAAGTCCCGGTCGTCGAGAACAAGCAGCGCAAAGCCTTCATGCTGCAGGCGCCGGGCAAACCCTTCCCACACCGCCGCCGAACGATACTTCCCGGGAAGAAGCAAAAGGGCAGGCGAAAGGTCTGTCCGGGAGCGGTATAAAGTCACAGACAGGGCTTCCCCGCTCGCGGAAGGCAATATCAGTCTCTCCTCCTTTGCCTCTACAGGCGCATCCTGTCGATGGCAGGAGACAGACAGCAGGCAAAGAATCAGGGAAAGAGAGCAACAGCGGTATTTCATCCGCCGATATTAAACACGCTCTGCAGTTTCAGTGCCAGCGTCATGTCGCCTTTGACTTTCAGTTTTCCTGTAAGAAAAGCGGTCTGCCCGTTCAGTTTACCGCTGACCAGATCCAGAAAATCAGCCGGTGCCATTGTCAACTGGATGGAGGGCTTTTCCACGGCGCCTTCACTAACCTGCACCGCATTATCTGCAATAGCGACCACAAAGACTTCATCATCCAGATTAAACTGGAACACGGCATTCATTCCGGCGATTTTATCCGCATTCACACGACCGGCGAGCCCGTCAAAAAAAGCTTTGACTTCAGACATGATCGACTCCTCCATTTTCTGTTATAGTTGAGGCTGCTCTGATGCCTTTTCCGCCTTTTCCCATTACTTACTTAACCGTCGGTATATAGATGCAAAAGGCAGACGGAATCGGTATCCATTAGCAGTTATCATAGTAAATTCAGGCGAAAAAAGCAAGCCCCGTCTCTGTTTTTTATTTTTTATCGGTACATTAATTCCTGAGAAAGACCGTTATGTCCAACGCATACAGTATAGTTTTTCTTTTTTGCACGGCAGCGTGCATCCTGGGCATCCAGCTGGGAATGCAGTTCTGGAGAAACCAGCGGGCACGCAACCGCTTTCTGCAGGGCATTCATTTCATGGAACAGCAGAATTACGATGCCGCTCTGAAAGCGTTCCGCAAGACCTGCGGACTGACACCGCAAAGCCTGCAGCCCCGCATTTTTCTCGCCACGGCACTCGTCCGGACGGGTAATGAAAAAGAAGCACTGGAGCACATCGCATTGCTTGAGGAACTGCATCCCAATGAGGCACGGGCCTGGGCGCTTATCTGCACTTTTTACATCACCACCCTTCCCCGCTGCAGAGAAGCCTGCATTGCCGCTTTCGAACGCGTAAAAGCCCTGGATGCAGGTGTGGCGGATGAAATTCTGTCCCATAGTCTGTTTAAGCGCTACCTTCAGGCAGAAAGCACGCAGGAGTCCTGATCCTTTTACCGGTTCCTGCACTGCATATCTTCCCCGAATAACCGACATATCGAAAGACTGAAGCATGTTGTTTTTTTTCACAGCGTTTTGTTTCGCATTCACGGCTGTGGCTGCAGACTGCCGGGCTGAGGATACAGTCACACTGATTGACCTCTCTCAACCGCTTCCCGAGTGGGCGGCTTTTTATGATGCAGCCCCCTGCGGCGCTGCCGACAGTGCCGAAGTTCCCGGGTTGCCGGTCTGTTTTGATCATGCGGACTGGCCGCAGATGCGGCTGGAACAACCAGGCGAAGTGTGGGATTGGAGCGCATACGCAGGCGTGGGGCTATCTCTGTACAACCCCACCGATGAGGCTTTCGCTCTCTGTTTTCGCCTGGATAACCCCGGCACCGACGGTACCAGTCTATCCAACAGGCTTCGTACGACCATTCTCCCCGGTCAGCATCTGGATTTTACTATGCGCTTTGTCAGAAAAGACGGCCCGGGACTCTGGGGCATGCGCGGCCTTCCTGGCACGGGTCAATATGGCGAAGGCACAGCGCTGGATCTGACACGCATCTCATCGCTGCAGATTTTCCTTCCCAATCCGGAACGCAGCCGGACGCTGATACTGAAGCGCTGGTTTCTTTTCGGTCATGCTTCCGATGCGGAAGAAGAAGTTCCGCTGCCTTTTATCGACCGTTTCGGACAATACAAGCATGCCGACTGGCCAGGCAAAGTCACAGGTGAAGAAGAACTGCGGCAGCGCCTTGCAGAAGAGAGAGAACAGCGGATGCGCAGCGCTGCTGTTTCCGGATATGACCGTTTCGGCGGATGGGCGGACGGTCCCCGCCGGGAAGCCACCGGATGGTTCCGCACCGAAAAAATCGACGGGCAGTGGTGGCTCATCACACCGGAAGGCAGTCTTTTCTTTTCACTGGGCGCTGATTGTGTCGGCTATGGAGAACGGACCTTCGTGGAGCAGCGGGAAAGCTGGTTCGACTGGCTTCCCGGTGAAACGGAAACGCCCTTCTGCCAGATTTACACAAGAAACTCAGGAGCGCACAGTTACGCCGAACCTATAGGCGGAGAAGGCCGCACCTTCAGTTTTTATCAGGCCAATCTGATGCGCAAATATGGAGACAGCTGGCAGGACGACTGGCGCAGCGATGCTGTTGCCCGCCTAAGATGCTGGGGATTCAACACGATAGGCAACTGGAGCCACTGGGACATTCTGCGCCAGTCTGAAATGCCTTTTGTCGTTTCGTCCGGCTTCTGGGGTATCAGGCTGATCGAGCGTTCCCGAGGCTACTGGAGCAAAATGCAGGATGTCTATGACGAGTCTTTTCCCCGTCAGGTTGAAAAGGCGGTAGCGGGTCTCACTGAAGTCTGGAAAAACAACCCCTTTTGCATCGGCTATTTTTTTGACAATGAACTCGCCTGGGAAGGGGTGCAGGACGGTGTTCTCTCAAGCGGCGCCGAGCAACCGGCACGGCAGGCTTTCATTGCATGGCTCCAGGAGCGGTACAGCAGCCCGGATCAGTTAAACCGGGCGTGGGCTGCTGATTTCGGGAGCTGGGACGATGTACAGGGCACAGGTGCGCCGACCCAGGCATTTACGCTGGACATGTCTGATTTTCTCCACCATTTTGCGCTGCGCTATTTCACGGTGATTCAGGAAACAGTGAAGCGCCATGATCCCAACCACCTCTATCTCGGATGCCGCTTCGCTTCGGCCCCCCCCGAAGTGGTTCGTGCCTGCTCAGAAACTGCCGATGTTCTCTCATTTAACCTTTACTATAATACGCTGCCTGCAAATTTCCTCAAAAACACAGCACTGCAGGACAAACCGGTTATCATCGGAGAATTTCATTTCGGCGCACTGGACCGGGGCATGTTCCATACAGGACTGGTCGGAGCAAAAGACCAGAAGGCTCGCGGCCGCCTCTACAGGGACTATGTGGAAAGCGTGCTTGCTCATCCCTCTTTTATCGGCTGCCATTGGTTTCAATGGGTGGACGAACCTGTCACGGGGCGATGGATGGACGGCGAGAATTACAATCTGGGCTTTGTGGACGTGACCGATTCACCTTACCCAGAGCTGACAGAAGCAGCAAAAGAAGTGCACAGCCGGGCATACACATTCCGCGCCAGCTTCCGTAACGAAAGCAATACGTTCAACGAAGCCGCTCCCTGATCAGCGGTGAATAAGCCGTCCGAGCAAGGGCGTCTCGACCACGATAGCACTGTCGGGACACATCTCCTGGCAGCAGTAGCAGCGGATACAGCGTTTGTAGTCATATTCAGGCGGGCGGCTTTTGTCTTCCTGCAGAAAGTCAACAGCAGGAGGGTCAATCGGGCAGACCTTCACGCAGGTACCGCAGCGGGTACATTTGTCTTTGAGGATTACGGGGCGCGGCGACACGAGATTCTTGATAAGTCGGGCACTGCGGCGCCCTGCCGCATCTTTAGTCCAGTCGCCTCTGCGGTTGACATCAAAGTCCGGACAGAGAAAGTCCTCCACAGGATCACCGAGAAGCTCCAGTGCTTCGTAAGTACCCAGTCCCTGTTCCTGCCCTTTTACAATGGTGGGCACCAGCGCCGGATCCAGACAGACAATACGGCTCACTGCCGCATCGAGCGCCACGGGATCTGTGGAAAACAGAAGAACGTTGAGCGGTCGGGGCGTACCATTCCCCGGCCCGTTTCCTTCCATGGCGACAACCCCGTCCATAACATAAAGGCGAGGTGAAAGCATCCGGGTCAGATCGACCAGCATGGCAGCAAACTGATCGATGCGCTGCATTCGTGCATGGAATTCGCCTTTGCGCAGCCCCGGAATACAACCGAACTGGTTTTTCACGGCGCCGGTGAGGCGAGTCAGCGCATGCGTTTTGAGTTTCGGCAGCGAAATGATACCGTCCGCCGCCAGAACTCCGGCAGCGATCGTGAACTGCTTGCTTATGGCTCCCTCAGGAAATGACACGGTGCGCCCTTCTGAAAAATCTGCCAGCGGTATGCCGAGTTTTTCAGCAACGGAGCTTAGCTTCGCACGCTGCACCACGGTCTCCACTTTGCCGAAACCGGGAGAGTCACCGTAAGTTAAAGATGCGCCCCCTTCCTGAAAGAGGCGTGCCACCGCCTGAAACACGGACGGATGGGTAGTAATGGCACGGTCAGGGGATTTGCCGCTCAACACATTGGGTTTCAGGAGCAGGGTCTCTCCTGCCTGAAAAAAGCGGGATATCCCGCCCAGTAAATCAACACCGCGTTGCACCGCACTATAAACGGCTGCTTCCTCGTAGCCTTCACAGCGAACCAGCACGACCTTCCCCTGCATGCTCACGGAAGCGCCGGAATGTGCCCGTGCCGGCGGAATGATCAGGTCACTGTTCATTGTCCCCCTTTCTCCGCTGATATATGCAGTTCCGTTACAGGAAGCACACTGGTGTTGGGCACATTGTCATAAATCCAGGTAACAGCCCCGTTCCATTCCGCTTTTTCCGCTGCATCAGCAGGCACCTGCACACTGTATCTGAGCACAATAGGAAAGCGGGCAGGGTGCAGCCAGCGAAACTCCAGATCCTTCTCAGTGCCGGGCTCGGGTACAAGATCCGGCGGCAGTACACCCGGAGCCACCTCCTTCAGTGACCATCCATCAGGAAGCGATTCACGAATGATGATTGCCTCGGGCGGCAACGGGTCTCTTTTCGTGACATGGAGCAGCGTATCCACTATTCCGCCCTGCACGACATTTCGGGCAGGCAACGAGCGGCGAACAGTCACTGCTTCAGCGGGCGGGAGCTGTTCTTTTTTGCGCTCCGGCGTAGCAGTTTCCCTGTTTGCAGCATCCGGGCTGTCTCCGCGCAAAAGGGCATCAATTTTTTCCTGGGTAGGCGGTCCATCAATAGCCTGTAACGTTGCACCTGCTGTTTTCGCTACAGTGTTTCCTCCGGAAACAGAAGGCTTCCGCTCCTTGTCCAGCGACGCTTTCTGAAACCCAAGGTGAAAAAGCAGCGCAAAAAAGCACACGAAAAGCAGCCCTGTAGTAAAACCGAGCCAGCCGAAACGATCATTCATTCGTTTATTCTCCTTGCATGCCTTCCGTGAACGGAGAAATGGCTGCATCAATTAGTGATAAAGAATCGCACCGGCAAGAGGCTGGAAGGGAATGCCGGGTCCGGCATACTGCACCTCCAGCGCAGACCCGCCGCCTGCATCAAAATAGGCGAGCTCAAAGGGATAAAAGCCCTTCTCCATCAATCGGAATCCCATTACGGAAGTCGCCTTGTGCAGACCGTCGTTATCCACAATAACCTCGCCATTAATTTTCAGGCGGCTGCCGTCGTTGGAATTTACACTGAAGGCATACACACCGTTTTTCGGGATTTCAATATATCCGGTATACAGGTAGGCATCCGCTGTGGGCTGATATTTCTTTCCGGGCTCCAGATCCAGTGCGGATACGACCCCTTCTTCCGTGGGGCTGAGGGCGGAGAAATCGGGCAGTGCCTCGCAGTACATTTTGTAGTAACGGAAAAAAGCACCGGGCTTCAGCGGTGGAACTTCAGACGGTGCAGCAAGCGTACCGGCCGCATGCTCTTCAAAAAGGGCATAAATCTCTTTTTTGTATTCAGAGAGAAGACCGCCCACTTCCCGAAGCTGGGTAAAGCCGCAACGCTCCGCCACATCAAAGAAGCGTGCCGCCCGTGCTTTAAACTCCGGACTCGCCTTTACGGTGCCTCGGGCATGATCCAGCACATACGCTTTCCCGGGCATGCGCTGGGTGCGCGACAGAATGGTGTAGTCCACGGACAGCCGGGCTATGCGCACCTGTTCCAGCGCCACCGGATCATCCGGCACAGCCTTTTCCGCAATATCAAAAAGTGCGTCCGCTCGTTCAAGAAGGGCATCGGTGATGAAAGGCTCATCAGTGCTGATCCAGATATTCATGCTGGTTGAAGGCTCTTTTACCGCATCATGGATCAGATCAAGGTAGAGGCGTATGGGTGTGGCGGCGGCGCCGTAGACACCATTCAGAAATTCATTGATGGCGAGATCTGTATCGTATTCCGGGTTCCACAGCAATTTGGCGCCGAGATAACCGCTCAGCGCACTGAATTCACCATGCGGCGTATTGTACACGTCCTGCTCAAAAATTCCCCGGACGTTATTGGCGATGAGATAGCGAATATTGGGCCCCCTCACCCGTAGGTTGGGAAAGGGTACCAGGTATTCATGGAAGGACGTGTTGTAATTCCAGATCCACAGCCGGTTGGCAATCCGGCTCCAGTTCTCCAGATCGTCACAGAAGGCGCGGTTTTCCGGTGTGAGCCGATCTTCGAAAGGATGTGAAAAATCGCACTCGATGCTGCAGAGACGAATGATCACATTGGGCTCGGGGCGCATGGTTTTCGGCGCCTTGCGTGTATACTGGTATGCAAGCGTGTCGATCAGTTTATCGGGAAATTCATCTTTGACCGCACGGGCGACATGATTCACCAGATGCAGCACAGGTGCTATCTGGCTGCCTTCCGCCTCTGCCAGTGCCGTGCAGTGCTCGCATTCGCAATAATTGTACCAGTCATTTTGTGAGACAGAAAAAACCGTCGCCTCAGGATGCTCCGCCATGAGCCGACGCACTTTTTCCGTAACCAGATGAATGACCTCCTCATTGGTGCAGCAAAGTTGTGTGCGCTCTTTCAGCCGCTTCCCGCCAACCAGTGAAAAATATTCGGGGTGCGTATCAAAATATTCCTTAGGCGGCACCAGCAGATCAAAGGTGTGGACAAAGCCCTGGTACTGGACTTTGCCGCCGTGCTGCGAACCCAACCGTGCGGACTGACTGTTCATCCGGTTCCGGGCTGCCCAGTCTCCGTCCCAGCAGTCATAAACAAAAGGCTCCCTATATTCGAGGGCAGGCACGCGCACTTCGTCAATAGGCAGTACGGCCAGTACATTTGCTTTGGGGATGGAGGAAATTTCCGGAGTGAACCACCGGCAGCCCAGATGGTCTTCCAGCAGCCCGTAAACACCATAGAGTACCCCGCGCGGTTCTCCTCCGGTGATCAGCAGATTCCTGCCCCGCGTCCGGATAAGGTACCCTTCATTGCCGAAAACTTTATAATCCACCAGAATGTTGTTGTCGCTGTAGCGCCGGCTGTTTCCCAACCATATTTCGCTTTCCCCTGCAGGGGTTGTGTCATCCACCACCTGCAGGTCGGCGCCTGTAATCTCTTTGAGGAAATGCCTCAGTTCCTGCGCCGCATGGCGGGTTGGTTCCGGCGCAGATTCGCTGACCACAATCTTCATGGGTGTGACACCATTCTCTGCGATCAGGAGCGGTTCCGGCGCCGCCGGCAGACTGGTAAGCCCGGGCAGATGGGTGCAGCCGGCAAAAAGTACGGCGGCGATAATTGCCAGCCCGGTATATTTTCTGTACATGCCTACAACTCCTTTCAGGATTGAAAAGCCTTTTATGACGACTACTATCCCCTGTCCCGTGTTGTATCACAGCGGCGCAGTAAAAAACAAAAGCCCGGAACGGCACGGTTCCGGGCAGAGCAAACACAGAAAAAGGCGGTTATTTTTTAACCGGGCAAACAGCGTCTTTGGCAGCTTTGGCAATCGTGAACTTCAGCACTTTTTTCGCAGGAATCTTGATCGCTTCACCCGTTGCAGGGTTGCGGCCTGTGCGGGCAGCGCGCTGGACGAGTTTCAGTTTGCCGAGCCCGGGAAGCGTGAAGCCGGCGGGGGCCTGCGCATAAGCAAGATTCGCCAGAACGTCGAGAAGATTCGCGACGTCTTTCTTGGTCAGTCCGGTCTCTTCGGCAAGGACGGTCAGTGTTGCGGCTTTTGTCAATGCTTTGTCGGTGGCTTTGGCTTTTTTAATGGCCATGGGTGAGTTTCCTCCTTCGAAAAAGTTTGGTGATCCTAAAACATCGTTGCAGTGCACCTTGCGCTGAAACGGCGAAAAACAGTACATTCCTCTCAACTCCGGGCAAATGCCAGGGGCTGATTCAATTATACAACAAAAGCGCTATGATTTACAGGTATAATGTGCATAATTTTAAAAGCAGTGTCAAGTCTGTGTTATGGCACTGCAGCGGGCCCTTGTTTAACACACTGCAAAAGTGTATCCGAACAGGGCGACTCAAACAAGTTCATACAGACTATTTGACAACTTAAAAGCGCTTTCAATACTCTAAGGGCAAGGCAGGCATACGCAATAAAACGCTGCTTTGCAGAAAAATACAAGAGATTTTCCTACCCGAAACGAGCACCATTATTATGTTTCTAGCAGTCATCGGCGACATTCTCAGCAACGCCTGTTCATTGCAGACCGTTCTGGATCATCTGGAAGAGGAAGGCATCCGCGAGGTCGTGCATACCGGAAATATCTGCCTTGCACCCGAGGGTGCGTCCGCCTGTGTGAAGCTTTTGCGGGAACGTGCCGTAACGGCAGTGCAGGGACGACTTGACCGTGCACTGGTCTCGCGTAAAGCAAAAGCGAAGCGGCTTCCCGAGGCGGCTGAATTGGAGAAAAGCTATGCGCTGCTCGACAGCAGCGCCATCGAATTCCTGAATGGGCTGCCTCGTAAGCGGAGCTTCATCCGGGAAGGCGTGGAATGGCTGCTCTGCCACGGTGCCGTAAACAGCCCTTCAGAAACACTCACAAAAGACACGAGCTTCCTGAAATTTCAGCGCCAGCGTGAAGCGTGCACCGCCCGAATCATTATCAGCGGCGGTTCGACCGAGCCTTTTTCCGTTGATGCTGACGGAACGCTTTTCGCCTCAGCGGGGACCCTGCTCTCCCGGGAAGGCCAAATCCGTTATACTCTTATTGATACAGAAGTGTCCCCTTTTGAAGCCCGGGTCGTCACACTCTGACATGACATCGGGGCATAAGCCTCTGTGAATGGAGACAAAACTGCGATGAAAACATATATTGCGCCCCTGTCGGCTGCTCTCTTCCTTTTTACGCTGACCGCTTCATCCGGACTTTACGCCGAAGGTGCGCCGCTTTATCGGATGGAAGACAATGTCCGGAGCCACTGGGTCAGTTTTGAGAATCCCGATGCGGCAAAAGGCTCGGGCGGTACTGCCAACGGCGGAGCCAAGGGTGCCGCTTTTCAGGTCATCAAAGCAGGAGAAGAAAAAGTATTGATGGATGTATCGGGCAGCGGGCTTATTCACCGTATGTGGTGCACGCTTCCCAAGCGCAGCCCGCGCGATCTCCGTTCTTTTGTCCTGCGTATGTACTGGGATCAGGCGGCAAAACCTGCTGTGGAAGTACCTTTCGGCGATTTTTTCGGTGCGATTCTGGGAGAAGTCCGGCCATTCCACAACGACCTCTTCAGCAGCCCTGAAGGACGTTCTTTCAACTTCACCATCCCTATGCCTTTTCAGACTCATGCACGCATTACCTTTACCAACGAATCCGATGAAGATCTGCCGCAGTTCTTTTACGACATCAACTATTCCGAGATGAAGTTTGAAGAAAAACCCCTTTATTTTCACGCTGTCTGGCACCGCGAACGTTATACAGAATTGCGCCGGGACTTCGAAATCCTGCCCCGCACCACAGGAAAAGGGCGTTATCTGGGAACCCATCTCGGCATTATCGGACACCCGGACAATCTCGGCTGGTGGGGTGAGGGTGAAGTGAAGATTTATCTGGACGGCGATACTGCCCTGCCTACACTGATCGGAACAGGCACGGAAGATTACGTGGGCACCGGCTATTTCCAGGGAGAATTTGCTCATCCTTATCAGGGTTCCCTGCTCATCGACAATGTAAATCAGTATTGGACTATGTACCGCTATCATATCCCCGATCCGGTATTTTTTCATCAGGATATCCGGGTCACCATTCAGCAGATCGGCGGCGCCATGCAGGAATATGTCAAAGAAATGCTAAGCAAAGGAGTGGAAATCCTTCCCATCTCTGTAGGTGCCCAGGACGGCTTTGTGCCCCTCCTCGAATCGGAACCGCCCCGCTCCTTGAATGATCCCGGCATCCCTTACGGCTGGACAAACTTCTATCGCCGGGACGATGTGTGCGCCGTTGCTTTCTTTTATCTGGATGCGCCGGAAAATCAGGCGCCGCCCATTTCTCCGCTTGCTGAACGGCTGACTGCTATAGGAGAGCGCCGGGATGCCGGTACACCCCGTTGACCCCGAAGATGAGCGCTGCTACGGCAGCTGCTTTGCCTGCATTCCAACCTGCCCGCGGCATCCGGAAAATCAGGAGCTCAGCCGGGAGCAGGAAGCAGAGAACCTTCGCTCCGCCTCTAGTACAGAGGCGCCCGCCAGCAGGGAAGAAACCGGTCAGGAGGATGCGTGACTATTTTTTCGGGAAGCCAACAGATTCCTGATACCACTTTTTCTTTTAAACATTGACGCTGCGGACGGGGCAGTTTTGATTCACTGCCAGCAAAGGAGCACCCATTTATGATCCGGACCGAACCTGCAAAGGTACGTTTCAGTGTGGCGCTTCTGCCCTGTGCCGTGCTGATCGTGCTGGTCATGCTCAACGCCTGGTGTTTCGGCGAAGATGCAAGTTCGGGCCCCAATCAGATGGCATTGCTTCTGAGCGGTGTTCTGGTGGTCACGCTGGGCTGGATTCTTCTGGCGCTCAGCTACAAGGACATAGAAGCAAAAGCCATCCAATCCATCGTCCTCGCCATGGAGGCGGTGCTGATCCTTCTGACGGTGGGCTGCCTCATCGGATTGTGGATACTGAGTGGTATTGTCCCCTCCATGATCTACTACGGCATTCAGCTTTTTACCCCTGCTGTTTTTCTGCCCTCCGCCTGCCTGATCTGCTCCATTGTGTCGCTGGCAGTCGGCAGCAGCTGGTCAACCATGGGTACCGTGGGTATAGCCCTTCTCGGCATTGGCAGGGCTTTATCTTTTCCGGATCCTCTGGTGGCGGGCGCCATTGTTTCCGGCGCCTACTTCGGCGACAAACTCTCGCCTTTATCCGACACCACCAACCTTGCGCCTGCTGTATCGGGAAGCGAGCTCTTCACTCATATTCGCCACATGCTCTACAGCACCATACCCAGTTTCCTGATCGCCCTGCTTATTTTTACGGGGATCAGTCTCTTTTATACACCCGGTGCCTATAACAATGCGGCTGTATCCGAAATCCTCGACGGAATTGCTGCCAGTTTTTCCGTGCGCTGGTACCTCATGCTGATCCCGCTGCTGGTAATCGTTATGGCGGCAAAGGGCATCAAAGCTATTCCCGCCCTCACCATCGGCACGCTGCTCGGCGCTGCAGCGGCACTCCTTTTTCAGCCGCAGCGTTTTCTCTCTCCCGCCGGAGAAAGTCTGTCCGCTCTGGAACAGTATAAAATGATTCTGCTTACCGCATACGAAGGGTTCAGACTGGAAAGCGGGCAGCCTCTCACGGATACGCTTCTGTCCCGGGGTGGTATGGCGGCCATGTACGATACAGTCTCTCTGATTCTGGCAGCCATGTTTTTTGGCGGTGCCATGGAAGCGACAGGATTGATGGAGCGTCTTGCGCAGGCAGTCCTCAGCAAAGTACGCGGCATTGCCACGCTCATTGCGTCCACGATAGGTTCCTGTATCCTCTGCAACATCTTTCTCTCCGACCAGTACCTGGCTATCGTGTTTCCGGGCAGAATGTTCCGGAGCGCATACCAGCACTACAGACTGGATGTACGCAATCTTTCCCGGGCACTGGAAGATGGCGGCACTCTCACCTCTGTGCTCGTTCCCTGGAACACCTGCGGTGCCTTTGCGGCGGGCGTGCTGGGTGTTGCCACCTTTGCCTACCTGCCTTTCTGCTTCTTCAATCTCATTAACCCGGTCGTTGCTGTCGTGCTGGCAGCCTTTCACATCAGCATCAAATACGAAGAAGAGAAGCCGGCAGAAGACTGAAACGCCAGAAATAAAAACAGCGGAAGACGCTGACGCCTTCCGCTGCGGAACCGTTGGAATCATGGATCGTTTTTACAGCAGCCCCAGTGACCGGAGTCCGTCGATGCCCTCACGCACTTCAGCGGCAGACCGTTCCAGAGCCGCCTGCTCCTCATCCCTCAATGCCAGCGGCTGAATGCTTTCGATGCCGTTCTGTCCAAGAATGCAGGACACGCCGACAAAGACATCGGACAGCCCGTATTCGCCTTCCAGCAGTGCGGCACAGGGGAGCAGCTGCCGCTCATTGCGGAGAATCGCCTGTGCCATGCGTACGGCACCTGCCGCCGGAGCGTAGAAGGCACTTCCCGTTTTCAGAAGACGCACAATCTCACCGCCGCCGTCACGGGTGCGCGCAATAATCGCTTCAAGACGTTCCGGCGCGATCAGCTCGGTAACCGGCACACCTGAAACAGTGGTATAAGCAGGCAGGGGCACCATGGTGTCACCGTGGGAACCGAGTACCATGGTGTTTATATTTTTCATGCTGACATTGAGTTCCATGGCAATAAACGCACTCATGCGGGCGCTGTCGAGACAGCCTGCCATGCCCAGAACGCGGTTTTTGGGGAAACCGAGTTTCTGATAGGCGAGATACGCCATCACGTCCAGAGGATTGGTCACAATAATTACAGTGGAATCGGGTGCGTGCGTTTTAATGGCATCACAAATTCCGGCGATAATGCTGCCGTTTTTTTCAAGCAGATCCAGCCGGGTCATACCGGGTTTGCGGGGAAGCCCTGCCGTTACGATAACAAGATCCGCTCCGGCAATGTCGGCATAATCATTGGTGCCTGTGCAGACAGATCCATAGCCACGGATAGGTCCCGCCTGGGTCATATCCAGCGCTTTGCCCTGGGGCAGCCCTTCCACAATATCCGTGAGAACGACATTGCCGAGTTCCAGTTCCAGACAGAACTGGGCGGCCGTGGCACCGACATTTCCGGCTCCAATGCAGGCAATCTTAATCGCTTTTTTCTGACTCATGATATTTCCTTCTCCGCTTTATATCGTATTGATGCTCAAGTGTTCTGTTATCGCATTTCCGGAAAATAAGCCACTTCAATCAGACAGCAAAGGGTATGCCATACCACAGCATGCCCTTCCTGTATTTCCTTGGTGCTTCCTCCGGGAACCTGAATAATCACATCGGCATGCCGTGCCATATTGCTGTCTCTGGGCCCTGTCAGTGCTGCGGCAATACCGCCATAGGCCTTTGCCACCGACATTGCCATAAGGCAGTTCTTCGCATTGCCGCTGGTGCTGATGGCAAGAAGCATATCACCGGGTCGGATCAGGGCATTGAGCTCCTGGGCAAAGGCGATATCCCGGAGCGGGATATCATTTTCCACCGCCGTCTTCAATGCGCTGTTCAGACCCAATGTAACCGCAGGCAGCCCCCGCTCCAGATTGTCGGCAAGTTCATTGCCCAGCGGCTGGCTGGAAAGCGCTTCCCTGATTTCATTGGTTAAGGGGCGTTTACGCTCAAAGCTTTTGCACAACTCCCCCACAATATGCTGGGCATCGGTGCAGGAGCCGCCGTTGCCGCAGGTGAAGAAAGTACCTCCCCTGTCGTAGCAGTTTTTCAATGCCCCATGAAACTGGCGCATCGCCTCTTCGCAGCATTTCAGATCCGGACGGCGACGCAACATGTCATCCATCACTTCCTGTTCGAGTGCAGTCCATTCAGCCATAATTGGAGTCCTTCCGGAAGATTTTTACGGGGTTCAGGGTAAAGCCGTGCCCCCCGCTGTTCAAAAATAAAAAACCACGAGGACTCCGGCGTACCGGAGCGTATTGCATCAGCTTCTTATGTATAATATCACAGTGCCTTGCAGTGAATACATGCGGATATCTTTCCTTAAGGAGGATGCGCTTCTTATGCCTTTACCACTATTTGTGTCTGCCATTATGCTCCTGTTCCCTGCTCTTTTGCTGCCGCTGCAGGCGGAGGCGGCGCCGGACTCTCCAGAAATCCCCTCTCTTGAAGGGACGCAGGAGGAAGTGGAATCACGGGTGCGCACCTTTGACAAGCTGATGATGATACAGGTGCGACGGCTGGAAGATACGGCAGGAAAAGAAGGGCAGCCGGACAACAGACCCGGCACTGAAGAAGCACGAAGCCATGCTGCTGCCTGTCTTTCCGCCATACAAGCAGCCTATGAAGAAGCGCTGCTCCGCTTTCCGGACAGTGCTGTGCTTCACAATTTTTATGCGGAATTCCTGTATGATTTTCAGGGAAAAACAGACGATGCGCAAAAACACTGGCGGCAGGCTGTTGCGCTCAATCCCCGCCTGGGCAGAGCACTCAACAATCTGGGAATGCTGTATTGCCATGTGGGGCAGTACGGGCAAGGATTGGAGTACCTTTGGCAGTCGCTCAAGGAAGAGCCCGACAACCCTGATTTTCTGTTCAATACTGTGCAGGTGTACCTGATTCACCCTGAATCCGTCATGAGCACCCGCAAAATTACACAAAGAAAGATTTATGAAGAGGCGATGGCGATGTCGGAAAGGGCAGTGAAAAACGCCCCCCGTGCTTTTGATATTCTGCAGGACTATGCACTGAATTTCTATCTTGCGGAAAAATTTGATGCAAAGCCTGACTGGAAAAAAGCGGCAAAAGCCTGGCAGGAAGCGCGCAAGCAGGCAAAGACCAAAGACGAACTCTTCAACACCTGGCTCAATGAAGGGCGGGTGCACATCCGGCAGCACAAAACTTCCGCCGCAAGAACATGCCTGGAAGAGGCGCGTGCCCTCCGTCCGGAAAGCGCTGTTCTGAAAGCTCTTTTTGAAAACCTGGAAGATGCGCACTGATATGAATATTTGCATCGAAAGTCTGGGACTGACCAAACGCTACGGCGGCAGAAACGTGGTTGATCAACTTCATTTCAGAGTTCCCAAAGGCTCCTTCTACGGCTTTCTGGGACCCAATGGGGCAGGAAAATCAACAACCATCAAAATGCTTACCGGAACATTGGCACCTGATGCAGGCAGCGCGCGGATCCTGGGCTTTGATCTGCAGCGGAGCAGTCTGGAAATCAAACGACGCATCGGTGTCGTGCCGGAGAATCTCTGTCTTTTTGAAAATCTGAGCGGCCCTGAATACCTGCGCTTCATCGGACGCATGTACGGGCTTCCGGGCACAGTCGTGGATAAGCGCTGCGACGAACTGCTCGAACTGCTGAGTCTGCACACTGCCGCCCGCACACTGATCCTCGAATACTCCCACGGCATGCGCAAAAAACTGGCACTCTGCGCCGCTGTTATTCATGATCCTGAACTGCTCTTTCTGGACGAGCCCTTTGAGGGTGTGGACGCTGTCGCCTCCCGGATCATGCGCGACCTGCTCTCACGTCTTCGTAAACGGGGCGTCACTGTTTTTCTGACTTCGCATATTCTGGAAGTGATGGAAAAGCTCTGCACGCACATAGGCATTCTGTGTGAAGGGCATCTGGCAAAGCAGGGCACCATAGAAGACTTTCAGGAAGAGGGCGGGCTGGACCACATCTTTCTCCAGATTGCAGGAGCGCACACAGCGGCCTCGAAAAATCTCTCCTGGCTGGGAAATGAGTAAATGCTTGCATACCAGTTTTTCGCCATTATTCGTGTTAAATTTCTGCTGATCCGGGGTTCTCTGGAACGCATCAGCCCCCTCGGAAAAGTCCTGCTGCTTCTGCTGTTTCTGGGCTGCGGACTGCTGTCCACCGCTCTTTCTGCGGCGCTTTTTTATGCCGCCCGCCGCACCTCCGCCGACACCGGCACCGGGGCTTTGCTTTTTCTGCTGGACGGCACCGCATCGCTCTTTCTTTTCTTTTTCCTGTGGTCGGTGCTCATCGAACTGCAACGGAATGACGGCATCGCCCTGGATAAATTTCTGGCACTGCCTATCCGTCCCGTCTGGATTTTCCTTTTCAATTTCCTGATGTTCATCTGTACCCCTCTTTTCTTTTTTTCGCTGCCGCCTCTTGTCGCACTGGCAGCCGGGCTGATCCCCCGCTGCGGCATATTCTCCTTGTTTCCGATTGTTCTTTTCGCTCTCCTTTTTATCACCGCTCTCAATGCCTGGGCTTACTGGCTATGCAGCGTGCTTGCTCTGTGGATGATCAACAAGCGGCGCAGGCGCCTCATTTTTGTAATCGTGCCCGTGGTATTTGTGATACTGGCTCAGCTGCCGACGCTGCTCCTCCGTTTTTTTCTCACACATGGCCAACAGCGCTTCGATGTCGCTGCTATGGAATCCTATGTGCCGGGACTTCTGAGCATCCATCAAACCATTCCGTTCCTCCTGCCGATTTACGGTCTCTGGAATCAGCTGACCCATACAAATCCGAATGCGGTTGTACTCAGTTTCCTTGCTTCCCTTCTGTTTATTGCCGCCGGTCTGTATCTGGGATATGCGACGACCATGCGCTATTACCGGTCGGGGCACTCTGAATCGCCCGCGGGCAACGGAAGTGACAGGAAGAGCAAGAAAGACAAAGGACTTTCCCGGACAGTCCACACCTTTTTTCCTGCCGTCGCTGCTTCCGACATCAGCTGCCTGACTCTCACTTTTTTCCGCTCCTACGCGCGACACCCTCATATGCGCATGCTTTTTCTCATGCCCGCATCCATGGGGGTATTTATGATTTTCCTTTTTAAGGGAGGCGGATTAAGCGGAACAGGTTCCGGCATGCGGTGGGTTCCACACTTCTGGCTCTTCCTTCCTTTTCTGAACTTTTCTTTTTTCCTGATGAACATTTTCGGAGCGGAAGGAAGGGCTTTTCAAACCCTCATGCTCCTGCCTGTGCCACGCTACCGTTATTTAATCGCCAAAAATCTGGCGATGGCGCCTTTTCTCTTCGGGCTTTCCTTTTTCCTTTTTGCCGCCACGCTGTTTTTCTACCCCATGAGCATCGCTGAAATTACGGTGGTGCTGGCATTGGTCTTTCACCTCTTTCTGGTCTTCAGCGCAACCGGCAATCTCTATTCGCTCTATTTCCCGCAACCCGTACAGAGGGATGCCATGCGTGCTCCCGTGAGCAGAGTTCGGCTTCTCGGGCATATGATTGTGCTTACTTTTGCCACGGCAGTCATGGTGCTCCCGGCTTCGCTCTGCTTTGCCTTCCGGCACAGCGACATACTGACGTGGCCGGTCGGAAATTGCAGTATCATGCCCGGCTTGTCCGGCTCTTTGATTTTATTCATCCTTTCGTGCATATACTATAGAGCAGTGCTTTACCGTGCCGGAGATCTTCTTCAGGAAAGAGAGCAGCTCATTTTTACCATTCTGTCACAGGAAAATGAATGACAATTGGTATAATAACGTTAAAGACTGTTATACTCTTTTGTGAATTATGATTAATAGTATGCGTTGGTGCACTCTCCGGGATCACATTTTGAACTTGTACGGTGTGACTATCTGTTAAGGAGATGAAAGTTCATGGCAGTCCGAGTCCTCTACCTCATCCGGCACGGTCAGCATGATCTGAATAATCCAAGCGGTTCTTCTCTGGGCGGACCATTAACGCCGCTGGGCATCAGGCAGGCAGAGATTACCGCAAAAACGCTGGCAATGAAGCCCATCTCTTCGATCCACTCCAGCTCTTTAAACCGTGCAGATCAGACAGCGAAAATTATCGCCAAAGAATTTCCCGCCATGAATGTCCAGACAACGGATTTGCTCTGGGAGTGCATTCCTACGTTGACACCCAAACTGCAGCTTGAAATGCCGAACTACAACGATGCACTGGCGGCACAGGATCGGCGGCGCGCTGAAATAGCCTTCCGCCGTTATTTTAAGGTTGCCAAGCGCAGCGACCGGCACGATATAATCATATGCCATGGCAACCTGATCCGCTTTTTTATTACGCTGGTGCTGAAAGCGGATCCCAGCAGCTGGGTACGGATGGATCTGGCGAATTGCGGTATCTCTCAGGTGCTGATTCAGCCGGAAGGAGATATGGCGCTGCTGTGCCACAATGACTGGTCGCATCTGCCGAAAGAACTGCGCACATCTACCCTGCGCCCGCCGGAAAAATAAACGCCTTTGCGCCTTCCCTGCCCTCTGCCTTTTCTCTTTGCGGCTTATTCAGTCTGCGATTTTTTCCCGATGCGCCTTTTTCTGCGCGCCTTCTGCTTTCTGATTTTTTCCCGTTCCAGAGCAGCCGGGGACAGTGCGCCCAGCTGCATTTCCTCCATCAGTTCGCAAAGGCGTTTGCGCGCATAGTAGCGGTTCAGGGACTGAGAGCGTGCTTTCTGCATTTTCACTGTCAGCCCGGTGGGTCGGTGCAGCAACGTGGTACAGGTGGCTGTTTTGTTTGTTTTCTGACCGCCGGGCCCGCTGCTGGCTGAAAAACGCTCTTCGAAGTCTTCCTCACGCAGACCGCAGGCTGCCATGCGTTCTTCGAGCTGCTGCTGTTTTTCCGGGGTCACACTGAAACGCATCATCTGTCCGTTTCTCTTTCAGCCTCCGAAATAGTGGCAGCGGTTGGACGGTGTTTCCTGAACGGCAACAAAAAAAGGCGCTGCCCCTGCCTCTTCCACCATCCGCCAGACACAGGCGGCAATTCTTTCCGAGGTTGCCTGCTCCAGTCCCGGCAGGGTATTGAGATACCGACCATCAAAATAGTCGAAAAGAAGTCGTGCTGTTTTTTCCAGAAGCGCTTCCGCTTTCCCCGCGATTTCCACCTGATAGCTGTGTCCGTGCAGATTGTGGCAGGGATGTTCTTCAGGCAGCTGGGGCAGCGACTGGGCAGCTGAAAAGGTAAAAGCCAGGCGGGCGGGCAGATCCTGTACAGGATCCGGCGGCAGCATGACGGGATGAAATCCGGGCGGAACAGCAAAAGAAACACGCACTCCGGCAAACCAGTCGGGCCAGGGACGGAGCGATTCGTTAATCCAGGCTTCGATATCCTTCGGCTCATGATGCCCGCGCAACTCCGGAATATGATCCAGGCAGCAATGATCCAGTTGTTTACGCAGCGGCTCGAAGAGTGCTTTGAGATCTGTATAATCCACCACCCAGCCATAGGCAGGATGTACAGTGCCCTCAGCCATCAGATCAATACGGTAACTGTGCCCGCTGTAACGGGCTTCGGTGTCTTCGGATGCCGGAAACAGGCGGTGTGCCGTTTCAACATACACGGTTTTTACAATGCGTGCTTTCATAAGGGGAATTCTTTATTGTCTCTATGTTAAGATTCTGAAAAAAGAACCGTGGCGATGCCGTACAGGCAGGACAGCACGGAAGGGAGCGGACAGGAACTGCCGGCACAAGTATACCACGTTCCTTTTCCGCATTACGTTTTTATGGCACCATCAGGAAAGGCAAAAACCGGGTTCGCCCCGGCGGCAATTCAGGAAGGATGCGACTGATGTTAAAACAGGCCTTGCCGCTCATTCTGATAACGGCAGTGGTCACTGCCACGGCAGTACTGTTTCTGACGCAGAAAAAAGAAGCCGGACAGCCCGGTGAAAATACGTCTGCGGCGCCCGTTGTCGATACCAGTGCGGATAATACTCCTCCCGCCACTGAGGCAGATGCTGAACATGTCAACCAGGACATCCGGATCAGCAAAGACATGGTGGATGCCCTTTTGCTGGGGGTGACTGTTGAAGAAGTGGAGGCGCTGTGGGGTCGTATTTCTGATGAAATGGAAAGCGAGTACGATCCCGGCATCAAAGGATACACATCGCCTTATGCGATTTTATGGCACACCTGGAATAACCCGGATGGAACACGGGTTAAACTTGGCTTTATCAACAGAAAACTGGATCGCAAGCACTTTTACTACCGCGACGGTAATTTCACCACGTCGGAGGTGGATCTGAAAGCGATTGCCGAAGAAAAGCCCGGCAGGCGATGAAGATCTTCCCGACTTAACACTATCTCTATAAAACTTGAAAAGGAAACGATCATGAAAGCAGTGCGGTTTTCCGGAATTTTTATGTTTGCACTCTCTCTTTGCATCCTGGCGTCTTTTGTCGGATGCGGCAAGAAAGAGGCGCCTGCGCCGGCAGCTCCGGCAAGGGAAACAGCAGCTCCTGCCGCCCCTGCTAAAGCGGCGCCAGCCCCTGCTGCTCAGCCCGACACCAAACCGGAGCCGGAGGCTGCCGCCAACGCTGTTGAAGCACCGGAAACGCCTGCGCCTGCCGTTACAACATCAGAAAACGAAGCCCCGCAAACTGTTAAAACAGCATTGGCCTCTCTTCCTGCCGACTTTCCGAAGGACGTGCCCATCTTTGAAAACAGCACTATTGAAGCTGCCATGAGCATAGGCGGCGAGCAGCATCAGATTGTCGGCAATGCCCATGCAGGTCTGGATGAAGTGGTCAGTTTTTACAAAAAAGAATGTGCCGCCCGGGGGTGGAAAGAAACCATGACAATGGCGCAGGGCGGCGAAGAAGCTGCCAGCTTTTCCACCTATGAAAAAGACGGAAGAGCCATGACTGTAACTGTTGCCCAGGATGAGGAAGGCGTTCATTTTTCCTTGTCCGTAGCGTCCTCCGAGGCAGAGTGAGGCTTGACGCACTCCGGATCCATAGTGCTTGCCGCTATCAATGCACACTATGCCCATGTTGCTTTCGGGCTGCGACGGCTGCAGGCGCATCTGGGGTGTTACCAGGAAAACACACAGCTCCTCGAATTCACCCTGCAGCAGTCCGCTCACGAAATTGCGGAAGCCATTCTTGCGCGAAAGCCCCGGCTGGTCGGGCTGAGCCTGTACATCTGGAATATCGAAATCGCCACTGCCGTTGCCGCTGTCATCCGCGCCGTCAGCCCTGAAACCGTATTGGTCTGCGGCGGCCCGGAAATGACCGGCGACCCGGCGCGCTCTCCTGTTGCGCCCTTTGCCGACTACATCATCCGTGGCGAGGGTGAAGAGGCTTTTCTCACCCTCGTGCACACTCTTTTGCAGGGACATGTTCCGCCAGACAAGATTATCGATGCCTCGCCACCCGATCTTTCCCTTCTGGCAGATCCCTATCCCCTCTATACGGAACAGGATATTGCCCATAGAGTTATTTATGTGGAAGCATCCCGGGGCTGCCCGCGCCGCTGCGCATTCTGCCTTTCCGGCGCCTTCCCCGGTCTCCGCTATTTCCCGCTTCATGCCTTTCTGCATTCCATGAGCAGGCTGCTGGATCGGGGCGCACGGCGCTTCAAATTTATTGACCGCACGTTTAACGTCGATCTCAACCGGATGCATACCATACTCCGTTTTTTCAGAGAGCGGCCGGAGATTGAACAGCTTCACCTTCATTTCGAGATTATGCCGGATCATCTCCCGCCAGACACCCTCGCGCTGCTTGCTTCTTTTCCTCACGATGCCCTGCATCTGGAAACAGGTGTTCAAAGTGTCAATCCGGATATACAGAAAGCCATCCGCCGCTACCAGCGCATAGAGCCTTCGCTGGAGAATCTGCATTGGCTTCGGACGCACACGGGCTGCCAGCTGCACGCCGATCTCATTTTCGGTCTGCCCGGAGAAAGCATTGATTCTTTCGCCGAAGGGTTCAACCGGCTGGTTGCTCTTGACGTGCAGGAACTGCAGCTGGGACTCCTGAAAAATCTGCCAGGCACGCCGCTGGGCGCATTGAGCAGCCCGGACACAGTCTACGACACAAACCCTCCTTATGAACTGCTTCAGAATGAGCATTACTCCTTTGATGCCCTTCAGCGAATGAAGCGTTTCGCAAAATATTTTGACTTGCTTCATAATCACGGCAACTTCCCTGAAAGTCTGGCACTGCTCCGGCAGCTGCCTCCGTCCCCTTTTCATGTCTTTGAAGCACTGACAGAACAGATATGGGAACAGGAAGGGAAGACATACGGCATTCCGCTTGTTAAAATGGCGGAACATCTGCATACTTTTTTGTGTGCCTGCCTGCCGGACCGGAAATCAACGGTTTCCGCCGTGATTGAAAAGGACTTCAGACGGTTCAAAGGTCGCCGTGACCGTCTTCCTTTTCTCACCGGAAACAGCGCTTAGAAATGCTTCGCCACCATGGATCAGATCAAAGACGATATCGAACACCTCGCAACGGCACGGGCGCATCGCCGCTTTGGCAGCTCCGGAGAAAAGCAGGCAGCCGATTATATACTGGGCAGACTTAAACCGCTCGTTGATCGTGCGGTAGTGATGTTTTTCAAAATCCCCCTCTTCTCTTCCCTGTTTCCCTTTGTTTTCCTCGGAGAATTTACCGTTATCGCCGCTCTGGCATTCTGGTGGCCTGCCATCTCCTTCATTTACGGTCTTATCGTTTTTTCTCTTTATCAGGCGGAATCTTTCGGGTTCCCTCTGGTCTCGCGCTACTTTCCGGGCACTTCAAGCTGTGCTGTTTTCGGCGACAGAAAGCACGCCGATTTCAAAACACTGCTTGTCTTTACAGCCTATCTCGACAGCTGCGACTGCTGGACACAGCGTCCCTTTTTCCTGCGTATTTCCCGGTATTTTCTTCTGCTGATTCAGTTTGCCATGGTGCTGCTTCTTGCCGCCTGCGCCCTGGATGCCTTTGCTTCTCTGCATCACGCCACCTATCCTTTTACGCGTTTTTTCTATTCCGCAGCTCTAGTATTTTTCCCTCTGGTTATGACCGCCATGCTGGCGGGCGGATATTTCAACCGGGACACTGTTGGTGCCAATCACAATGCCTCCGGTATGGCAGCGCTGCTTCATATCGCCGAAAAATTCCGGGAAAAAGAGCTTCACGGTGCCGCCCTTCTTTTCTTTTTTCCCGGAGCACATCACGGAAGCAGACGGGTCATGCAGGAAGTGCTGCCCACTCTGAAAGTCTGCTATGATCGGGTGCTGATGATTAATCTCGAAGGCGTGGGTGCCGGAGAACTATGTTATACCGACTCAGAAGGTGTTCTACAGCAGCTGCCCTGTTCCCGAGATCTGGTGGAAGCGGCTGTCCGATGCGCCCCGCCGTATCAGGCAAGAAAAGTACATCTGTCCTCCAGAATAACCAACGCCCACCTTCCGCTGCTTCAGGGGTTCAATGCCATTTCCATTCTGGGGCTGGATCAGAATAACCGCCCCGTAAATTATGCGGCGCAGCAGGATATAGTGGATAATATCAGTGTTGAGAGAGTCCGCGCCGCCGCTGATCTGGCAGAAGCACTGGCAAGAGATGTTATCGCAGCAACAACCGACCCGATGGACGCTTGCGCGGAACCCTAAAATTCTTTTTCAGTATCCTCTACAGCACCAACAGACCATGATCCCTTCCCTCACAATCACAGTCAACGAGCATTCCCGGCAGATAACCAGGGGCACTTCACTCTATGCCTTACGGGATGCACTTTATCCCGATGCGGACGTGCTGGTTGTAAACGGGCACCCTGCCGACAGCGACCGGCATCTGGAAGAGGGGGACGCCGTGGTGCTGATCCGGCGCGGTGCCTTTCCGGCGCCCGAAGAACTTGAAAGTCTCATGGCGGCACGCCACACCCCCGGAGTACACGCCATACTACGACAGGCCTGTGTCGGCATTGCAGGGCTGGGCGGGCTGGGCTCTTCCATCGCGATTGCCCTGGCACGCAGCGGCATAGGCAGCCTCATTCTGGCGGATTATGATGTAGTCGAACCGAGCAATCTGAACAGACAGCAATACTTTGTTGAGCAGCTGGGCATGCTGAAAACTGAGGCGCTTCACGAGACACTGAAACGCATTCATCCATCCATCCGCTGCACCCTTCATGCAGTAAAACTCACAAAAGACAATACTGCCGCTCTTTTCAAAGAAGTGCATGTTCTGGCGGAAGCCTTTGACAAAGCAGCAGAAAAAGCCATGCTTGTGGAAGCGGCACTTTCCGCCGACCCGCCTATTCCTGTGGTAACCGGTTCCGGCATGGCAGGCTACGCCCCGTCCAATCTTATCGTTACCCGGCAGCTCAGCCGGACGCTGATCTGCTGCGGTGACGGCATTACCGATGCCAGACCGGGACAGGGGCTTATGGCGCCCCGCGTCGGCATTGTGGCGCACCATCAGGCAAATGCCATCCTGCGTTTTTTGCTGGGGCTCCGGTGTGATGTGGACACTCAGGAAGTGCAGACAAGCCACGGCACCATCAGAACTGATATAATAAACAATCCTACAGACATCAGGAACGATACGGTATGATCAGAAAACTTCTGCTTACACTTCCCCTTCTGCTGGTACTTTTCGGCTGTTCGGACTTTTTGAAAAAAACTCCGCCGCCGCCTGCCCAGGAGACAGCAGGCCCGAAAAACAAAGAAGAGGCACAGGCTCTGATCAGACCGGCAATCGAACCTTTGCGGAAGACGATGCAGCCAGGCGGTCCGGGGATATCGGAAGCGGAGCGGCAACAGGTGTTGCTGGCGCTGCAGCATGCCATTGTGACCTATGGCGACAATCAGTACGGGAAAGAAGTACTCCGCGATCTGGGGTACGAGCTTCAGGACTTGGCGCGACAGGCATCGGCTCAAGAGCGGTATCGCCTTGTGCTGATCTGTATCGAAGCCTCCAACCTGCTGGAAGTGAACAGTGCCTATCTGAAACGCGCCGGGGCTCAGGCTACCACCATGCTTCAGAAGCCTATGGTATCCGTCAAGGGTTTTATGGATGACCTGGAAACAAAACAGCTGACCGTCTTCCTCGAGCTGACCGATTATTTCACAGGGAAAATCGACCGGGTTCAGGCACGGGAAGGAGATGAATTCAATAACCTGCGGCTGGTACGGGTCATTGGCAGAAACAAAAGCGTGCTCTTTGAGTATCTGAAAGTGCCCGGCCTCTTTTTCGAAGTTCAGTCTTTTGCGCCCTGAGTCCGCACGAAAGAAGCCACTGTTTCCACATGGGGCGTATGCGGAAACAGATCAAAGGCATGCAGCGATTCCAGCGTGTAAACGCTGCGAAGCATTTCCATTTCCGCCTGCAGCCGTGCAGGGTTACAGGATACATACAGCAGGTGCGACGGAGCCCACTCCAGCAGTCCCCGGAGGGCTTTGGGATGGAGCCCCGAGCGGGGCGGATCCAGAATCACCCGGGCATCGGGCGACAGATCCCCGCTGCTCGAATGCTTTTTAAAAAAATCCTGCACGGACGCCGTAACAAATTCAATATGGTGCACCTGATTGCGCCCGGCATTTTGTCTGCCGTCCTCCGACGCCGCCGCCACTTCCTCCACACTGATGATCTGCGGGTATAAATCGGAAACCTGCAGCGCTATGCTGCCCATTCCGCCGTAAAGGTCATACAGCAGCCCGGCAGGATACTTCCTGCACCAGCCGCGAATAAATCCATAAAGCCGCTCAGCGGCAAGCGGATTGGTCTGAAAAAAACTCATGGGCGAAATCTGAAAATGCAGCGTTGCCTTCTTTTCCTGTTCCGCCTGCAGAAAAGATCCCGGAGCGTCGTAGACAGGTGCCTCAGGCGTACAGGCATCTTCAGGAAGGATGCTGAGCACTTCTTCTATATATTTTTTACCGAAAAGAAGCACCGACTCTTCGGCAACGGCAATATCCGCCCTTCCGGAAAAAGTGCCGTGATAAATGCTTGCACAGGGGAAAACAGCCTGCACAGCATCGACAAATCCGGAAGGATCGGGCAGCGCCCCGGGAGAGGTGATCAGCATGACCATCCGCTCGCCTGTGCGCTTTCCGTCACGGATCAGCAGGTGACGCAGATACCCTTCATTCTTTCGCGAATGATAAGCCTTCAGACCGGACACACGCACCCAGTCACGGACAGCGGGAAAAAGAGCATCCACCCCCTCAGGCGCAATCAGACATTCCTCCAGCTCCAGCGGACGCCGCCAGTTCCCCTTTACCTTGAAGCCCAGAACTGTTTCACGCAGAAAATCGCGGGGCGGCGCCTCCTCATACCATTTAAATGAAAAGGCGGGATCTATTTTGTTCCGATAATGCCGGAGCACCGGCGAGGGAGTGACTGGGATCGGTTCCTGCCAGTCGTTACGGAAAAGTGCACCCAATGCCGACTGTTTTTCCGCCAGTTGCATTTCATAAGGAACATCCTGTGCTGCACAGCCTCCGCAGCTTCCATAGTGGATGCATTGTCTTCTGGAAATCAGATTCATGAGTGATATTCTTTTGTTTTGCCGTATTGGTGAAAGCGTATTGGCGGATTCTGTTTCCTCAACAGATCCTCCACGAAAGAAGCAGTATATCCTGCCTGTAAGACCCGTTCAATATAAAGCAGAAAAACTCCGGCTCGTGCTGCAGATTTATTTTTTCTTCCCTTTCTTCAAGATATACAATTACAGAATCCATAAACCCTTTTCCATCAAATACGGCTGTTTGTCCATGCACACTACTTTCTCATCGCCCGACGGGCAACGCATCGCATCTATTGACCACTTCCGGGGATATGTCATCTTCGGTATGATTCTCGTCAATTATCTGGGGCTCTTTCACTGCATGCCCGAGCTGCTGAAACATCACGACAGAAGCATGAGCTATGCGGACACCATCGCTCCGGCTTTCGTGTTCATCTCCGGAATGAGCTGCCTCATGACGGTTCAAAAGAAAATGAAAGCCGGCAGAAAATGGCTTATCCCCGCACTGGCAAAACGTTTCACCATCCTGATTCTGATCGGTATTGTCCTGTACAACCCTTCGCCCCGGAACTGGAACTGGTGGTGGGATGCGCTGGTGGATATCGGATTTGCCGGGTTGCTTTCGCTTCCCTTTCTCCGCTGCAGGCAGTCCGTCCGTTGCCTAGCAGCCTGCGCTTTTCTCCTGACCTATCAGATATTTTTCAGCCGGTGCGGCTATGAACCCTGGGTAATGAGCAGAAGCATAAACGGCGGTCCTGCAGGCATCCTGCCCTGGGGCAGCCTTTTTCTGCTGGGCACCCTCGCCTGGGATCTCATGAACACCCGGTCTTTCCGAAAAAGCATGATGTTGTTTCTTGTCTGGGGCCTGGGACTCTGCCTGACAGGCTGTATCTTCTATTTTTCCTGGGGCGACACGAAAGAACTCTGGTATCTGAGCCAGCGCGGCATGACACTGCCCTACACGCTCATCTCCGGGGGGCTGTGCTTTCTCACCTTCCTTCCCTTCCGCCTCCTCAACGATTATGGAGAAAAGGAAATCAGACCGCTGCGCACTTTCGGCATCAATCCCCTTGCCCTCTATATGATTCAATATGCACTGCTCGAACTCTACGGCACACTTTTTGTATCTGAAAACGCCGGTATCCTACCGGCATTAAGCGGCTTTGCGGCTTTCGCATTGGTCTGCTATGCTGCTGCGGAAAAGCTGCGGAAAGACAATCTGATTCTCCGCATATAAGGTACCGCTTACCTCTCCAATGATGAAAGGATACGAAGGATTACGGAGACCATTTCTGTCCGGGCAACGGTCTGCTGTCCGGCAGTTCCCGCCTGACGATATTCGTCGTGGTCTTTGATGTCCTGCCGGATTTCTTTCCCCTGAATCAGGTTTTTGACAGACACTTCACCCCGCTGCAGTTCATCTTCGCCTATAATTACAGCAACAGGAATGTCATAGCTGTCCGCATTACTCAGCTGATCACCCATGTTTTTCTTGTTGCCGAGATAGGGCATCGTCGAGATGCCGGCGGCACGCAGCTCCGAGGCGATTTTCAGCACTTCATCCCGTGCCACTTTTCCCACTGTTGCAATGCATACCTGCACATTGCTCTTTTGCGTGGTCACGAGCCCCAGACTGCTCAGCGCGGCAAGCAGCCTGTCCAACCCGATAGAGGCACCGGTGGCGGGAATATCCTGCGAAAGAAAACGGCTGCACAAACGGTTATACCTGCCCCCCCCGCCCACAGAACCCACTTCCCGGCACGCCGGTATTTCAATTTCAAAAACAGGACCCGTGTAATAATCGAGCCCCCGGGTAAGGCTGGGATCAAAAACCGCCTCCTCTTCGGAAACATCCAGCGCCGTCAGGAAGGCATGGAGTTCTCTCATCTGGGCAAGAGCCTCTTCCGCCAGTTTTGTTTGCGGAAGTAGCGCTTCCAGTTTTTCAATCATCCGCTCTCTGGAATCTGTCGCCACTTCGACAAAGCGGGTAATAATTTCGATCGTGTCCTCAGACAGATGCACGCCGGGAATGGGATCGCCGGAATCGTCAATGCGCCCTTCGCCCAGTTCTTTACGCACATTGTCGATCCCCACTTTCTGCAGTTTGTCGATGACCCGAAGAATATGCTTTACTTTTTCCGGATCTTCAATACTGCAGCCATCAAGAAGCGCATCCAGAAGCACCCGGTTGCTGATACGGATCCGGAAAAGAGGTGCCCCTTCTTTTGTGAGTCCGAGGGCATTCATGGCATGGCAGAGCACAGCAACAACTTCCGCATCGGCAGCGATAGTTCTGGCTCCGGCAATATCAATATCAAACTGGGTAAACTGGCGGAAACGTCCCGGCCCCGGCTTATCCGCCCGAAACACAGGCCCCATATGGTAACGCCTGAAAGGCAGTTTCAACCTGTCCCGATACTGACTGATCACCCGCGCAAAGGGCACCGTCAGATCAAAGCGCAGCGCTGCTTCCTCCTCTTCGGGCGTCTGCAGCCGAAAAATCTCTTTGGCAATCTCTGTGCCGCCCGCACCCATAAGCGTCTCGAAACTTTCCATCACCGGTGTATCGAGGGGCAGAAACCCGAAAAGCTCATAGCTTTTCTGTATGGTTTCAATGACCCGGCGCCGCACCAGCATATCTTCCGGGAGCTGATCCTGAAATCCTTTAAGGTTCTGGGGTTTTACCAGTTTTGCTTTCATAAACACTTCCGCCTTTATTGTATGTATTTTTTTCAGTCGGTAAGGCTGGTCTCAGAAAAAACGGTGTCGCTGCAGACCTGCTGCGTCAGATTACTTTTTCTTAATGATGAGTTTCTGTCCGATGCTTAATCTGGATTTTTTCGTCAGTTTGTTCCACTTAAGCAGATCGTCGAGACTCACACCGTACTTTTGCGCTATCAGGTAGGGATTATCGCCTTTTTTAACCGAATAGACAATATCTCCGGCAGCGTTGCGCTCAACCTTCTCTTCTTTCGCTTCTTCTTTCTTTTCCGGCTCGGCCTTTTTGTCCGCTTTCGCCGCTTCTTCTTTTTGGGGCGTCTCTGCCTGCGGTGCAGCCTGCTCTTTCACGGCTTCTTCAGGCTTGACAGGCGGCAGCTCCACCGGAACGGGTACAGTCGCGGCTTCTGCAGGCGCCTCGCCGGGAAGTACCAGCGGTTCGAGAGGCCCGGTATCGAGTACCGTTTCCGCTTGTGACGCCGGTTTGAGACATTGAGCACGCCAGTAGGCGATCTGGGCGACAGCAGTTGCTTCAATTTTTCTTCCGGTCTTTTCCAGCGTCTCCGCTTCTTCCAGAAGCCTTCTGACTTCGGACAGAATCCAGTCGCTGCGCTCACGGGTGCGGGATGATCCGCTGGATGCAGTCAGATAAAGAGATTGCAATTCCTCTGTCTTGCTCATAATATCCGGAAGGGGTTCCACAAAAAGCTCCGCCCTGTCTTCTTCGATCACCGCCAGCGACCGTGCAAGATCGACAATCAGCATAAGCGCAGGCACAACAACCTGCCTGGGAAGCGTACGGAACCCGAGCGCTTCCTCCAGACCGGGCAGGTACCGGAGCAGCTCCATAAAACGAAGGCGGCAGCCGGCGCCTTTGGGTTCCGCACCGATGGTCTTCACCAGTTGAGAAAATTCAGGAGGCAGGGCGTCCGTTATTTCTTTTTTCGCCAGAAATTCCGACGACAGGCGGGCTGCCTGCTGCAGCGCAACATCGCCCAGAATCACTCCGCCGTCGCCCGTAAGGTACAGAGGCATCGTTCCTGTATTGAGCGGAAGCTTTCCTTCCTTTATTTCCGGGACAGGCAGAGGATTGCCGAAAGCATCGGAGAGCTCCAGATTTAAAGAACCATCCACCGACAGCGCCAGGCCTGCACTTTGCTTTTCCGACCCGAAAATTACAGCGAGCCAGGAAGCGCCGGTACGGAAAAGCATCGTGCTTTTCCCATCTTTGGCTGCCAGTGTGCCCACATAAGTACCTGCCTTGCATCGCAGTGACAGACCGTTAAGCCATGCCATCATTTCCTGCGTACCCATATCATCGGCAATAAGAGCTGCATTGATGCCCAGGCTTCCGGCACCTTCCGCCTTATACTCAAAAAAACGCTGCAGAAATTCCGCATAGGACTGCTGGGATTTCGGATGCCACGCAGGACAGATCACATGAATGTTCAGCCCTTCCAGCCCCTGCAGCACAGCCATCTGACGGATGCGCCGCACCTCGGACGCAGCAGGCCAGACGTCGCCTGCCAGAGATACATGGCGCAGGGGCAGCGTCGAATTCTGGCCGAGCAGGGCAGCAAAAGCGGCTGCATTATTCACAACAAAAGAAATCCCGGCAGGACAGCCGGTCTCCCGGATCAGTTCCGCAGCTCTGGCACTTTCAGCCTTTGACGGATCGTAAACCACTTCGAAGCGGAGGATGTGTTCGCAGCTGCTCTGCACCACCGGTTTGATACTCTCCAGTGTTTCAGCCATGCCGGATGCGGGAACAACAAGAAGCAGATGCACCTCTTCCGCAGCGGCGCGCTGCGCAATAGCAGGCAAAGCGGCGTTATTCGCTTCCACCCGCAGCGTATTGATTCCGACATTCCGGAGCGCCACAACAGGGCAGGTGTTTTCCTCACCGCCGCAATGCGCATAGATAGGCAGGGATGTCAGTGCGGCAGGCCGGTCTATACGGCAATAGCGCCGCTCAAACTGCATCGCCTCGCCGTTCACGGTGAGTTCGGCATTGAGATAAAAAAGGCCGCGGTTTTCAGGTGCATTGTGTACGGCATACCAGTATTCCGTGCCACCGCGAACCAGCATTTTATCCAGCCGGCATTCTGTTTCAGCGCCATCGGCTGCCGCACGGAAAAGAAGCCGCCCTTCCACCTCCGCATCCGCATCAGACGAAAACTCAATAATCAGCGGATCATCCACATAGATAAAGGGCATAGGCTGATCGGGCGCAAGGCTGATGTCAAAAGCGCCGGACAGACTCAGGCAGAAAAGCAATGCTGTAATCATGTCATTTCACCAGAAAAGGATTGTTAATCCGTTCTTCGCCAATGGTTGTTGCCGGTCCATGCCCGCTGTAGACTTTTGTCTCATCGGGAAGCGTCATCAGTTGCGTATGAATACTGTGCAGCAGTTCTTTCATGCTTCCGCCGGGCAGATCCGTCCTGCCGATGCTTCCGGCAAAAAGCACATCACCCACAAGCGCAATGCCCGGTGCGATCAGCACCACATGCCCCGGTGAGTGCCCGGGCGTGTGGCGCACTTCAAACTCGAGATCGCCCAGCGACAAAATATCGCCGTGATTGAGCAGCCTGTCCGGATCAGGCGAAGACGGAAAGGGCACACCGAACATACGCCCCTGCTCGGAAATACTCCGCAGCAACGGCAGATCCGCTGCGTGGCAGGCAAGAGGCGCTCCTGTCTGCTGAATCACGGCAGCGTTGCCGCCGCTGTGGTCGCAATGACAGTGGGTATTGACAATGAGGGTTACGTCATAATTTTCCAGGCTTTTCAGCAGCGCAGGCGTGCCTTCACCGGGGTCTATGACCAGGGCCTGCCCTTCATGCCGGATTACATAGCAATTTGTTTCAAAAAGAGTTACCGGAAAGGTTAACAGTTCCATTGAGGGAATTCTCCATGGCAGAGATACGCTATCATGCTACACACCCGCCGGAGGCAAGTCAAACAAAAAAGGCAGGTACTTGAACGCGGGTTCAAATTCGAAACGCAATTATTGAGAAACAAAAAAGGAGACATTGCGACTCTTTTCGGTAGAATAAGATTTTCAACAAAACAACCGAAGGAGTACACAATGTCCCCACACCAT
>Ga0116183_1000287_pt1 | contig 59578 bp, 54 predicted proteins | sample AD_UKC078_MetaG_FD_89753 | JGI IMG/M metagenome (GOLD analysis project Ga0116183, IMG submission 89753) | Active sludge microbial communities of municipal wastewater-treating anaerobic digesters from USA - AD_UKC078_MetaG | ecosystem: Engineered > Bioreactor > Anaerobic > Digestate | place: USA...
CAAAAGATGGCAGCTAAAGCCACATAAACAAAAGAGCGGCATCTGCGCCGCTCGGTGGATTTTATGGATGGTTTTTTATTTTTTCCTCCCCTGCGCCGCCGGTGACCAGGGATAATCGCGCAGATGTTCGGCCAACTCTTCGTTGGTGTAGAGGTTGACCCGCCGGATGGCCAGGATGACAACGATCAGCAAGGGCAGGGTGTGGATCAGAATGGCGCAGAAGGCCATCAGGTGTTCGCCGATCAGAATGGCCATGGTGATCTGGAAGACCAGCACCGACAGGTAAAGCAGCGGCCCGATCAGGCAGCGGAAGGGCAGGTTGCAGACCCCTTTGGGGGGCTGCGCCTGTTTTTTGGCATCAATCAGCTGGAAGGCGGCCACCAGGCAGAAGCTGGTCAGCAGCCAGCCGCCGTAGTTGGAGAGCGGCACGCCGAAGTGCAGCCCGACCTCGCGGTAGCCGTAGATCTGTCCCAGAAACCAGCGGTAGCCCTGCAGCGCCACCGGGTCAATGACAATGTCCAGAAAGGTCTGCAGGAAGGCCCCCAGCACCAGGGCGGCAAAGGAACGCCGCATGCTGCGGGTCTCCAGCGTAACCAGGTCCCAGCGCCAGCTCTTCAACGGCGACAGGATAAACAGGGCGGTGGTGTAGCTGCAGTAGGTCAGGAAGACGTAGGAGAGCGAATCAAAGAACGGCACGCCGGCGATCCACAACTCTTTATGACTGGTTTTGTCGATGTAATAGTACCAGCCGTAGGGGAAACCGGTATTGATGGAGAGCCATTCCGAGGCAAAGGCGATCAGGTAGGCGGCGATGGTGAATTGCAGGGTACGTCGCCAGCCGATGTGCGGCACGCAGGCCAGCAGGAAGGCGGCCAGAAAGGCGAAAACATAGGGGCGCATGGTGACGGTGCCGACGGCGATGTCCAGTATTTGAGTCATGTGGCTAGCTTAATCCTTTTCTGATCTTGTAGAGTTCTTCCATATCCAGGCCGTTTTTCTCGTAGTATTCCCGTTCCAACTCCTCCACATAGAAGCGGTCGATGCCGGAGTTGGCGAGGAAATCCTCCCGCAGGCAGATGTTGTGCTCGGTGATGATTGCCGGCAGCAGGGTGTGCAGGTACATGGCCTCTTTTTTGATGGTAATGATGGTTTCGTTGAAAAGGTGGTCCGGGATCTCGGTCTTGATACTTTTTTTGGTTTTGAGTTCTTCGGTGACTTCCCGACGCAGTGCCTCCTGGTCGGCCCGGGTGTTGAAACGGGAATAAAAGTTGCGGATCCGGTCGCGGACATGTTCCAGCAGAACAATCGAGATGCGTTCATCCAGGTCGATCTGCTGCAACTGCCCCAACAGGTCGTCGATGGTTGTGGCCCCTGTTTCAATGGACTGAATCCCGTCAATCAGGACTTTAACCTTCAGACGTCCGAAACGGCCCAGATAGGCGTTTTCAAACAGTTCGCGCACGAACAGATCCTGAAAGCAGCCTGTTTTCAGGTTATCGAAGGCGGCCTTATGTTCCATCAGCTCCCTGAGGATTTCCTCTGAAATGCGCACATTTTCCATGAAAGCCAACTGGCTGATCAGGTTGGTTACGCTGTCGAAGCGATCCAGGTAGGTAATGATGTAAGAGAAGCCATCCAGCAGTGACGGGTCGGCTCCGTCGCGAATCCGTTCGTCGCATTCCTTGCCGGCTGCCAGCATCAGCTGGTCAAAGGCGTGATCACGGTTTTCAACGGCATGCTTTTTGGCCCGGATCAGCTCCAGCATGTCATCGCGGTCAACACGGCTCTCGATATCCTTCTGCTGGAGGAAGATCCCCTCCAGGATGCCGCGGGTGGGGCCCAGGTAGTCCTCTTCATCACCCACGCGCAGCCTGCGCCCCTTTTTCAGCATTTCATCCAGTGTGTAGAATAGTGCGCCCGGGATCTTGTTGCGTACTGACAGAGTTTTCAGACGGGTCAGCCGGGCGTTGTCCAGTTTGCTGATCTCGCCCTTCTGGTTGCAGATCAGCAGTATCTCCCGATATTCATCGACGATGCGCTTGTTGGCCGGGTGGCGGTACATGACGTCGATGCGCATGCGTTCCTGCTGGTAACGGTCGATTTCGTGCTGGGTAGCGATGGCAACCAGCCGGCTGAAGTCCTCGTCAGCGATTTTTTTGCTGCGGAAGTAGAGCTGACGGAACAGGTCACGGTACTTGCGGTGATGGCGGTGAATCAGCTTGAACATGAACAGTTGGGCATCCGTATCACCCAGCAGTGGATAGATTTCGCTGGAGAGCGCGTCGTCCCTTTCATCGCCAACAAAGGCCGAACGCTTGATCAGCTTGCCGATCCGCCTGACCAGCTCCTCCTGCTGTGCCTTGAGGCTTTGCGGCAGGCCGGCGGAATGGATAAAGAAGTAATAATTGCAGACCGCATTGCCTTCGAAGAAGATGCTTTTGAAGTTGTCGCTGCCGGAGGTCTGGTCGCTGAAATTTACTGTGCCGGCTGCCTCGTCGGAGTGGGCGCCGTACATGACCAGCCGGTTGATGATGTCCGGCTTGGCGAAGTCGGAGGTCGGGTGGTCTACGCCGAACATGTACTCGCAGAAATGACCGCCATTGCCACGGTAGCTGATGCCTTTGCCAGATATGATCAGTTCATTGCCAGGGGCGAAGATGCGTAATTGTCCTTCGTCCTGAACAACGTTGAAAAAATAGCCCTGGTAGGCATCCGGGCCGATCAAGGTTACGAAGTATTCCACCTGGTCGTTGGCCAGTCCGTGAAGGCGTATGTCCCTGTGCATGTGCAGCCCTCCGAGTAATTTGCGATACTATTGCGACTTGGGCCAGATCGTCCTGATCTGATATCATTGTCAAAAAACCGGCGCCTCAAATTCCATTCCGTCGTAGGCAAATTCCACGCCCGGGGGGAGTCGGGAATGGTCGCTGTACAGCACGCTATGGGAGAGGTGTGTCAGGATGATGCGTCTGGTGTTCAGCTGGCGGGCTGCCTGTATGGCGGCCTCAATGTTGAAGTGAAAGGGGTGCGGGTGCCAGCGCAGGCCGTCGATGACAAGTATATCAACTCCTTTTAACAATGCCAGTGATGAATCCGGAATGGCGTTGCAGTCGGTCAGATAGGCGACCTGGCCGAAGCGGAAACCGAGCGCCGATGTGATTCCATGCTCAAGCGGTACGGGTACCACCGGGATGCCGAACAGGTTGAACGGAGCGGTGATCTCGTGCGCTCGCATAATCGGGGGATAGGCCGGGGTGCCATCGTCAAAGATATAATGGAAAGAGCTGCGGAGAACCGCCAGTGTTTCTGCGGAGGCAAAGCAGGGTACAATCTGCTGGTGCAAAAAATGAAAGCCGCGCAGGTCATCGATGCCGTTGACGTGGTCGGCATGGGAGTGGGTGAACAGCACCGCGTCAACCCGGGGCAGTCGTTCGCGCAGCACATGCTGACGCAGGTCGGTGCTGGTGTCGATGATGATGTTGCGGTCTTTGTGGCGTATCAGCAGGGATGAGCGTGTACGCTTGTCGCGCGGGTCCGTCGACCTGCAGACCGGACAGTCGCAGCCGACCATCGGCACACCGGTTGAGGTGCCGCTGCCGAGAATATTGAAAAGCATGGTGATATCCCTTATCAGTTTCCATCCGGAAGCCCTGGACAGAACCTTGTTATGAGCAGTTAATTTTCAATACAGGTATGTGCGCGGTTTGTCAAACCCTGCTGGCCGGGATCCATTCGCGTCAAGTCATTCGGTGTCCGGGGCAGGTTCAGGTCCGTCCGTTCCTCGGATTCCCCTTGTTGCAACAGGGTGAATTTGTTATCTTGATCCACTATCAAAATGACAGGAAAGGGATATGATTAACCATGAAATTTACCAAGATGCAAGGTGCAGGTAATGACTATGTTTATGTCAACTGTTTTGAAGAGACAGTAACAGATCCGCGGCAAACGGCAATCCAGGTTTCCAACCGCAATTTCGGCATCGGATCCGATGGCCTGATCCTGATCATGCCTTCCGACAAGGCGGATGTGCGCATGCGCATGTTCAATTCTGACGGATCCGAATCGGAGATGTGCGGCAATGGCATCCGCTGTGTGGCCAAGTACGCCTATGACCACGGCATTGTTTCAAAAAATGAGATTACGGCTGAGACCGGGGCCGGTATCCTGATCCTGCAGCTGTTTCCCGGCGCTGACGGAAAGATCGGAAAGGTGCGCGTCAATATGGGCGCCCCCCGGCTGACCAGGGGCGAGATCCCCATGACCGGCGATGCAGGGGCGCAAGTGGTGAATGAGCCGCTGACCATCCTGGACCGGACCTTCCGGATCACCTGCGCGTCGATGGGCAATCCCCACTGTGTGATCTTTGTGGACGATGCAGAGAACTTTCCAGTGGCCACCTACGGCCCGCTGATCGAGAACCATGAACTGTTCCCGCGCCGTACCAACGTGGAGTTTGTACAGATTATTTCCCGTACAGAGGTGCGTCAGCGCACATGGGAGCGCGGGGCGGGAGAAACACTGGCCTGCGGCACCGGCGCCAGCGCCGTGACAGCGGCTTGCGTGCTGAACGGACTTACCGAGAAGAAGATTTTGAACCATCTCTCCGGCGGAGACCTGGAGATGGAGTGGGCCGGGGACGGTAGCATCTATATGACCGGTCCGGCGATTGAGGTTTTTTCTGGAGAGATCAATCTCTGACAAGGAGTTTGCTATGGACTTTACCAACATGCTGCACCGATTCACTGTTGTGCCTTCCCTGACCGGCGAACTGGCTGCCCTGCAGCGGATCGCCTACAACCTGTGGTGGTGCTGGGAGCCCGAGGCCACCAGTCTGTTTCGTCGTATGGATGCGGAGTTGTGGCAATCCACCCGTCATAATCCGGTAGAAATGCTGGGGATACTGCAGCAGACCACACTGGATGCACTCAGGCAGGATGAGGGGTTCATGGCCCACCTGCAGCTGGTGGACGAAAAGCTCTCCGATTACATGGGGGAAAAGACCTGGTTTCAAAGGCGCTATAACGGTGATTCCAGCATGAAGGTGGCCTATTTTTCCATGGAGTACGGTCTGCACGAGTCCCTGCCGATCTATTCCGGCGGTTTGGGCATTCTGGCCGGAGACCACCTCAAGTCGGCCAGTGATCTCGGTCTGCCATTGGTAGGTGTCGGCCTGCTCTACCGCCAGGGATACTTCCGTCAGTACCTGAACAACGAGGGGTGGCAGCAGGAGTTCTACCCGGAGAACGATTTCTATAATCTGCCGCTGATCCTGGAGCGTGATCAGAACGGGGTGCCGCTGACCTTCGAGCTTGATTTCGGCGTCAGACGTTTCAATGTGCAGATCTGGCGGGTACAGGTTGGACGGATCCCGCTCTATCTGCTGGACACCAACATGGAGTCCAACAGCGCCGAAGACCGTCTGATTACGGCTCAGCTCTACTTTGGCGACAAGGAGATGCGCATCATTCAGGAGATTCTGCTCGGGATTGGTGGTATCCGGGCCTTGCACACCCTGGGGATTGTGCCCAATGTCTGCCACATGAACGAGGGGCACGCCGCCTTCCTGGCGCTGGAACGTGTCCGGCTGCTGATGAACAAGCGTGGGATTGGTTTCAGGGAGGCGCGGGAGATCGTCAGTGCCGGCAACATTTTCACCACCCACACCCCGGTCGAGGCCGGCATTGACCACTTTCCACCCGAGTTGCTGGATCGCTTTTTCAGCCGTTACTACAGACAATTGGGGCTTTCACGGGACGAGTTTCTCGGGTTGGGACGCCAGAATCCCGCCAACAGTCAGGAGAGCTTCTGCATGGCGGTGCTGGCCCTGCACCTGGCCAGCCATGCCAATGGTGTCAGTCAGTTGCACGGCGAGGTCTCACGCCAGATGTGGAAGAACCTCTGGCCTGAACTGCCGGAGGAACAATCGCCGCTGACCTCAATCACCAACGGCGTGCATACCCGCACCTGGATGTCCAACCAGATGGCCCGGCTGCTGGTGCGCTATCTTGGCGTTCGCTGGCTGGAGGATCCGACCGATCACGCTGTCTGGCGCCGTGTCTCACGCATACCGGATGCCGAATTGTGGCGCACCCAGCTGATCGGGCGGGAAAAGCTGGTCGATTTTGCCCGCAAGCGGCTCAAGGAGCAGCTGATCAAGGTCGGCGCCACGACCAAGGAAATCGCCACGGCCGAGGAGGTGCTCGATCCGGAAATTCTAACCATCGGTTTTGCCCGCCGTTTTGCCACCTACAAACGAGGCACGTTGCTTTTGCGTGATCTGGACCGGCTGGAGCGCATACTCAACAACCCGGATCGGCCGGTGCAGATTATTTTTGCCGGTAAGGCACATCCGCAGGACCATGAAGGTAAGGAACTGATCCGTCAGATCGTGCAGGTTTCACACCAGGAACGATTCCGGCATCGGATCGTTTTTATTGAGGATTACGATATCGAGGTGGCGCGCCATCTTGTGCAGGGCGCGGACGTGTGGCTGAATACCCCGCTGCGGCCGATGGAGGCCAGCGGCACCAGCGGCATGAAGGTGGCTTTTAACGGTGGCTTGAACATGAGCGTGCTGGATGGCTGGTGGTGTGAAGGGTATCAGGGCAACAATGGCTGGGCAATCGGCAAGGGTGAGGTCTACGAGGATGTGGAGTACCAGAACCAGGTGGAGAGCCGTGCCATCTATGATCTGCTGGAGAAGGAGATTGTGCCCCACTATTACGACCGTGGCAGCGACGGGGTGCCACGGGCATGGATTAACACCATGAAGGCTTCACTGCAGACCCTCTGTCCGGTCTTTTCAACCGATCGGATGGTGCAGGAGTATGCAATGCATTCCTATATCCCTTCCTATGAACAGTGGCTTCGACTGGTGGATAATGAGCTGGCCCTGGCGCTGGATGTGGTTGGCTGGAAGCAGCGGGTCTTTAAAGCCTGGTCCGGTGTTTGCATAGAAATGGTGTCGGCGTCCGGCTCAGACTCTGTAGCGGTCGGCACTCAGTTGACGGTTTCGGCACGGGTCATGCTGGGTGAAATTGGCATTAAAGATGTGGCGGTGGAGGGATATTTCGGTGTACTGGACTCCAAGGGGAAAATCCAGGGCGGCGAAACCATTCTGTTGGAGCATGTCAGGGAGCTGGGCAATGGTCGTCATGAATTTTCCGGCGAGATGGAGTGCCGTTTCTGCGGGCGTCACGGCTTTATGCTGCGGATCATGCCGCGGCATGAGGTGCTGGGTAACGTCTACGAGCCCGGCTACCTGATCTGGGGCTGAGGCGTCACGGCTTCAGCAAAAAAAGATAAAATTCCATTATGGCAATAAACACGGACATACAGCAGCAGGTGTTTGACTTGCTTTCGCGGGCCTCCAACCTCTCCTTTGTCAGCGCTGAACAGGAGGGGGGAGGCCGCATTGCTTTGATGCCGGGCCAGCGCATCACGGCTGAGGTGTTGCAGGTGCTGCCCAACAACCGGACGCAGGTACAGATCGGCTCCAGCCGTTATAATCTGGAACTGCCAATCCCGGTGCGTGCCGGTCAGAGCCTGAGCATGACCTTTGTCGCCCATGAGCCGCGGGAGACATTTGCCTTTGCCCGGCCAGGAGTGCCCTCACCGCCGGTAAGTCTGTCCGATGCGTCCAGGCTGTTGGCGTTGCTGGCCGGCAGTGAACAGATTGCCGATTCGACCCAGCGCGCATCGCTGGAGGGGCTTGGTGATATGTTACGCCGCTCCTCAGGTGAAGCCGGAGTGCTGGCCAATCTTATGGATGAGGCCCTGACTTACAGCGACCTGCGTGTGGCTGGTCAGGGGCGCGAAACTTCATCAGCGCTTCAGGCCGGAGTGCTAACCGCAGAACAGGCCCGGCTGTCGCGTTTTGAAGCCAATGCGGCCCAGATCCTGCAAAATATTGCCCAAGGCTCCCGCTTTATACTGACTGAGGCAGCCAACGCGCCGTTGACGCCCCTGCCGCTGATGCCGGGTGAGGAGGTTGAAGCCTCTGTGCTGGGCACATTGCCGGGTGGCCGGGTATTTGTCCAGGTGGCGGGCACCAGTCTGGAATTGCAGATGGCCAGACAGGTGCGTGAGGGCGATATCCTGCGCCTGACCTTTATCAGCTCGCAGCCGAAGCCGATGTTTGCGGTGGCGCGTCCGGTTACGGAAATGGCAGCGGGCGCCCTCAGCGAGGCTGGCCGCTGGCTGAGTGTGCTTGAACACAGTCAAGGAGGGGTCAGCGGGCAGCAACTGTATGTGCTGGAACGGCTGAACACGGTGCTCAAATCACTGCCCCCGGATTCGCCTGCCTTCACCGCAATCAAGGATGAGGCGATCACTTATCAGACAGTCATGAAGGGTGCTCGGCAGACAGCCGAACAGGCCGGCGCTGCTGCCCTGACTGCCTCGACTCCGGCTTTGCAGCAGGGCAGCGGGATTGTGATGAGCGACGACATGACCAAACTGCTGCAGGCTCTGCTCAAGGGTAATCGTCTGGCGCTTCTGGAGGCGATCAACCAGCAGGCCGCTACCGGTTTTGCTCCTGGGCAGCAACTTAAGGCTGAAGTGCTGGCCTCGCTGGGCGGTGGACGGTTTCTGGTCCAGGCCGGGCGGCTTGCGCTCGAGTTCAGTCTGCCCAAGGGGATCCAGAAAGGCGATCTGGTCAATCTCTTTTTCATCAGTGAAGAACCGGCCCCAACCTTTTTGCTGGCCCGTTTCGGACGTAGCGGAGATGCCACTGTCAGCGAAACGGGCAAATGGCTGAGCGGTTTTATTGGAGCCACCGCAGGGCGGATGCAGGCCAGGGAGGCCTTTGGGCTGCTGAGTGTTCTGCTGTCGGGGCCCCCTGTAAGCGGGGCTGATGCGGCAATCAGATTGCAGCAGGGCCTGCGGGAGAGCGGGCTTTTTTATGAGTCACACCTGGCGCGCTGGTTTGGCGGTGAATTTACGCTCGAACAACTGTTGAGCGAGCCACAGGGGCGGCTTTCCGCCCTGAGGCAGTCAGCTGGCGCGTTGGTCGGGACAGCGGAAGGTCTTTTGGCGGGCCAGCACCCGCGGGCGGCCTCCCTGGCGCTTTTTGAGGAGGCCTTTGCAAAGGCGGGCAGGGTGCCTGACAGCGAGGGTGTTGTGGACCGGCGTGTCATGCCGGTTGTGCGTGAGCAGCTGGAAACGTTGCAATCCGGGCAGGTGGTCTACCGCGGTGAGCTTTTTTCGGGGCAGCCGATGAAATGGACAATCGGCGAGCGGGAAGCCGGGCGCAATTCCCAGGGAGAGGTCAAGCGGGAGTGGTTAACCTCCCTGCGGCTGGATTTGCCCGGGCTGGGGCCTGTTTCCGTGAGGTTGGAATTGGCTGGAGGGTGCGTCAATATCGACATCAGTGCAGCGGATGCCGCTACAGCGGATCGACTGGCCGCCGAAAAACAGGTGCTGGCGGAACAGTTGCAGGCTGCCGGTCTTGAGCCGGCAGGAATCGGGGTCAGGCATGAGCCAGAGTGATAACAGCGATCGCAAGGCTGCTGCCCTGTCCTACAAGCAGGGTTATTATGCACCGGTTGTGGTTGCCCAGGGCAGGGGCGTCATGGCTGAGGCGATCATCGCTTGCGCCCGTGAGTCCGGCGTTTATGTGCATGAATCGCCGGAACTGGTCAAACTGCTGATGCAGGTGGATACGGATCAGTATATCCCGCCCGAACTATACCGGGCAGTGGCGGAGGTGCTGGTCTGGCTTTACTGGATGGAGCGGGAAGGTGTTTGATGCAACTACGGATATTATTTGCTATTTACAGGGTGGGCGTGGATTTTATTGCCCTGGATATTTAACGTCATCTGATTTTCCTGGGAGGTTTTGATGCAGATCAAGTTCGGCACGGATGGATGGCGCGGCGTGATCGCCCGCGATTATAACTTTGATACACTGTCTGTGGTGGCCCAGGCCACCATGGATTATCTCAATCGTGAGGGGCTGTGGGACAAGGGGCTGATCATCGGTTATGATCGCCGGTTCATGTCCCGTGACTTTGCCCGCCGGGTGGCGGAAGTTGCTGCTGGTAACGGGATTCGGGTGCGTATGAGCGAGAGTTTTGCCCCCACGCCGGCCATCTCCTGGGCTGTGCGCCAACATGGCGCCGGTGCCGGGGTGATGATTACGGCCAGCCATAACCCGCCCGAGTACAACGGTTTCAAGATCAAGGAGAACTTTGGCGGTTCTGCTCGTCCGGCCACCACGCGGATCATTGAGGAAATCGTGACCTTCAACATTGCAGAGGGGCGCCGGATCGTGGATATGCCCTATGAAGAAGCGCTCGGTAAGGGGATGATCGAGCTGTTTGACCCCGCAGAAGATTACTTCCATCAGATCAGCCGCTATGTGGACCTGAATCTGATCGCCAAGTCCGGTATCCGGGTGGTGGTAGATCCCATGTACGGCGCCGGTTGCGGTTACATATCGCGATTACTGGATAAAGCCTGTGAGATTCACGGATATGAAAACCCGTCCTTTGGCGGGCAGCCGCCGGAGCCGATCGGAGAACATCTTTCTGAGTTGTCAGCTCTGGTAGCCGGTGGCCAGTATCAGGTCGGTCTGGCTTTGGATGGTGACGCTGACCGTATTGGTGCGGTGGACGAGCATGGCGAGTTTTTCTCATCACACTGCATATTTACGATTATTCTTCGCCACCTGCTGGAGCATAAACGTTTAAGCGGCGGGGTAGTCAAGACGGTCTCCACTACCCGCATGGTGGATCTACTGGCAGCAAAATACGAACTGCGCCTGTTCGAAACGCCGATCGGATTCAAGCATATCTGCGAGCTGATGCTGGCGGAGGATATCCTCATGGGGGGCGAAGAGTCGGGTGGCCTGGGTGTCAAGGGGCACATCCCGGAACGTGACGGTATACTGATGGGATTGTTGCTGCTTGAAGCCATGGCGGTCAGTGGCAAGGGGCTGCGGGAACTGTTGAAGGAGACCATGGACGAAATCGGTCATTTCTACTATCAACGCATTGACCGCCATATCGCGGCTGATGTTAAGGAACAGCTGATTGCGCGTCTGGAGGCTGATCCGCCGCAGGAGATCGACGGCAGGCCAGTTGCTGCGACAAATTTCAGCGACGGATTCAAATTCATGTTTGAGAATGGTGACTGGCTACTGATTAGGCCTTCCGGTACCGAGCCGGTTCTCAGGCTTTACAGTGAGGCCGGTTCGCCGGAGCAGGTGGACAGGCTGCTCCGGGCGGCATTGGTGCTGGCAAATACCTGATGGGGCATGGTGCACGGCAGTCGCCCTGAGAGGCTTGTTTTTCGCGCTGCGACAATAAAAAAGTGATGATTTTTGCCTTTAATATGATATTAATTGACGACAAAACTTAACCGCTTGGTCGGGATAACAGTAAGAGGAGGATTTTGATATGGCAAACATTCTGATTGTTGACGATTCATCCACCATGAGGAAGATCATCTCCCGGTCATTGCGCCAAGCCGGTTTGCCTGTTGATGAAATCTTCGAGGCCGGTGACGGCATTGAGGGGCTGGGCGTGCTTAATTCCGGCAAAAAGGTCGATCTGATCCTTTCGGACATCAATATGCCCAACATGGATGGCCTGGAGTTCGTAAAATCAGTGCGCGGCAACGGCAACAACACCCCGATTGTCATGATCACAACCGAAGGTGGCGAGGAAATTATCGCCCAGGCCATTTCCAGTGGTGCCAGCAGCAGTATCAAGAAGCCGTTTACACCCGAACAGCTTCAGGAGACGCTGGGAGGCCTCCTATGACCCTGAATGCCGATATTGCTGCATCGAAAGGGTTTAGCGATGATCAGCTGGCCAAGTACATCATCGATGCCACCCAGGAGGTTTTTTCCACCATGGTGATGATGGATGCCGCTGATGATTACCCTCTCCAGGAGCCAATCACGCGCTTCCAGTGCAGTATTACCGGCATGGTCGGCTTTGCCGGCCTATACTCCGGGGTAATTTCGGTGCATTGTCCTGTAGAGCTTGCCAAAAAGATTACCTCCGCCATGCTGGGTATCGATTGTGATGAAATTAATGAAGATCTGAACGACGCCATTGGCGAAATAGCCAATATGCTTGGTGGCGGTGTCAAACAGGTACTTTCCAAGGGGGGGCTGGATGTCAAGCTGTCGATCCCCACGGTCATTTCAGGCGAAGACTATACGGTAAATTCACTGTCTGACATCGATTGCGTGGTGATCCCTTTCAGGATTGGAGATGAAAAATTCCTGGTGGGCTTGACGCTGAAGCGCGAAGAGTGAGTTCCGCCCGACCTAGACAGTCGTAACTGCCAGGACGGGGCAAAGCCCAACCTTTACCGGAAGACTGCATACGATGGATGGATATACAACACTACATGGGATTCTTGAGTCTGCCCTGAAGCAGGCCGGCGAAGAAAGCGGCATGCTTTTGGGGCAGGAGCTCTCCATCGTCCTCTCTGACTCATTAATTACAACAAAAACCGCATATTTCGGGGATCTGGACGACGCCTGCTTCGTTATTGGCGTTGAATCGCGTGAAGCTTACGCCGGACAGTTCTATCTGATCTTCTCCCTGCGCGATGCCATCGTGATGAGTGGCACACTGCTGGGCATCCCGCCTGCCCGAATTCAGGAGAAAAAGCGTCTTTCTATCGTTGAAAATGACGATTTCGATGCCTTTTCCGAAATCGGCAACATGATCAACGGCTCTTTCAATACGGTCTTTCAGGGGACATTGCCCAACAAGGTCCATCTGAAGGTTCTGACCCCCCAAAAGTACATTCCGGAAATCGACAAGATCTCCCCGGAGGAACCGATCCCGGACGGTGAGTACATGATGTTCAGATCCAGGCTGGAGATGACTGGTCAGGAAATGAACTACCTGGATGTGATGATTCCGGTTGATCTGGGCAATCTGTTTGATCCACAACCTGAGAAGACGGTGGAAGCGGAATCGGAACCAGCTGAAGCGGTGTCAGAAAGTGCTGTGACGGCCGATGCAGGTTCTGGGGCGCGGGCGGAACAGCTGGCTGCAGCAGTTGCCGAAGGGGTTGACAGCATCGTGGTGCTGGAGGATGACGACGAAACTCGCCGCATGCTGGTTGACTCGGTTGGGCTGCCTGGATGCCAAGTGGTAGATGGTACGTTGGGCGCCGATATCAGGGAGCTTTTTGCCGGACGCCGCGTACGACTGGTTATCATCAGTGCCGAAGATGCTGATGACCGGGAACTGGCTGTATGCATCAAGGTTAATGCCATGCGTCAGGATGCCCCGCCACCGATCATGATGTGCGCCCAGCGCTGGACGCGAACTGCTGCACTAAAGGCTTTGAAATACGGTGCCCGTGATATTGTCATCATGCCTTGCACCGAAGAGGAATTGGCTGCCAAGGTACGAAAATTTTGCAAGTTTTAGATCCATCTCTTGAAACGGGAGGTCATGTTAACACATGAACTGTCCTGTCGGACCGGATTATAATGCCTGCCTGCGGTATGTCCGTGTGCTGCTGTCTGCGCTCCTGTTGCTGCTGGCGCCGCAACAGGTTTCAGCATCTCCCCCCAATCAGCTTTACAAGGTTGATATTCGCCCGAAGGGTGACTACACCCGCATCATTGTCAGGCTTGACGCTCCTCCGCGCTATAGCGTCTCCGAACTGCCCGGTCACCGGCTGAGGCTGGCTATCAGGGATACGCAGGGGACTCTATTCAGGAAGTACCGCAACTATTCGGACAACAATATCGGAGGCCTGGTTTTTTCCCGCCGTGGCGCGGATATGCTGATCACCTTTGCCATGGCTGCAGGTGCGGGATGGCACGATGTAAGCCGTGCACAGATCAGCGCCATTACCCTTGATGTGGGGCAAAGGTTTAAACACCGTTCCCCTGAACCCTACCTGCCAGGCCGGGAAAAAATCTGGCATGGTGTTGAAAAACTGGTGCGGGATTTTGATCCGCCGGTCAAAACCGAATTCCTGTTTCAACCGACTGATCCCAAGCTACTGAAGGGCATGTTGGATGTAGCCGGTCAACAGTCTTTCATGGCAGCTGAGGCGGCCCTTTATAAGGGCTACTTTTCTGAAGCTGAAGAGGCTTTTACGGCTTTTGCCGCCAAGCAGTCGTCTGTGCGTCCGCTTGCGCTTTACCGTCTGGGAGAAACAGCCTACATGCTGCAGAAATATCCCCAGGCACTGGCGGCTTTTCGCGAGGCTGAAAAGCTCTGGCCCGCATTTCTGGTTCTCAATCCCGGGGTGACATTTTCCTATGGGGACAGCATTGCCCGCAGCGGCAATCTTTCGGCAGCCAGAACCTTGCTGGCCGGGCTGATTGGCCGCCTGGCGGACAAGAAGTTCGCGCCGGTGCTGCTGGTGCGTCTGGCTGACATCCTGGCGCGTCAGGGGCATGATAACGAGGCCCTGGCGGTTTATCGGACGGTGGCGGAGAATTTCCCGGACAACAAGGCCAATCTCATGGCGCGCCTGCGGCTGAATGACCGCCACTTCATGGATGTGACACCCTGGACTTTTGGTCGAGTTGCGGCAGTTTATGAGGATATTGCGCGCAAGAGCGGTGATTTCATCCTCAGGGAAGAGGCGCAGTTCAAGTACACACTGCTGGAGGCGATTCACGGTGAACCTGTTGCAGCCCTGCGGCAGGTGATGGCCTTCCAGCGGCTTTTTCCGCGCGGCGTTTACACGACTGTTTGCAGGAACATCCGTGAAACGCTTGTGGTCCTGGTGTATCGACAGACCGACTGGGGGCGCGACCCTGCCGGACTGATTCGCTTTTTCGAGGAGCAAAATGATTATCTGGCCGGCTGCATGGAACAGCCTGAGTTTTTGCAGAAGGTTAAACAGGCCTATGCAGATGCGGGGCGGCCGATTGAACTAATCAGGTTTTTTAGTGGCCTTTTGGAACGCCAGTGGGCAGCTTCTGCGGGACCGTTTCTTTATGAAACTATTGCTGAAAATGCGGATCTGCTGGGTGACAATGTGATGGCAGAAAAGTACATGCTTGCCTTCATATCCAAATTTCCAAACCATCCCCGGGCACGTATGCTCTTTGAGCGGCTGGGCATGCTTTACCACAATGAGGGCCGATATCAGGAATCCCGTGACAAACTGATCTGGCTGATGAGGAAGGGCGAGAAGGCTGAACTGCCGGAGAGTTTTTACTATCTGGCGCGTTCACTCTGGAAGCTGAAACAGTTTGCAGAGGCTTCACGGGCCATGACCCAGTTCCTGGCCCAGACACCCAGGCCACAACGGCTTGTGGCGGATGCGTATTTTGTGGCCGCTTCGGCACTTGAATCGTCCGGCGATCGCAAGGGTGCAATTGCCATGCTGGAAGAGGGGCTTAAGCTTCCCAATAACCCCAGAAGTGATGAATTGACTTACAAGGCTGGCTCTCTCTGGCTACTGGAGGGCGATAACTCCAGGGCGCGCGTCTATTTTGAACAGGTTATTGCCAAGGGCAGTGACCCTGATTGGCGCAAGCTCGCCCAGCAGGCCCTTGGGGCCATCTCCATCAAGCCGTAACACCTGTCTGGTCTCTGCCTGTTAAGACCTCTTTTTCTACTGGCGGTGTCAACCCCCGTTCTTATTCGCGTGGCATCCTCACTTATTCGGTGTTTCCGGACTAGCTGTCCAGATATCTACGCCTTGCATTGCCGTATGTTCGTGTCATGAACGTGACAGTGTCAATATCCCGACACCAAACGGCACTGTTTTGCTATGGCCTGCCTTATGCAAAGGCCCATATGTGACGATAAAACAGCGGCTTATGCTGATTGATGGAGACTGGAAATTAAGGTACGTTTTTTGCATTTATCGACATGAAGAATTATCACAATCAGTTCGGAGCGAAACAATGCCGGTCGATGGAATATTCAGCAGCACGATCAATCTGCTCAGTAAAAGCATTGATCTGCGCGTAAAAAGCCAGAATCTGATTTCGTCCAACGTGGCCAACGCGGAAACCCCAAATTATGTGCCCAAGTCTCTGGATTTCGAACACGAGCTGCAGGGTGCTCTCAAGGGAGGCGGCATCAATGGTGGAGTCACCAATAGCAGGCATATACCGCTTAAAGGCGTGGCTGGCCGACTGGAGTCGGTTTCGGGGCGGGTGGTTGAGAGCCCCTCAAAATCGCCTGGCAAGGACGGCAACGCAGTAGAGATTGAAAACGAGATGAGCCGCATGGCGGAAAATCAGATCATGTACAACGCCACAGTCCAGATGCTGACAAAGAAACTGGAAGGATTGCGTAGCGCAATGAAAGTGGGGAGCTAAATGGACTTCTTCAGTTCAATGAATGTGAGTTCGTCGGCGCTGACCGCCGAAAGAACCAGGATGAACCTGATCTCTAGCAATCTGGCGAATGCCGGCACTACTCGCACCCCGGAGGGCGGGCCTTATAAGCGCAAGGATGCGGTTTTTACCGCCACCCCAGCCCAAAGCGGTTTTTCAAGGGCGTTATCCGGTGCCGCCGGTCAGAATGTGCGTCAGGTGGAGGTGGCGCAAGTGGTGGAAGATCAATCTCCTCCCAGGATGCATTATGATCCTGGCCATCCGGATGCCAACCCCCAGGGATACGTCGCCATGCCGAATGTGAATGTGATGGAGGAGATGGCGGACATGATCAGCGCCACTCGCGCATATGAGGCGAATGTTACGGCTGTTCAGGCGGCGAAGAGCATGGCCCTCAAGGCACTTGAGATTGGAAGATAATTAACTGCCCGGCATGGTTGGCAGTGGAGGTGTTTTATGAATATCAATGGTATTGAAAGTGGTATGGGGATCAGCAGTAGCTTCCCTCAGGTGGGAAGTTCCAAAGCCCCATCCGCAGTTGAGGGCGCGGGCAAGTTTTTCAGTGAACTGGTCACCAAGGTCAATGATATGCAAACGCAGTCGGACAAATCCATTCAGGCGCTTGCCAGCGGTGAGAGTAAGAACCTGCATGAGGTTATGATTGCCATGGAAAAGGCGAGTATCTCATTCCAGTTCATGTCGAGCGTGCGTGACAAGGCGTTATCGGCTTATCAGGAAATCATGCGGATGCAGGTCTGATTTAATTATGTCACATGCATATCAGGTTGGTAATTTTGACAGGAAAGGACAGGTCATTCAGTAATGCCAGAAGGGATTAGAAGACTTATCGAGCCATTTTTGGCCTTGACTCCCGGCAAGCGCATGCTGATCGCCGGGGTAACGCTCCTTTCGGTGGCTGCCTTTGCCGTTTTGATTCTGGTGGCAAACCGGACCGATTATCGCCCGCTGTTTACAAACCTGACCTCTGAAGATGCCGGGGAGATTGTCAAGAAATTGAAGGACTCCAAGGTGCCATACCAGATTACGGCTGATGGTAAAGGCGTCATGGTGCCGTCCGACAAGGTGTATGAACTGCGTATGACCATGGCTTCCGAAGGTTTGCCGCAGGGCGGTGGAGTCGGATTTGAAATTTTCGACCGCAAGAACTTTGGCATGACCGAGTTTGTGCAGAAGCTGAATTACCAGCGAGCGCTGCAGGGGGAGTTATCGCGCACAATCACGCAGTTGAGCGGCGTGGAGCAGGCCAGAATCCATCTGGTTATCCCGGAGAAGTCCCTGTTCCGTGAAAATGAAAAGCCGGCGACCGCCTCGATTGTGCTGAAGCTGAAATCAGGCCGGACGCTGCGTGAAAACGAGGTGCAGGGCGTTGTGCATCTGGTGGCATCTTCAATTGAGGGGATGAACCCGGATCATGTTACGGTGCTTGACAGCCGTGGCAAGATTCTCAGCAAGGGAGGCGGGGTTTCCGATCCGACCGCCAAGATGACGGCCACTATGCAGGAAACGCAGCGCGTTTATGAAAAGAATGTTGAGGAGCGGATACAATCACTGCTGGATCGTATTGTTGGCTCCGGCAAGACCGTGGCCAGGGTTACGGCGAGTTTTGACTTCAAGCGTGTTGAACGGGTCGAGGAAAAGTTTGATCCGGAAACGATTGCTGTCAGGAGTGAACAGCGCACAGAGGAAAAGGGCGCATCGGCAACAGCTGCTGCCGGAGTCCCGGGTGTCCAGACCAATCTTGGGCGCACGGCTCCGGCCGGTAGCGGTGCCTCCAGCGGGGCCAGCAAAAACGACGAAACACTGAATTATGAAGTCAGCCGCTCCACGGCCAGAATCATTGAGCCGGTCGGTGCGCTGAGCAAGATCTCGGTGGCAGTACTGGTGGATGGAAAATATGAGGCCGCTGCTGGAAAAGAAGGGCAGGCGGAAAAACCGAAATATGTGCCCAGGTCGGCCGAGGAACTGCAAAAGATCGAGGCCCTGGTTAAGAGCGCGGTAGGATTTAATGCCGACCGTGGTGACCAGTTGACCATCCAGAACGTGCCTTTCCAGGATGCTGGGGATGTGTTCACGGCAGAAGCACAGCCCGCCTGGCAGCGTTGGCTCGGCAGTCCGATCGTCATGTCATTGCTGAAAAACCTGCTGATTGCTGGTGGCTTCATGGCCCTGATCATGCTGGTGATCAAGCCGTTGCTTGTTTCCCTGCGGGTCGTTCGCCCTTCCTCCGCTTCTCTGGAAACCTTTGAAGCGATCAGTGAAAACCCGGAAAAGCTAACCGGCGCAGAGCGCACGCAGATCGCGGCTCAGATGGCAGAACAGCAGCAGCTGATTGAGGTTGCCAAGAAGGATCCCTATCAGGTGGCACAGGTACTACAGAACTGGATCACGCAGGACAGCAAGTAATTAGTGCCCATCCGGAAACTCCGGGTGTGAAACTATTGGTTTCCGGTTTGGAAAACTGGGTTTTTTCTCCTGGCAAGAAAATTAAGGCGTTGCGCGGAGGCGTACACAGGTACGCCGCACAAGCAAAGCCGAAGATTGACGCCGCCAGGGGGGAAAAGCACCCTTTCCGGACGGAAACTAATTCATGATACAGGTAAGGATCATATGACCGGAGCTGAAAAAGCCGCCATATTACTGCTCTATCTTGGCAACGAAGTTACAGCCAAGGTTTTCGAGCATATGGACGACGAACAAATCAAGAGAATCAGTAAAAGCATGGCTTCGCTCGGGCACGTCAGCCGCCTTGCCATCAAGGATGTGGTGGATGATTTCACCAATGTGATTAATCCGGAATCGGGTATTTTTTCCCAGGGTGAGGAGTTTGTACAGAAGATCCTTGAGAAGGCGCTGGGGCCGGACAAGGCCTACCTGTTGATGGAGGAGTTGCGTGCATCCAGCTATGGCGACCTGGTCGACATCCTCTCCACCATGGATTCAAAGAGTATTGCCAATTTTTTGGCCCAGGAACATCCCCAGGCAGTGGCTGTGGTTCTGGCCAAACTCAAGTCCAAGCAGACCAGCGAAATCATCAGTATGCTTCCCCAGGATCTTCAGGCTGAGGTGGTGCTGCGTATTGCAGATGTTGAGCAGGTATCTCCGGAGATACTGATGGACCTGGACGAGGTGATGAAGCGGGAACTAAAATCAATGGGCGGTACCCAGCGTTACAAGGTTGGTGGTATTGAAAAGGTGGTTGATATGTTCAATCACTTTGATCGTAGCAAGGAAAAGCAGATCCTCGACAAGCTGGATGTAATCAGTCCGCCTTTGGCAGAAATCATTCGCAAACACCTGTTTACCTTCGAGGATGTGTTCAATCTGGATGACCGCAGTATCCAGGCGATTATGCGAGAGGTCAGCAACGATACGCTTACCCTGGCGATGAAGACGTCAACGGAAGATGTCAAGGAGAAGATCTTCAGAAATATTTCCAGCCGTGCGGCCGAGATGATCAAGGAGGACCTGGAGGTCATGGGACCGGTGCGCTTGTCGGATGTGGAAAAGGCGCAGGGCGAGATTATCAAGATTGTGCGCAAGATGGAAGAAGACGGCAAGATCGTGCTGGCCGGAAGAGGCGGAGAGGACCTGCTTGTCTAACGTCATCAAATCGACACAGGCGGACAGCGCTGTGCTGGGCGGATATGAATTCAGGACGCTCGGACATGCAGCCATGGCGCACAAATCCGCGGAAGATGGCGGCTTTACTCCGATGGGCATGTTTGACACAACAGAGCTTGAAGGCATGTCGCCAGATGAGGAAGCGGAAGAGTCCGGACCAGCCATGGCGGTGATAACCGAAGAGGAGTTGGATCGCCAGCTGCGCGAATCTTTCCAGAACGGACTGATTGAAGGCAAAAACCTGGCCGAGCGCGGCCTGGTTAATGTGTTCAGATCCCTTCGCCTGGCGATGGAAGAAATTGAAAACTTGCGTGAAAAGGTGTTGCGCGAGTCAGAAGATGAACTGATCCACCTGGTAATGATGGTTGCCCGCAAGGTCATTGTCAGAGAGATATCAATCAACCGCAGTATCCTTTCCGAGATCGTTAAGGCGGGGCTTGCCGCGGTATCGGAACATGACCGCATTACCATCCGGCTTAATCCCGACGATTATATTCTGGCTACAACCGGTAACGGAGAAACCCTTCGAAAAGAGTTGATTACGGAAGGCATGCAGATCAAATCAGATATAAGCGTAATGCCGGGTAGTTGTCTGATCGATTCCGAGCTTGGAACCATAGATGCCGGCATTGATGCCCAGCTTGACGAACTGATGCGGCGTCTGATGGAGGAGCGATCGGTTGTTGTCATGGAACCTGAATCGGACTGACTGGAGCATGCGTGGCGGAAACACAGATCAACATGAAAAGGTACCGGGCCGCTATCGAGTCGGCCAGGCCGATCAAATTGCACGGCAAGGTCACCCAGGTGGTTGGCCTGGTCATCGAGGGCTACTGCCCGGAGACCTCGGTCGGGGCCATTTGCGAAATCAGACCCCAGGAAGGGGCGCCGATTCCAGCGGAAGTGGTTGGTTTCCGCAACAACAAGACCTTGCTTATGCCGCTGGGAGAGCTTAGGGGAGTTGGACTTGACAGCCTGATATCGGTCCGCCGCGAAAAGGCAACCCTGGGGGTCGGGCCGCAGATGTTGGGACGGGTGATTGATGGTTTGGGCAATCCGATAGATGACAAGGGGCCGCTACGTACGGAGGAGGAGTATCCGATTTATGCCACCCCAGTCAATCCAATGACACGGCCACCAATTCGCAGGCCGCTTGACCTGGGAATCAGGAGCATCAATGGTCTCCTGACTTGCGGGCAGGGGCAACGCGTCGGAATCATGGCGGGTTCAGGTGTCGGAAAGTCGACACTGCTGGGCATGATTGCTCGTTATACTGAGGCGGATGTAAACGTTATCGCCCTGATTGGAGAACGCGGACGTGAACTGCGGGAATTTATCGAAAAGGACCTTCAGGAAGAGGGGCTGAAAAAATCGGTTGTCGTGGTGGCGACATCGGACCAGCCTCCGCTGGTGCGTATGCGCGGGGCATATATTGCCACGACGATCGCCGAGTATTTCCAGAAGCAGGGGCGCAAGGTGTTGCTGATGATGGACTCGGCAACCCGTTTTGCCATGGCGATGCGGGAGGTCGGGCTGGCTATCGGCGAGCCTCCCACAACCAAGGGCTACACGCCGTCGGTCTTTGCCGCGTTGCCCAAACTGCTGGAAAGAACCGGGAACTTTGCCGAGGGAAGTATCACCGGGCTTTACACGGTGCTGGTGGAAGGGGATGATTTCAACGAGCCGATATCGGATTCCATGCGTAGCATCCTGGATGGACATATTGTGCTTTCCCGCGCTCTGGCGGCGCGGAACATCTACCCGCCGATCGATGTGCTGGCCAGTGCCAGCAGGGTAATGAGCGATGTTACTCGGTCGGAACAGCAATCACTCGCCGGCAAGTTCAAAGAAACCATGGCCACTTACAAGCAGTCGGAGGATCTGATTAATATCGGGGCTTACAAGAGTGGCAGCAATCCGGGTATAGATTATGCAATACTGAAAAACGAGGCTATGATCAGCTATCTCAAGCAGGCGATTCACACGCCGGTTTCACTGGATGAGGCGGTGCAGGGGTTGAAAGAACTGTTTGAAAATTGAGGACGTTGTAGCAGGATAGTTTTACTGGACAAAGAAACAAGATTGACAGGGGGCTGGCACGGTGGCCGGGAAACAGTTTGAACTGGAGCAGGTGCTTAAGTACCGCCTTGAAATGGAACGGGCGCGCAAACAGGAATTTGCAGCTGCAAAGAAAGAGCTTGATCAGGCCAGCGATTTTCTCAAACAGCAGGAGGTTGAGGCGCAGGGGGCTGCCGAAGAGTTCAGTCAGCGCCAGGCCGAATTCAGCAGTGTTGAAGAGATGCGACGCTATGCGGACTATTTCGAACGCAAGCGGGAAGATATCAGGCGGCAGAAAGAACGGGTTGAACAATTGGGTGTGGTTCTGGATGAGCGTCGTGAAGTGCTGCTGGATGCCACCAAAGACAAGAAGGTGCTGGAGTCCCTGAAGGAGAAAAAGGCGTGTGAGTTCAGGATTGAACGGGACCAGAAGGAACAGGGATTTATGGACGAGATAGCTGTGCAGAAGCAGGGAGACAATAACTGATGCGTAGGATGGTGTTGATCTTTTCGTGCGTGATTTTGGTTGGACTGTTTTGGCTTTTTCATCCAGACATCTATCTGCATGCGGCGGCGGAAGGTGGCCCGCCAAAAGGAAGCACAACCTCTGCTGCCGATAAGAAGCCTCAGGAGGCGCAGCCGATCAGTGCTGCCCGCGCAGCACGCGAAGAAAAGGCTATTCAGGATGCACGGCGTCAGCAGTTGGCAGAAAAGGAAGCTGCATTGGCTGCCAAGGAACAGGAGCTTAAGAAGCTGGGCGACAGCCTGGATGCCAGGATAAAAGTGTTGGAGGAGTCCAAGAAGAAGCTTGACCAGCAGTCCAAGGTTCAGAAAAAGGAGCAGGACGATAAGCAGAAGAAGATGATTGCCATGTTCAAGAAGATGCGGGCTGAACAGGCGGGCCAGTTGATGGACAAGCTGGATGAGGGTAAGGCAATAGCCCTGCTCGACAGGATGGATACCAAAACAGTCATCAAGCTGGTACCCCACATCAAACAGCCCAGGGTGCTGAAGTGGATCAATGAAAACCTGAAAGGGATGTGAATACAGTTTCCGGGTGCTAGTTCTGTCTACACCCGAAAAAACCAATGAAAGGAGGTGAGAACTATGGATGCAGGACAGATGTTGGTAACAATGGCAGTTGCAGTCCCTGCCGGAACAGCCCAGTCTTCCTCAATGGGGGGCTCTGCCGTGAGCGACGATGCAGCACAGGGGGGGGCGTTCGCAGGCCTGTTGGGCGGCATGTACCGCCAGGATCAGTCCGGGGCCGGTGTCCAAGGAGTGGCAGCTGCAGAAGATTGCAAGGCTGATGAAGATGTTGCCGTTCAGATGGAGGCGGCTTTGGATGCAGAAATCATGGCAGCATTGCTGGCTGAGATGGGCAGGAATCCGGGTGTAATTGCCTCGCAGATCCAGGCGGGAGCACAATTGCTGCAGCAGGGCAATACAGAGATGGGTAGTGATCTTCTGGTGTCACAGGATGTGGCATCGCTGGCAGCAGTGGCGCCGGCAGACGGCAGAACGCCGTTAGCAGTGGAAACAGAAGGACTTGAAATTGGCATGGACGAATCGGCTTCAACAGCCACAGGGCCGGTTGAATTGAAGGGGCAGGTCGCTGCCTCGCAACCGATTTCCCCAACCTCAGCAGAAGGCGAGGGTTTGGTCAGCAAGGAGCCGGTAACGGTGCCAACGCTGACTGGCGTTGACAGGCCGGAGCAGGGCAGAGCAGTATCTGCGCTGGAAAACAAGGACAGTATGACACCAACGGCAGCCGGCAAAATGGTCAGTCAGGATGAAAATGCCGTTACATCTGCAGAAGGCAGAAGGATGGGGACGCAGGCGATGCAAGGCGGCCTGACAGCAGAATCCTATGTGGCGGATAAGACAGATGTACCGCAACGGCAGGGTGATGCAGGATTCAGGTTTGCACGCGCATCAGCGGTAATGCTTGAAGCTGATAACCGTCAAGATGTGAACGGACAGCCGGTAGTGAAGCAGGAAGCTGTTGTGGAGCTGGAACCCGAAGTCGCAGAAGTGCGTCTCGACGTGAATGACCAACTGACGGAAGGTCGTCAGGCAGAGACGGAGTCCGGGGCTTTCCGACAGCCGGAGGGCGGTGCGGACAACAGGGGCGGTGAATCGTTTGGTCGTCAGATGGTTGATCCGTCGAAACTGGCTGGAAACCAGGTGGTATCACAGTCTATGGAAGGCCGTTTCGATATAGGGACTGAGTCGCGTGAGACGGCGTCATCACAAGTGGTTGACAGCGGCGACGTAGCTGGTCAGGTCAAGACGCAGTTGGCAACCAGGGAGATCAAGCAGGGTAGTGAGCAGATCACCATCAAGCTGTCACCAGAACACCTGGGTGACATCAAGGTCAATTTCAGGCTTGATGAACAGCGGTTGCGGGTAGAGATCGTGGCTGAAAACAGGTCTGCACGGGAAAGCCTGCTTCAGCATGCCGATACACTGAAGGAGTCCCTGGCCCGCCAGAACATTAACATGGAGAAGTTTGACGTCACCAGCGGCAACGGCAGTTACAATGGTCAGGGAGGCAATTCGCAGCATGCGGAATGGCAGGAGCTGGCCAAAAACAGACAGACCCAGCAGTGGATGAATGCCGGCGGATACAGACAGCAATATGCCGCCGAATCAAGTTCTTTGCCGGTGTATTTTGCCAGGGCGGAACAGTCTACGCTGGATCTTCATTTTTAAAGAAAGGAGGAAAACATGATCACAAACGTAACTTCAGCTACGAGTACCGGCACGGCATCGTCAAGCATGAAATCATCGTTGGGCATGGATTCCCAGGACTTCCTGAACCTGTTCATTGCGCAGTTGCAGTATCAGGATCCCATGGCGCCTCAGGATGCCAGTGCAATGCTGCAGCAGCTGTCCCAGCTGACCCTGGTGGAGCAGTCCTACAACACCACCAAGGCGATGAACAATATGATAACTGCCCAGAATAACGCCATGGCTGTCAATTCCGTCTCTTTTGTGGGCGGTTATGTCAAGGCATATGGTGATGCAGTAAACTTTGACGGCACGACGTCGCCAGTACTCAATTACAGCCTTTCATCAGCTGCATCCACCGCAACGCTGACCATCAAGAACGCTGCCGGCAATACGGTCAGGACTGTGGCATTGGCTGATCTGGCGTCTGGAGACGGCAGATATACCTGGGATGGATGCGACAACGGCGGCAACAAGCTGGCAGCCGGGGCCTACAGTTTTGCCTTGAGTGGCAACACCGCCGGCGGTTCCAGCGTGACAACAACTACCTATACCACCGGTTATGTGGATGGTGTCTCGTTTGTCAACAATACGCCGACGCTGAAAATCGGTAATGCGAAAGTGTCGCTGACCGATGTGATCAGCGTGTCTGCGAGTTAGCCATGGTTGATAACATCTATTTTCCAAATCCGGTTCAGCCGGTACACACGGATCGATCGCAGCAGCAAAAAAGCGGTACAACAGAGCAGCTAAACGGCCCATCTTTTGCATCAGTTCTGGATGCAAAGCTACCCTCACAGGGGGTCAAATTTTCACAGCATGCCCAGGAAAGACTCAAGGCCAGGAATATCAGCCTTACGGCAGGCGATCTGGCCAATCTGGAAGGTGCAGTCAACTGCGTGGCCCAGAAGGGCGGCAAGGAATCGCTGGTTATGATGGGTGATGCCGCGTTGGTGGTCAGTATCAAAAACCGTACCGTGGTAACAGCCATGGACAAAAGTCAGATGAAAGGCAATGTGTTTACCAACATAGATTCGGCAGTAATAATTTAGGCGGAACTTGGGACTCGGGACAGGGAACCAGGAAAAGCAATTAACCAATCAAGGGCTGGCCCTCCGTGAGGAAGCCCTGGAAATGCCAACCGACTGAGGCGTTTCCGACAACAGAAGTACTCACACAGCAAGGAGGCAATACCATGAGTATCACATCCGCAATGTTTACCGGTGTATCCGGACTATTGGCTAACGCCGAAGGGATCAACGTAATTGGCAACAATCTGGCCAACGTTAATACGATCGGCTTCAAATCAAACCGCATGCTGTTTGCCGACATGATGTACGTGGATATCGGTAACGGCTCACAACTGGGGCGCGGCACCCAGATTCAGAAGATCGACTCGGTCATGGGCCAGGGCGCCTTTGAGAGCACTGAAGTGGTCACAGACCTGGCTATCCAGGGGGAAGGCTTCTTTGCCCTGGGCACCCCCAGCGCCGCGGCAGGCACTGCCGTACCGCCAGCCGACGCGTATTACACCCGGGCCGGCACCTTCCGGCTGGGGGCAGCCGAAGGAACGAACCTGCCGCTGATCACGCCTTTAGGCTATCGGGTGCTGGATGAGGACGGCATCCCGATCATGATTCCACAGACCCATACTACTGCTGCAACGTACACGTTCCAGAAGATCACCAGTGTTGAGAACAATGGCACGATCGTCTGTCTGTATGCCAATGCGGCCGGTGAGCCGATGACCGGTTACTATACCGGCAGCGGTGCTGTATCAACCAGTGACGCGGCTGTCAAGAAGGTGGGCTACGGCACGGTGCCCAACCCGCCGGCCCTGTCCAAGGAAGGCGGCACGCTGTTCAGGATGACGCAGACATCCGGCACGCCGGATATCGGCCGTGCCAACGGGAACAACAGCAAGATCTTTTCCAACTCGCTGGAACAGAGCAACGTGGACATGGCGTCCCAGTTCGTCAAGATGATTCTGACCCAGAGGGCATATTCGGCCAACTCCAAAACCATCACCACGGCCGATGAGATGACCCAGGAGGTTCTGAATCTGAAACGTTAATAGCAGTTGTGTGTTAACGCAGAAATGACGGGGCGTGCCATGCTTATGCAGTGCACGCCCTGTTTTTTTAAAAGGTTGCAAAAAGCCGGTTTTAGTTATAAATTTCAGCAATTGCAGTAACAAATGCGCATTCAGACAACTGCAAAGGAGAACGTGATCCATGGCCAAGGAAGAGCAGGCTGTTGTCGAAACAGAAGACGGTGGCGGCAAAAAAAAGATGATCATCATTATCGGCGCAGCTGTCGCGGCTGCCCTGATCCTCGGTGTTGTCGCATTCATGATGTTGGGCAAGGGCAGCAAGAAGGAACCGCCCAAGGAAGGCGCGCCAGCAGAGGCCAAGGCGGATTCGGGTCATGGTGGTGGCGGACAAGGCGGAGCTGCAACCCCGGCAGCCGGAGCTGCTACCATATTTCCCCTGGATCCATTCATCGTGAACATCTATGACGGCCAGGAGCTGCGTTATCTGAAAATCAAGGTGGAGATCGACATGGCCAGCCCGTCGGTCAAGGCTGAACTGGATACAAGGCTTGCTCCCATCAGGGATGCCATACTGATTTTGCTCAGCACCAAGACACTGCGGGATATTCAGGATGTCCAGGGCAAGGCCCAGCTGAAAAAAGAGATTCTTGCTGCTGTCAACAAGATCATTCCGCCAGGAAAGATCGCCAAGATCTATTTTACAGATTTTGTAGTCCAATAAAACGAGCGCCATGTCCGTCGAAAAGATCCTTACAAAAGCCGAGATCGAGGCGCTGCTGAATGCCGTGTTCGATGGTCGCATCGAACCCGAAAAGGAACTGGCCAAGTCTGAAGGGGCCATAGTCACCTACGATCTGTTTAACAGCGAGGCCCACAAGGGCTTTGTTCCCAATCTGGACATCGTCTATGACGGGTTTATCCGCTATAACCGGATTACACTGACCAATCGTTTGCGCAAGGTGGTCGAGCTGAAGAAGATCGGTGCGCGTGCCTACAAGTTTGATGACTTTCTACAAACCCTGCCGACTCCCGTTTGCATGGGCATCTTCAAGATTGAGCCGCTGAAAGGTGCGGCGCTGGTAACGTTTGACAGCACCCTGGTACTTTCCTTCGTTGACAGCCTGCTGGGCGGAACCGGCGCCAACAATCCCAACATCAACCGCCTGTTTACTTCAGTCGAACTGCGGCTGATGGAAAAGGTGGTACGCGATATCCTGCTGGACATGGAAAAGGCCTGGGCGCCATTGTATGCCACCCAGATGAACCTGTTGCGCATGGAGATGAACCCGCGTCTGATCAATATCGTCCCTCCTGAATACCAGATAGTGACCATGTCGATGAAGATCCAGATCGAAGATGTCTCCGGCAACATGGTCTTTGCCATACCTTACATGACAATCGACCCGATTCGGGACAAGCTCAAGGCCGGGATGCAATTTGACCTGATGGCGATTGATCCCCAGTGGTCCAACCGGTTGACGTCCGGTCTGATGGAGGCGCCGCTGGAGCTTTCTGTTGTGATGGGCAATGCAGACATCACGCTGCGTGAATTGCTGGAGTTGGCGCCCGGGGATACTGTCATGCTTGACAAACCCTGCTCCAGCGAACTGCAGGTTATGCTTGAGGGTGCGCCCAAATACAGCGGCATTCCAGGTGTGCGCCATGGCAACAAGGCCATTCAGATTACTGCGATTACAGATAAAAGGGGGCACCAGTGACAGAAAAGCCAGAAGCCAATGAGTCGGTACTGGACAAGAAAAGCCTCGACTTCATCCTTGACATACCCTTGCAGGTCACGGTTGAGCTTGGACGCACGAAGATGCTGGTAAAGGATGTGCTGCAACTGAATCAGGGGGCGGTTGTCGAGCTTACCAAGCTTGCAGGGGAACCTTTGGATATCTTTGTCAACTCCAAGTTGGTGGCCCGAGGTGAGGCCGTGGTCGTGAATGAAAAGTTTGGCGTGCGGTTGGTCGACATCGTCAGCCCCAATGAAAGGGTGGAGAAGATATTGTGAAAACGGCGGTCATCGTACTGCTGTTGATGTTGCCAACTGCCGGTTTTACTGAGGAGCCTGCCAGTCAGAACTTTAATTTCATGACCAGCTTTCTGCAGATGGTGGCTGCTTTGGCGATCGTGGTTGGCCTGATACTGCTGACAAGACACTTTGCTGCCAGATTTGCCGGTGGCAAGATCTCCGGACTTTCATCCAGGCACATCCGCCTGATTGAAACCAGGTACCTGGCGCCCAGAAAGTCATTGATACTGATTGAGGTCGGCGGGGAATACCTGCTGCTGGCCAGCAGTGATGATCGGCTGACCCTGCTTAAACAGGTGGATTTTATGGAAGAGATCGATGTGGTGGAAGAGGAAGGCGCCATCAGATCCGGGATTATGGGTTTGATCAGGCGCGGCTCCGGAAAACAGGGGAGTTGAGAGATGTTTAATAAGGCGCCAGACAAGCGTTTGGCAGGGCTGCTCTGCTTTGTGCTGCTGACAGCGGTTGCGTGCGTGGCCTGGGCAGAGCCGGTTCCGCTTCCTTCCCTGAATATCGGTGTGGGCTCATCCACCAAACCGGGCGATCTGGCTGTGACGATCCAGATTTTCCTGATGTTGACGATCCTGTCGCTGGCCCCTGGCCTGCTGATCATGACCACATCCTTTACGCGCATCGTGGTGGTGCTGTCATTTTTGCGAACAGCTATGGGCACGCAGCAGGCGCCTTCCAATCAGATCATCATTGCGCTCTCCATGTTTCTCACTTTTTTTATCATGAGTCCGGTCTGGCAGCAGGTGCATAAAGATGCCTATCTGCCCTGGAAGGCGCAGCAGATTACACAGCAAACGGCGCTCGATCGGGCTGTCATGCCGATCAGAAAGTTCATGCTTTCCCAGACCAGAGAAAAAGACCTGGCCCTGTTTGTAAGCCTTTCCAAACTGCCTAGACCGAAAAACGCAGATGACATCCCCACATTGACTATCATCCCCGCCTTTATGATCTCCGAGTTGCGGACGGCATTTCAGATCGGCTTTCTGATCTACATCCCGTTCATCGTGGTTGACATGGTTGTTGCATCGGTACTGATGTCCATGGGTATGATGATGTTGCCGCCGGTCATGATTTCCTTGCCGTTCAAGATCCTGCTGTTTGTGCTGGTTGACGGCTGGGGGCTGGTGATCAGTTCCCTGGTCAAGAGCTTCGGCTGAATAGAAGCAGGCTGAAGACTGAAGGCTGAAGTTTTCCATTCAGTCTTTTACCTTTTACCTTCAACCTTAATCCAAGAGGTATACCATGACTCCAGAACTGGTGGTACAACTTGCCAGACGCAGTTTCGAGGCGGTGCTGCTGCTATCAGCGCCGCTATTGATCTTCAGTCTGGTGGTAGGCCTGCTGATCAGTGTCTTTCAGGCGGTTACATCCATCAACGAAGCGACGTTGGCATTTGCCCCCAAGATTATCGCCGTAATGGTGGCCATGATCATCTTCTTTCCCTGGATGATGACCTATACCAGCGATTTTACCCGTGAGATCTATGCGCTGATCGAAACCATGAGACGATAGGGTATGTTTCCGCTGCTCCCTTTTCCATCCCCGCATGAGGTGATCATCTTCATGCTGGTGCTGAGCCGGATAGCGGGGCTTTTTGCGGCGATCCCTGTCTTTGGAGGCAGGTCTCTGCAGGTGCGCTTCAAGGCTGTTATCGTCATGATGCTTACCCTGGTCTGCTTCCCAGCTCTGGCAATTACCCCGCCCACACCCATGCCGACAGATGTGTTCTCGCTGGCCCTGCTGGCGCTCGGCGAGTTCATGATCGGCATCACCCTGGCTTTCACCACCCAGATCATCTTTTCAGCGGTCGAGTTTTGTGGCCAGATCATCGGCATGCAGATGGGATTTACCATCTCCCAGATCATCGACCCGACGCGCGGCGGACAGACCCAGATCATGTCTGTAATGCAGACGCTGCTGGCAACGCTGCTGTTTCTATCGCTCAATATTCACCACATGTTCATCAAGGCGATTGCCGACAGTTTTGCAATCATCCCGCTGGGTGGCTGGCAATTGAATGGCGAGTTGCTCCTGTTTCTGGTCAAGCGCACCTCCGATGTCATGACGCTGGGGGTGCGCCTGGCTGCGCCGGTCATGGTCGCCCTGCTTTTGACCAGCGTTGCCATGGGTGTCATGGCGCGCGCTTTCCCGCAGATGAATATCTTCATGATCAGCCTGCCGCTGAATATTGGTGTCGGCCTGCTGGTGCTGGGCATGACCCTGACCCTCTTCTTCCATGTGCTGGAGATCTCATTCGGGCAGCTACGGGGGCAGATGGAACATCTTTTCTGGCTGATGAGCGGAAAGGGGGGATGATCCCTGGCTGAAGAAAGCGACAAGCATTCCAAAACAGAACAGCCGACCGGTAAAAAGCTGGAGAAGGCCCGCGAAAAGGGCGCGCCTCCCCAGAGTCAGATGCTGACATCCTCGCTGACCCTGCTGTCCGGTGTTGTCAGCCTGTATCTGTTCGGCAGTTTCATGGTGGAACGTCTCAAGCAGCATGCAACAGAGGTTTTAGGTGGCATGGGGCGTTTTGAGTTCACTGAAAGCAACATCTACAGGCTATCCCTTGACCTGTTTCTGCTGATCGTGCTGATTATGGCGCCGCTCCTGTTGACCGTCCTGCTGACCGGGCTATTGGCCAAACTGGTGCAGGACGAGGGGCGGGTCGAATTCAACCTGACGCGCATCGGTTTCAAATTCGATAAACTGAGTCCCATGGCCGGGTTCAAGCGGCTCTTCAACAAAGACGCCATGATGGAGATGCTCAAGTCACTGCTGAAGATCGCTGTGGTTGGATACATTGCCTACCGGGTGATGGTGGATGAGATCGGCAATATCACCTTTCTGGCTGAAGCTGATATCGAGACGATCCTGAATTATGTCGGGCACATTTCGTTCAAGATCGTGATCCATACCTGTGGCGTCTTGATCGTACTGGGCGTGCTGGACATGATGTACGTCAAGTGGCGCTATGTGCAGAACCTGATGATGACCAAACAGGAGGTCAGGGATGAGAACAAGGAGACCGAAGGCGATCCCAAGATCAAGGGCAAGATCAAGCAGATGCAGTTCCAGGCCGCTAGACGACGCATGGTCAAGATCATCCCCATGGCGGATGTGGTCATTACCAACCCGACCCACTTTGCCGTGGCGCTCAAGTACGACCGGCAAAAGATGATCGCGCCGATTGTTCTGGCCAAGGGTGCTGACGTGATGGCCCAGGCCATCAAGAAGATTGCCAGGGAAAATAATGTCACGCTGGTGGAAAACCGTTTCCTGGCCAGGGAACTTTACGACCAGGTCAAGGAAAACGAGCCGATCCCCGAATCCCTCTATGCTGCCGTGGCTGAAGTGCTGGCCTATGTGTACCGCCTCAAAGGCAAGCTCTGACAAACAACGGCAGGTATCCGCCAGAAACAAGTCAAAATACCGTCACGTTCAATCAATTGACAGTTTCAAAAAACCTGGACTGCCAGTGGTCAAAACCCCCATCAGGATAATGCTTCTAAATCAGCTGGTTTGGCGCAGGTGGTCACTCCGCCGGAGCCTGCAATTGGCGGCACAAAAATTGCACTTATGGGTTGCTGTCAACACGTCACAGAAATGGAAACAAAATGGCAAACGGAACGGTAGAAGCGGTCGAGTTGGGCGGATTCCGCAAAAACTCGGACATATATGTGGCTGTGGCTTTGATCGGCGTGCTTTCGCTGATGATCATTCCGCTGCCCGCTTTTCTGCTGGACGTTTTTCTGGCGGCTAACATCACAATTGCGCTCTGTATCCTGCTGGTCTGCCTCTATACGACCCACCCTCTTGATTTCTCGGTATTTCCCTCTGTCCTGCTGGTGACCACATTGTTTAGGCTGGCGCTTAATATCGCATCAACGCGCCTGATCCTGCTGCACGGCAGCGAAGGTGTCGAGGCCGCCGGCGCAGTGATCAAGGCCTTTGGCCAGTTTGTGGTCGGCGGCAACTATGTGGTCGGCGCCGTTATCTTTCTGATCCTGGTCATTATCAATTTTGTGGTCATCACCAAGGGTGCCGGACGTGTGGCCGAGGTTACGGCGCGTTTCACACTGGATGCCATGCCAGGCAAGCAGATGGCGATAGATGCCGATTTGTCGGCCGGCATGATTACCGAGAAGGAGGCCCGGGCCCGCCGTACGAAGATTTCGCGCGAGGCCGATTTCTATGGCTCCATGGACGGTGCCAGCAAGTTTGTGCGTGGTGATGCCATCGCCGGCATCCTGATCGTGATGGTTAACATCTTCGGCGGACTGATCATCGGTGTTTTTCAGCAGGGGATGCCGATTGTAGCGGCTCTGACCAACTACACACTGCTGACCATCGGTGAGGGGCTGGTGGCCCAGATTCCGGCCCTGATCATATCCACGGCAGCCGGTATTATCGTGACCCGCTCTGCTGACGAGAACAACTTCGGCAGCGAGATCACCAGCCAGTTCATGAATTATCCGAAAGCATTTTATGTTTCTTCGGGCGTGCTGTTCCTGTTTGCGCTGATTCCGGGGCTGCCGCATTTCGCATTTTTGATGCTTTCCGGCGCGGCGTTTATGGTCGGTAAGCTTTCCAGAGAAAAGGCCCAGGTTGTCGAGGAGGCTGCACAACCCGAGGCGGGTGCCGCCGAGGAGAGCGCCGATCAGGCCTCTGCCATACGGCCGCTGGACGTGCTTGAGTTGGAGGTTGGCTACGGACTGGTCCCGATGGTGGATGCTGCTCAGGATGGGGAATTGCTGGAGCGGATTCGTTCCATTCGCCGCCAGTATGCACAAAAACTTGGCTTTGTGGTGCCGCCGATTCACATCCACGATAACCTGCAACTCAGGCCCTACGAATACAATCTGCTGATCAGGGGCGCCAAGGTGGGCGGTAGCGAACTTACCGGACAGTATCTTGCCATGGATTCCGGGGCTGTTACAGGCAACCTGCCGGGAGTGAGCACCAGGGAGCCGGTTTTTGGGCTGCCGTCGGTCTGGATCAGCGCCGAATCTCGCGACGAGGCCCAGGTTATGGGCTACACAGTAGTGGATAGCACTACGGTGGTTGCTACCCATATCAGTGAAATCGTCAAACGTCACGCCCATGAACTGGTTGGCCGTCAGGAATTGCAACAGCTGCTGGATAACTTGGCGGTTACCGCACCCAAGGTGGTCGACGAGCTGATCCCGAGCCAGATGAACCTGGGAACATTGCTGCGCGTCATCAAGAACCTGCTCAAGGAAGGGGTGTCAATCCGCGATTTGCGCAGCATACTGGAAACGCTGGCCGACTACGCCCAGCTCACCAAAGATCCGGACGTGCTGACCGAGTTCGTGCGTCAGGCGCTGGGCCGCTTTATCGTCGATCAGTACAAACTGGACGATGATATGCTCTGTCTGGTTACGTTGGGCCGGGACGTGGAAGATGTGATTGCGGATGCAATCCAGCCATCCGACCAGGGCAGTTATCTGGCGATCGAGCCGAATACGGCCCAGATGATCATCAGCGCCATCCGCGCAATGGCGGACCGCTTCAGTCCGAGCGGCGCCCAACCCGTGCTGTTGGCTTCGCCCTCGATCCGTCGCCATGTCAGGAAACTGGTGGAACGTTTTATACCGCACATGGCAGTGCTGTCACACAACGAGATACCGCAAAATGTCAAAATTCAGTCACTGGGGGTGGTGAGCTTAAATGCTGGTTAAGACCTTTCAGTCAGAAAGCATGGCCGAGGCCCTGCGCATGGTCAAGGAAGAGCTTGGCCCGGATGCAATGATCCTGTCTACCAAGAAGGACAAGACCAAGGGGATTCTGGGCTTTTTCAGCAAGCCGATCTACCGGGTAACCGCCGCAGTTGATCCGGCGCGCAAGTCCGCACCGCCACCACCTGTTGTGAGGGTGCCAGAGCCTTATCGGGAGCCGGTCAGGGAGCGGACGGCCAAAGAGGACCTGGAGAACTCCATGCTGGCACCCCTGGCCAGGGAACTAAAAGAGCTGCGGGAAAGGGTTGAACAGCTTTCCCGTCGCGAAGAGAGCCGCAAGGAAGAACCGGCCGGTGAGGTGGTACCTGGTGCTGCTATCCAGGAAGGTGGCTTGAACCTCAAAAACATCCCCCGAGAGGATCTGGAGGAGATCAAGAAGCTGCTGCTGAATACACTGGCAAAAAGCCAGGAGGGGGGCGTCAAGGCCGTGCAGTGGCCGGATGCCCACAAGGCCAGGCCGAAGGAAGGGCAGACTGCCGCAGAGCTGTTGCCCGACGAATCCCCGCTGGCCCAGGAGTTGGTCAAGAACGGTGTCTCTCCGGAGCTGATCCGCAAGATACTGGACACGCTCGACACACTGCCGGCAGAAAGCGGCGATCTACCGGTCAAGTCACGGTTGAGCGAGACGTTTGCTCGTCTGATCAAGTTTGCCGGCATGCTCAAGCTGAAGAAAAATCAGCCGCGGATCATTGCCCTGGTAGGACCTACCGGAGTGGGCAAAACAACCACGACAGCCAAACTGGCAGCCATGTATGCCCTGAACCGTGGGAACAAAGTGGCTTTGATCACCATGGATATCTTCAGGGTGGGGGCGGTCGAGCAGCTCAAGACCTACTCGCGAATCATGGGCATACCGCTGGATGTGGCCTCGACGCCGAAGGAGCTGGAAAAGGCGGTTGACAAGCATACCGACTGTGACCTGATTTTCATCGATACAGCCGGCCGCAGCCACAAAGACAAGGAAAAGCTGGACGAGATGAAGAACTTTCTCGACAACAAGGTGCCGATCGAGGTCTATCTTTGTCTCTCGGCGACCACCAAGGATCGTGAGCTGGAGGAGATACTGCGGCGCTTCAGTATTTTCCAGATCAGCAAGGTAGTATTCACCAAGCTGGATGAGTGCGAGAGCCTGGGCAACATGGTCAACCTGCTGATGAAGGACAACCTGCAGATAGCGTATTTTACAACCGGACAACGCGTGCCTGAGGATATTGAGGTTGCCACGTCGTCCAAGCTGGCGGAGATGATTTTACGGGGGGCTGTAAATGAGTGAAGTTTCCGGAAGGGGCGATCAGGCCGATACGCTGAGGGAGATGGCGCGCACGGCACGGAAGACCCAGAATGGCGATGCGCCTGGGCAGGCGGCTGCCACTGACCAGAAAGGCATCAGGGTGATTTCGGTCACCAGCGGCAAGGGCGGTGTCGGCAAAAGCAATGTGGTATCCAATCTGGCGATTGCGCTTTCGGCACAGGGCAAGAAGGTGCTGATCATCGATGCGGACCTGGGGCTGGGTAATCTGGATGTGCTATTGGGCTTGTCGCCGGTTTTTAACTTAAACAATGTGCTCAACGGCGAGAAAAGCATTTCCGAGATTCTGGTAGACGGTCCGGCCGGCATCAAGATCATACCTGCCGGTTCCGGCGTTCAGGAGTTTACCAGCCTGGGGCAGCACGAAAAGCTTAAATTGCTGGATGAGCTGGATATGCTGGAAGAGAAGTTCGACATCATGATCGTCGATACCGAGGCTGGCATCTCTGAAAATGTGACCTATTTTGCTGTGGCAGCACAGGAGATCATTGTTGTTGTTACCCCCGAGCCGACATCGATCACGGATGTGTACGCACTGATCAAGCTGCTTTCCAGTCGTTATTCCGAACATCATTTCAAGGTGCTGGTCAACATGGCCAAGGACAGCGAGGATGCGCTGGAGGTTTTCAGGAAGCTGGCCAATGTGGCCGGTCGTTTTCTGGACATTTCGCTGGACTATCTGGGATGCGTTGTCAAGGATGAAAAGGTGGTCGAGGCGGTTAAGCGTCAGCGAGCGGTTTCCGAGCTGTTTCCTGATTCGGAAGCGGCGGCCTGCTTCAATACATTGGCCAAGCGGGTGATTGAAAGCACCCGTCATGCACGGCTGAAGGGGAACATCCAATTCTTTTTCAGACGTTTTCTTGACAACCCCCACACCGAATAGACATGGCAAAAAGGACAGTCCCACATAATCCTGACCCGGTTGTAATGCTTAACCGGGAACAGTTGATTCTGGATCATATCGGTCTGGCCCGGTACCAGGTTAACCGGATCGCACCGCAGCTGCCGGCCCATCTAGACCGGGACGACCTGATGAGTGTCGCTGTAATTGGCCTGATTAATGCAGCGGACAGGTATGAGCCGGAGCGGGGCGTAATGTTCAAAACATTCGCCGAGCAGCACATCCGGGGGGCGATTATTGACGAGCTTCGCTCTTACGACGTGCTGAGTCGCTCGATGAGGGACAAGTACAAACGGCTTGAACGTCAGGTTTTGGCCCTTGAGCACCAGTTGGGCCGCAACCCGACCGGTGAGGAGGTTGCCGCAGCCATGAGCATGAGCCTGGATGAATACCACACACTGCTGGATGATGTGCATGTGATTTCCTTTATCAGCCTGGATGACAGCTGGGATGACAGCGAAGGCAATGCGCTCTGTCTGGCGGACGTGCTCAGCGAAAGCGAAGAGCGCAACCCACAGCAGCAGTTGATGATGATGCAGATGGCGGAAGCCTTGGGGCATGCCATCGAAACGCTGCCTGAAAAGGAGCGCCTGGCAGTGACCCTGTATTACAACGAAGATTTGAATCTCAAAGAGATCGGCGCGGCATTGGGGCTTACGGAGTCGCGCATCTCCCAGATACTCAGCCAGGCCATGGTCAGGTTGAGGGCCAAGCTGAAGCTGCATAAAGGCTAAGGAGAAAACAATGAACAGCGGCATGTACTCGGCACTGTCGGGCAGTATCGCAGCCATGAAGAGGCTGGACATAATCAGCAACAATCTGGCCAACGTCAACACGCCCGGCTTCAAGAAGGACAAGATGCTCTTTGAGAGCATGCTTAACAGCAATGCCTATGGTCCGACAGTGCCCAACGGCAGCACCGCCGACCCGATCCTGCAGAAGGACAGCGTCTATATCGATTATAGCCACGGCTCTGTGACCCAAACCGGTAACGTGCTTGACCTGGCCATTGACGGAGATGGTTTTTTCATCGTCAATACCCCGGAAGGGCCAGCCTATACGCGCCAGGGCAATTTCAGGATTGCGGCGGACGGAACGCTGGTAACGTCGGATGGCTACCCGGTGATGGGTGATGGTGGCCCGCTGATCCTCCAAGGTGGCATCGTGGATGTCAATAGCGAAGGAATGGTGAAGGTTGACGGTAGCCCGGTCGGGACGTTGTCGGTGGTTGACTTTCCAAAGCCATACCGGATGACCAAGATCGGCAGCGCACTGTTCAGGCCCTCCGACGCCCAGATGCAGCCGAAGCCAAAGGAATTCAGCGTGCGTCAGGGACACCTGGAGAGCTCCAACGTGGATGCGATTACGGAGATGGTGCAGATGATCGAGACGAGTCGATATTTTGACTCCTGTCAGCGTGTTATCAGGGGCTTTGACGATATGGCCGCCAAGGCGGTGGGAGAACTGGGCAAGGTCTAGCCTTTTGCAGGCGGCCTTGGAAGCAAGGGAGGATACAAATCATGATGCGAGCACTTTGGACAGCAGCGTCGGGCATGCAGGCGCAGCAGAAGAACATAGATGTGGTAGCCAACAACCTGGCTAACGTCAATACAGCCGGATTCAAGAAGAGTCGCGCCGATTTCCAGGATCTGATCTATCAGAATCTGAAATCCAGCGGTGCGCCATCCACCTCGACCACCGAGGTGCCGACTGGCATCCAGATCGGCCTGGGGACCAAGCTGGCTGCCGTGACCAAGATCTTTACCACCGGTGACCTGACCCAGAGTGGCAATCAGCTCGATATCGCCATTGAAGGTGACGGCTTTTACCAGATTCTGCAGCCGGACGGTAATATCGCCTACACCCGGGCGGGCGCGTTCAAGATGGACAGCACCGGTCGGGTTGTTACCCCAGACGGGTACCCGATTCAGCCGGAAATTGTCATCCCGGCCAATACGACCAAGATCACCATCGGCAACGACGGCACCGTTTCTGTGGCCCAGGCCGGACAGTCGGCTGCTACCACGCTCGGCACGATACAGCTGGCCACATTTATCAACCCGTCCGGTCTCTCTGCCCAGGGCAAGAACCTGTTCCTGCCGACCGATTCCTCGGGTACGGCGACCACCGGCACACCAGGCCAGAACGGCCTCGGCACACTGGCTCAGGGAATGCTGGAGATGAGCAATGTCAGCGTGGCGGAAGAGATGGTCAATATGATTGTGGGCCAGAGGGCCTACGAGGTCAATTCCAAGGCCGTGCAGACCTCCGACGAGATGCTGCAGACAGCCAACAACCTGCGCAGGTAGGCCGGCTGACCAGCCGGGCATGTGACTGTGTTGAATGAAGGAAAACGGATTGAGCCATGAAAAAATTGATTTTGACAGCATGCATGATGGTACTGCTTCTGCCGGCGCTCTGCGCAGCGGCCCAGCTTTCCCCGCAGCGCCAGGCAGAGATACGGGAAACCGTCATGAATTATCTCAAGCAGAAACACGCCAACCAGCCGGTGGAACTCAGGCTCAAGCGGATGGTCGTTTCCAATGAGTACAACCTTCCGGCCGGCAAACTGGATTATGATCTGATCGCACCCCAGCAATGGGGCGGTTGGGGTGGCGCCACTATCGCCGTGATTGCGCGGCGGGCCGACCGGGTTGTGGGTAACTTCAGTGTGCGCGTGGATGTGGAAGTGCTGGCTGAGATGCTGTTTGCAGTCAGGCAAATCGGATACGGGCATGTGTTGACAGCAGGGGATCTGGTACTGCGCAAGCATGATATCGCTGCAATCCAGGGGCGATACCTCTCCCGGATCGAAGATGCGGTCGGTAAAAAGGCGCGCATGACCCTGAGGGCCAATGTGCCAGTTCGCAGTGACCAGATACAGACGGTTCCGATTATCAAGGCGGGGCAGATGGTAACAATTGTGGCGGAGAACGAGCGCATGCGAATCACGGTGACCGGCAAGGCCCGCGGAGCAGGGGCGGTCGGTGATACGATCATCGTGCAGAATCTGAGTTCGCTGAAACAGTTTCCGGCCCGGATTGTGAATGCGGAGACGGTCAGGATCGTGTATTAGGGAGCAGTTATGAGAAACAACGCGATGGGACATATATGGATGGGTACAATGCTGACGGCGGTCCTTCTGGGTGGCTGTGCAATAGAAAGGGCCGAAGTCAAAAGCCCAAGCTTTGACCAGCAGATGGCCAGGCCGAAGAGTGATTATTCCAGCGGGTCGATTTGGCAGGCCTCGTCAGTCAGTCTGACCGAGAACTTCAAGGCGCGCCGCAAGGGCGACATCGTTACGATTGTCATCTCCGAAAATGCCAGCGCATCCAAAAAAGCGGGCACCGACACCAAACGCAGCTCGGCCTTTACGGCCGGTATGCCCAACCTGCTGGGGCTGGAAACAGCGCCCGGCCTATTGGCCAACAATCAGGTTGACCTGACCAAGCTGATCAGCGCCAGCACCAGCTCAACCTATGGCGGATCGGGTTCGACCTCGCGCCAGGAGACCCTGAACGCGACCATCTCGGCCAAGGTGGTTGAGGTGTTGCCGAACGGAAACCTGCAGGTGGAGGGGCGCCGAAACGTCAAGGTCAACAACGAGGACCAGATCATCGTGATCGAGGGTACGGTGCGGCCGTCCGACATCGACCAGTTCAATAACGTCAATTCAGCCTACCTGGCCGATGCCAGGATCAGCTACACCGGCAAGGGGGTCATTTCTGACCGCCAGAGCCCGGGCTGGATCATGAATATCCTGGACAAGATATGGCCTTTCTGAAAGACAGGGTTAATCGTATGAAAAGATATCTTCTGAGCATAATACTGCTGGTGGCGATGGTCTCCAGCGCGGATGCCATCCGCATCAAGGATCTGGCCGCCTTTGAAGGGGTCCGCGAAAACCAGTTGGTCGGTTACGGCATCGTGGTGGGCCTGAACAACATCGGCGACAGTGACCAGGCGCGCGTGCATCTGACCTCGGTAGCCACCATGCTGGAACGCATGGGGGTAACGGTCAACCAGAACCTGATCAAGCTGAAAAACGTGGCGGCGGTCATGGTAACCGCGACTTTGCCTCCATTTTCCAAACAGGGTAACCGCCTGGACGTGCTGGTATCATCCATGGGAGATGCCAAAAGTATTGCCGGCGGGACATTGATCATGACGCCCCTGATGGGTGCGGATCGACAGGTTTACGCCGTAGCACAGGGTTCGATACTGACCAATTCATTCGCCTTTGGCGGCCAGGGCGCCACAGCCCAGAAAAACCATCCCACGGCTGGACGTATTCCAGGTGGGGCACTGGTGGAACGGGAACTGCCCAATACGCTGGCTGGCAAGTCACAGCTCAAGCTGAATCTGAATGCGGCTGACTTCACCACTGCCTCACGCATTGCCGCGGCCATCAACGCCAGATTCGGCGCTGGAACAGCCGCAACTGGGGATCCCGGATCGGTCGGTATCAGGATTCCGGATGCTTATGCGTCACGGATGGTGGATTTCGTCTCCGGCGTGGAACTGCTGGATGTGCGTCCGGATGTGGTTGCCAGGGTGGTGCTCAATGAACGCACCGGCACGATCGTGATGGGTGAGCAGGTACGCATTTCCACGGTGGCGGTCTCCCACGGCAACCTGTCGCTGGTAATCAAGGAAACCCCCAAGGTGTCCCAGCCGGCGCCGTTTAGCCGGACCGGTGAAACCGTGACCGTACCCAGAACGGACCTGAAGGTGGAAGAAGAGGTGCGCAGGCTGACGGTCATGTCGGAAGGGGCCACCATCGGAGAAGTGATCCGGGCCTTGAATACGCTGGGGGTTACCCCGCGGGATCTGATTGGCATCATGCAGTCGATCAAGGCGGCCGGGGCGCTGCAGGCGGAACTGACTATAATCTAAAGCCGGATCATTAAAGAAGCCCGCTACCAGGGCGATAAGAGAAAAGACATGCAAGACGGGATAGCACTCAATACAGCGGATATGGATAGCGCCAGGCTGGAAAAGGCCCGCCAGCTGCAACGTCGGGCCAGTGGCGAATTCTTGACGGAAAAGCAGCGTCAACAGGCCAAAAAGGCGGCGCAGGAGTTCGAAGGGCTGTTCATCTCCATGATGATGAAATCCATGCGCGAAACCACAGGCAAGGACACGCTGACCGGCGGGGGACGCGGCGAGGAGATCTTCCGTTCCATGCTGGACGACCAGTATGTCGCTGAGACAGTAAAGCGTGGCGGTTTCGGTTTGGCCAGGCAGATTGAAAAGGACATTATCAAGCAGGAAAGCAGAAAAGTCACCCGGACTGTTGACCGCAAAGGTTAGCAGGCGGATATGGGAGTGATATATGTCGATCAGGGAACTGACAGCGGAGCTTTCACGGGTACTGGAAAGCCTGAAGCAATTGGGTGCTTGTCTGGAACAGGAAACCGCAGAGCTGTCGCATATCAATATTGAGGCCATGGCCAGACTTAACCAGCAGAAAGAGCAGATTGCCACGCAATTGGAAAGCGGCGCCCCCCAGGTTGCCAGACAGTTGAAAGAGGTGGCTGTGGGCTTGGGGCTGCCGGAAAACAGCACGCTGGGCGCAGTGGCCAAGGCTCTCAAGGCCAAGGGTAATCTGGAGATTCTGCAACTGCATGAACAGCTGAACAGTGTCGGTGAAAATAATCGCCGGCTGCTGGCTCTCAACCGGGAGATAGCCGAGAATTTCAGCGCGTCGGTTGGCAATACGCTGGAGATACTGACTCGCTTGATCAACCAATCCAGCTTTTACGGCGCCAGGGGCGGGTACGAGAAGAACCGGACCGGCTCAGTGCTGATAAACAGGGAGGCATGAGATGGGACTCAGTACCGCATTGGAAATCGGCAAGACCGGACTGACCATATACCGTGTCGCCACTGAGGTGACCGGCGAGAATATCGCCAATGTGAACACGGCCGGCTATTCGCGCCAGCGGGTCGTCTTCCAGACCGCGCCGCCGACGACCGCCAATGGCTTTCCGCTTGGCACAGGTGTGCAGATCTCGACCGTCGAGCGTTACTACGATTCGTTCTTGCAGAAGCAATTGGTCAATGCCGAGACGACCGAGGGTTATGACACCAAGAAATTTGAAATCCTGAAGCAGATCGAGCCTGCCTTCAACGAGATCGCCAACGACGGCCTGGGCACGTCGTTGATCAACTTCTTCGGCGCCTGGGAGGACTTAAGCCTCAACCCGACCGGCACAACCGAACGCCAGGTGGTTTTTACCCGCGCCCGGACGCTGGTGGATGATTTTCATGCTGCCAGCAAGTGTTTGACCGATGCGGCTGCCACCCAGAATGACTCGCTGGTGCCTTTGACCGCCGAGATCAATGCCCGGCTGGAAGATATCGCCAAGCTTAATGGCCAGATACGTTATACGGAGCAGTCCAGCGGCAATGCCAACGAGATCCGCGACCAGCGTGACCAGTTGGTTCGTGAGCTTTCCGGGAAAATCGGCATTACCTTTACCGAGAACAGCGACGGCACTACCGATGTCAATTTCAAAGACTCGGGCGCAGCGCTGGTTGTCGGCTCCCAGTTCGGGGCCTTTTCGCTGACCGTCAATGCCGGTACCGGCAATTATGACGTCAACATCACTCCGGTGGGCGGCGCCGCGGCAGTGGTAGCGCCGGTATCGGGCGAGATGGGTGCGATCGTGACCCTGCGCGACACGACCATCCCCGGCTATCTGAACCAGGTCAACAGCCTGGCCACCACGATTGCCACCCAGGTTAATACGCAGCATGCCCTTGGATTCGACCTGAACGGTGATGCTGGTGAGGCCATGTTCACCTACACCGGCGCACCCAACAGCGCTGCCACGCTTACCATTAATCCCGCCCTGACCAGCACCAACCAGATTGCCGCTTCAGGCAGCGCCACACTGGTGGGGGACAACACCAACGCGCTCCTGCTGGCCCAGTTGAAGAGTACCAGCACCATGTCCGGCGGCACCACCACCTTCAACGGATTTTATACCAAATTGGTCAGCCAGATCGGCCTGGATGTGGAGTCATCCAGCAATGCCGTTTCACAGGATGCCGCCTTTCTCAAACAGTTGGAGGCGCTGCGCGAATCCAATTCCGGTGTTTCCCTGGACGAGGAACTGACCAACCTGATCAAGTACCAGCGTTCCTATCAGGCCTCTGCCAAGTTGATTACCACCGCTTCGGACATGCTTGATATCGTGCTCAACATGATGCGATAGGAGATACAGTATGCGCATAACAGCCAATACATCCGCAGACAATTCCCTGTTTTATATCCAGCAGGGCCGCGCCAAACTGGACAAGCTGGCCGAATTGATCGCGTCCGGACAGAACGTCAACCGTCCCAGCGATGATCCCATCTCCACCAACATGATCCTGGGAATTGCCGACAAGCTCAAGACCGGAGACCAGTACTTAAGTAATATTGACAAGACCAAGATCCAGATGCAGATCACCGGCACGGCGCTGCAGGGCATGTATGACACGCTGAAGATCGCCCGGGACCTGGCCAACTCGCTGGTCAACGGCAGTACGGATACGCAAACGCTCAACAATGCCGTCTCACAGTTTCAGACCCTCAAACAGCAGATGATTGACTACGGCAATGTGCGCAACGGCGAGACCTACCTCTTTGCCGGTGCGGACAGCATGACCGCGCCTTTCAGCGGCACCGCGCCATACTATGGCGGTGACGAAACCACGCTGAACATCAACATTGCCGATTCATCCACCATCAAGCTGAACATCCCCGGCAACCAGATCCTGACAGCCGATACAGCCGTCAGCCAGCCCTATGGCAGCACCAACATCCTGGAGGCCTTTGATAATCTGATCACCGCCGTGGGGGCCAATGATGTGGCCGGCATCAATGCCGGCGCACAGGCGCTGATCGCCGGTGCCAAACAGGTCAACAACGCCCAGACCGACATTGCCACCAGACAGATCCGCCTGAACAGCATGGAGCAGATGAACTCCAACAATCGCAACACCCTGCTGACGGTTGTCGGTGATATCCAGACCGTGGACTACGCCAAACTGGGGGTGGAACTGACCCAGCAGCAGACCGCCTTCAACGCCTCCCTGTCCGCCACGGCCAAGCTGACCCAGATGTCGCTCTTGGACTACATCAGTTGAAGGCTCTCAGATATTCATTTCACATTTAAGCTAGGACGGGGTTTTTCCCCGTCCTGTTTTGTTCAGTAAAGCGTTGACCTGTTGTTCGCAGGGTTTTATAACAAACCATGCGGTTTAACCCCTTTAACAGATCTCCCGCCCATTACCGGCCTGTCTCCATCCGCCGGGATGTGCTGCGCCTCTCCATGCCGGTCCTGCTCTCCTCCCTCTTTCAGCGTTTGGTATCGATTGTGGATGTGTTCCTGACCGGCGGTCTGGGGGCGGCGGCGATTGCCGCCACCGGTCTGGGTCAACTGTTGATGTTTGTGGCCATGACGGTTTTCTGGGGGCTATCCACCGGGACCACGGTTGTAATCGCTCACCTGTGGGGCGCTGGCAAACGTCACGACGCCGCCCGGGCCGGCTTTGTCTCGGCCCTAGCCTGCCTGCTGCTGACAGCACTCTGCTCGGTCGCGGGTTATTACTGGGGCGCGGATGCGGCCCGACTGATGGGGGCCGATGCGCATGTGCAGGCGTTGTCGGCTGAGTACATCCGGCTGGTGTTCCTCTGGATGATCTGGACCAGCGGCCTGAATGTGCTCTCGGCCATCATGCACGGCATCGGTGACACCCGCACGCCCATGCGGGCCATTATCCTGGTCAACATCCTGCATGTGCTGATCGCCTGGCCACTGATCTATGGCAAGCTCGGCCTGCCGGCCCTGGGGGTCAAGGGGGCTGCCATCGCCATCAACAGCTCCGAATTCATCGGCTGCGCCTATCTGCTCTACCATGCACTTGCTAAAAAGTACCTGGCTGTCGGACGTCCGGATATGGAACTGTTCGCCCGTATCTGGCGTATCGGCTGGCCTGTGGCTCTGGAGCGGATCGCCCACCAGAGCGGGCAGATGATCTACTCCAGCTTCATCATCGGCTACGGCACCACGGCCTACGCCGCCCACCAGATAGGCCTTTCCATCGAATCGCTCTCCTTCATGCCGGGAGCCGGCATGGGAACGGCTGCCGCCACACTGATGGGGCAGTCGCTGGGAGCCGGAAAACTCAAGCGTGCCCACATCAGCCATGTGGAGGCCCTTAGACTGGCGGTCATGGTCATGGGGGGCATGGCCGTGTTGTTTCTGGCCGTGCCCGGTTTGCTGATCGCATTATTTACTGCTGACCCGGATGTGATTGAAAAGGGGAGCGTATTTCTGCGGCTGGTGGCTTTTGCACAGGTGCCGCTGGCGGTGTCCTTTGTCTATGCTGGCAGCCTGCGCGGCACCGGTGACACATTCTATGTTTTTATCGTCACACTGCTGGCCATGTGGGGTATCCGTGTGGCGCTGTCCTGGGTGGCGACCGGCTGGCTGCAGCTTTCACTGTATGCGGTCTGGGGCGTGTTCCTGATTGACTGGTATGCGCGTGGGGCCGCCTTTGCGTGGAGATACAAAAAGCGTGATCTGCATGGTGTCGAGCTGTAACGGCATACGGGGTGGAACCGTATTATCAGTCAATCAGCGCCTTGCGCACGGCGGCGGCCAGGTCCGGCATGGAAAACGGTTTGGCGATGAAATGCATATGCGCACCCAGCACGCCGTGATGGGCGATGATATCGGCGGTATAGCCGGACATGAACAACAGCTTCAGGCCGTCATGCCGGGACTTGATCCGGTTGGCCAGTTCACGGCCATTCATATTCGGCATGATCACGTCGGTCACCAGCAGATCGATGGGATTTTGATAGGTGTCGGCGATATGCAGGGCATCTTCGGCAGAAGCGGCGGAGAGAACCTGATAACCGAGCAGTTCCAGCATGGTGGCGGTCATCTCCAGTATGGCCGGCTCATCCTCCACCAGCAGGATGGTTTCGTGTCCGCAGTCCGGTTCGGCAGGTAAGGGTGCAAGCGCTTCACCCTGGTCAGTATCCATGTGGCGTGGCAGGTAGATCCGGAAGGTTGTCCCCATGTCCAGCTCACTGTAGACATTGATGAAACCGTTGTTCTGCTTGACGATACCGTAGATGGTGGCCAGCCCCAGGCCGGTGCCCTTGCCAACCTCCTTGGTAGTGAAGAACGGCTCGAAGAGATGTGAAACGGTTTCCTCACTCATGCCGCAGCCGTCATCGCTGACCACCAGCATGACGTAATCACCGGGCAGATAGCCTTCGTGTTGTGCACAGAAGGTCTCATCGAATGACGTGCGGTCGGTCTCAATCACAATCCGTCCAGCGTCCCTGATGGCGTCTTTGGCGTTGACGCACAGGTTGGCCAGGATCTGGTCGATCTGTGACGGATCCATCATCAGCGGCAGCAGCCCGCTGCAGGGGTGCCACGCCAGTTCGATATCCTCGCCGATCAGCCGGCGCAGCATCTTCAGCATCCCTTCCACGGTCTCATTCAGGTCCAGCAGTTTGGGGATAACGGTCTGCTTGCGCGCAAATGCCAGCAGCTGTCGGGTCAGATCGGCGGAACGTTCGGCAGCCTTGCGCACCTCCAGCAGATTGGCATGCAGCGTCGAAGCAGGATCCAGGCTGCCGAGGGCAATTTCGGTATAACCCAGTATCACCCCCAGCATGTTATTAAAATCGTGGGCTACACCGCCAGCCAGCCGGCCAACCGATTCCATCTTCTGTGCCTGGGCCAGTTGGGCCTGGAGCTTTTCACGCTCTGACTCGGATTTCTTGCGGTCTGCGATGAAGCGGGCCTGTTGAATAATTTGGTAGGCGCTGTTGGAGAGCTGGGTGCTCAGGTTTAAAAGCAACTGGGCGATCTGTTCAAAACGTGCTCGCGACATGGCCGGTACCTGCCGGAAAGCCGCCGCAGCCTGTTCCTCGTCCGCTCCGATTTCAATGGCATACCGGCGGATCATCTCCTCGGTTTGGGTTTCATCACGCACCTGGCCGATCAGCCAGTTGGCGATGTGCTTGCCCCCTACGGCAATGCCGGCCCCGGCATCATAAAGGCCGCCGCTGAGACAAGGCTGGATCACCGGTCCGTCCAGTCTCAGGCACCCCAGGACCGCATCGGATTTGTAACAGTTGGCGCACCCTTTTTCGGTTGCCCGGATGATGTTGATGCAGAGGTGAGTGAAGTTGGATGGTCTGGTGATCGGGGTGCCATCGGTATGGGTGATGATCGAGGCCACACCGGTGGCATTGGAAAAATCGTCCTGCAGGTGCTGGATATCAGCCAGGTTGAAGAGGTCTTCGAAGAGGATCCCATCGGTGCTATCCATCGACCGGGTCATGGCGATGATGCGTTGTTCCAGATCCTGTGCGGCCTGTTTGTGTGCCATGACATCGCTGATGTCTTGAATTAGTGCGGAATAACTGGTAAGTGGCGTGGATGTGCCGTGTTTGATCAGTGGAGTGTTGCAGACCCAGCGAAGAGATCCATCTTTATGGATGACGCGGTATTCAATGGCGCCAGGCTGATCGCCGCGCAGCACGGCTGCCAGCTGTTCCAGCACGGAGGGGCGCTCCTCTTCCGGGATGATCTTCTGCCAGAGATCATGATCTTGTTCAAAATCTTCCGGATGATAGCCGACGATATGCTCACACCCCAGGCTGTGGCGGGTTCTGATAACTCCACCTTCATCGGTCTGCACATCGCAGATATAATAGCCAACGCCTTTCCAGACCATTTCCCAGGTTGCCACCTTGATGTGTCTTTGGATTGTATCGGAGTAAACTATAGTGATTACAGCCGATATATCAAGCTGTTTGTTGAATTGATTTATTAATGCGCAAAAAAAGAGGGGGCCCTGTCAGGCCCCCTCTCTGGTGATGTGAGATCGATGCTTAAGCTACAGCACAAACAGCATCTCAGCATAGGTCGGCAACGGCCAGTGCTTTGCGGCGATGATCTTCTCCAGGGCATCTGCCTCCGCCCGCATTTCCTGCATCTTTGCAAAAACCTTGGCCCGGAATGTCTCGGCCTGCTTTGTGACATCTGCGATGCCGCTCGCTTTTTCAACCGCCTCAGCCAGTTCGGCGGTCTTTTTGTTCATGGCAGCCAGCCGGTCGCAAACCTCCTCCAGAACCTCTTTCTGTGCTGTGACATTGAGTTTGGCGGAGACAGCGGAGACGGAAGCGATGCTGTCGGCCACGGTTTTCGCATAATCCATGGCAGCCGGCATGATGCTGTGCCTTGCCATATCGATCATGGTCAGGGCCTCGATGTTGATGTTCTTTACATACTGCTCCATCATGATGTCATAGCGTGAATGCAGTTCCTTTTCCGTGAAAACCCCGTGGCTGGTGAAAAGTTCAGCAGCCTTTGGCGTGATCAGCTCCTTGAGGGCCTCCGGAGTATTGGGTATGTTGAGCAGACCGCGTTTTTTGGCTTCCTTGACCCATTCGTCCGAGTAATTGTTGCCGTTGAAGACGATCCGCTTGTGCTTCTTGGCGGTCTCCTGGAGCAGTTTCTGCAGATCGGCGGAGAAATTAGCGGACTTTTCCAGCTTGTCGGCGAATTCCTTGAGCACCTGGGCGATAATCGTGTTGATGATGATGTTGGGGCCGGAGATGGAGAAGGAAGAGCCGACCATCCTGAACTCGAACTTATTGCCGGTGAAGGCGAAAGGCGAGGTGCGGTTCCGGTCGGTGGTGTCCTTGGGCAGCGGCGGCAGGGTGCTGACACCGATCTGCATGTCGCTGCCGGCCTTTGATGATTTTGCGCCGCCGCTTTCAATCTGTTCCAGAATATCGGTCAACTGGTCACCAAGGAACACGGAAATGATAGCCGGCGGGGCCTCGTTGGCGCCCAGGCGGTGATCGTTGCCGGCGTTGGCGCAGGATGATCTCAGCAGACCTGTGTACTCGTCCACTGCCTTGATGGTCGCCATCAGGAAGGTCAGGAACTGGGCATTTTCATGGGGGGTATGGCCGGGTTCCAGCAGATTCTGTCCGTCGTTGGAACTCATCGACCAGTTGTTGTGCTTGCCGGAGCCATTCACGCCGGCAAACGGTTTCTCATGCATCAGGCAGACCATATCATGCCGTGCTGCTACTCGCTTGAGCACATCCATGACCAGCTGGTTGTGGTCGGTGGCAACGTTGGTCGTCTCGAAGATGGGGGCGATCTCGAACTGTCCCGGTGCGACCTCGTTGTGCTGGGTCTTGGCGGTTACCCCCAGTTTCCAGAGCTCGATGTTCACCTCTTTCATGTAGGCCAGCACCCGCTCCTTGATGGTGCCGAAATAGTGATCTTCCAGCTCCTGTCCCTTGGATGGCATGGCGCCGAACAGTGTCCGACCGGCCATCATCAGGTCCATCCTTTTCAGATAGTAGGCCTTGTCCACCAGGAAATACTCCTGCTCCGGGCCGACCGTAGACATGACCCGTGTGGCGGTTTTGTTGCCAAACAGTCTCAAAACGCGCAAAGCCTGGGTGGAAAGCGTCTCCATGGAGCGCAGCAGCGGGGTCTTTTTGTCCAGTGCCTCACCGGTGTAAGAACAGAATGCGGTCGGGATGCAGAGGGTAACCACATCGCCGTCTTCACGCAGAAACGCGGGGGAGGTGCAGTCCCAGGCAGTGTAGCCCCTGGCCTCGAAAGTAGCCCTCAGGCCGCCGCTGGGGAAGGAGGACGCATCCGGTTCGCCCTTGATCAGTTCCTTGCCGGAAAATTCCATCAGCACGGAACCTTCTGCAGTGGGGGTGATAAAGGCGTCATGTTTTTCAGCAGTCACACCGGTCATCGGCTGGAACCAGTGGGTAAAATGGGTGGCACCCCTTTCCACGGCCCATTCCTTCATGGCCGTAGCAACCACGTCAGCGATGGACGGATCCAGCGGCAAGCCCTCATCGATGGTCTTTTTCAGGTTCTTGTAGATACTTTTGGGCAGTCTTTCTCTCATTACGGTCTGGTTGAATACGTTTTGTCCGAAAATCTCCATTGGTGCAGCCTCCTTTATAGACAGCCATGCTTAAAAATTAGACAGCCGGTTTGGGTTGATGTCAGGAAAACAGCCTGTTAGCCAGCAGGTGTTTTCAAGGTCATGATATAGAGCAAAAGCAATGCCAGAATATCGAAAAGCTGCCATCATGCGTTTTATGGCAGTCAGGTGAACCGTAACATGTCGAAATCAATGGCAATGTTTGTGGTGACATTTTTTGCGGGGGGGTAGTGCGCGTTGGGCGTGTGTATTTGTGGGTGCCTTGCGAATCAGCATCTGCCTGAAATGTGGACAGAGGGCGATCCGGGGCAGGTAGGGCCGGGCTTTGGCAGTTTCAAGCCCGCTCCAGACCGGCAAAGCGCAGCATCAGCTTTTTGGGGCCGGCGCTGTTGAACCAGACAATCACCTTCTGGTTGTCGCCCGAGCCTTCGATCTTGCGGATGGTGCCCACGCCGAAGCGGCCATGGCGTACCCGCATGCCGATATGGACGCCATCGTTTTCCTCGGGCGGTTCCGGGATGATCTCGATCTCGGCTTCACGGGAAAAGGCCGCCGCCGCAGCCAGGTTGTGGCTGGTGCTGCCCATCGGTGGCATCTCCGGGATGTGTGTGCCGGCGGCACGGTATGCCGCTGCTGTGTCGCTGCCCCCATCCAGCAGCTCGCCCGGAATATCCTTGAGGAAGCGCGAGGGCTGGTTGCACTGCTCCTGGCCGAACAGGTACCGGCGCCGGGCGTTCAGCAGATAGAGGCGTTCGCGGGCGCGGGTCATGCCCACATAGCACAGCCTGCGCTCCTCCTCCATGCCGTCCGGATCATCCAGTGAGCGGACATGGGGAAACAGGCGCTCCTCCATGCCGATCATGAACACTGCCTTGAACTCCAGTCCCTTGGCGGCATGCAGCGTCATCAGTGTCACCGATGGCTTGCCCTGCTCACTCTGTTCCAGGTCGGAAACCAGCGCCACCTGTTCCAGGTATTCCGACAGTCCGGCCTCGGGATTTTTGGCGTGAAATTCCTCCATGCCGGCCAACAGCTGCTCCAGGTTCTCCAGTCGCTCGCCGTCCTCCTCGTCCCGGCTTTCCTTGAGCTTGGCCAGATAGCCGCTCTCCTCCATCACGGTCTGGGCCAGCTCAGGCAGCGTATGGCTGCCGGCCAGTGTGCGGAAGCGCTGGATCATCTCCGTAAAGGTCGTCAGCCTGCCGCGTGCGGCTGCTGTGACCGTGCCGTCCTGCGTGGCAGCCTGCATGGCTTCGTCAAAGGTGATCCGGCTGCGGGCAGCCAGCCCGGCAACCCGGTCGATGGTGGTATTGCCGATGCCGCGGGCTGGCACATTGATGATGCGCTTGAGCGAAACCTCGTCGGCCGGGTTGTCGATCACACGCAGGTAGGCCAGGATGTCCTTGATCTCCATGCGGGCGTAGAAGCGCACGCCGCCGACAATATGGTAGGGCAGCGCATCGGCGACCAGTGCCTCTTCGATCTGGCGGGACTGGGCATTGGTACGGTAAAAGACCGCCATCTCCTCCAGCGGGATGCCGCTGCGGCGCAGCCTGCCGATCTCGCGGCCCACAAAGCGCGCCTCTTCCCGGTCAGACTCGACCCGCTCATAATGGATCGGTTCACCGCTAGGGTTGTCGGTCCAGAGGGTTTTCCCCTTGCGGCCAAAGTTGCGGCTGACCACCTCGCCGGCCGCCTTGAGGATGGTGGCGGTAGAACGGTAGTTCTGCTCCAGTCGGACGACCCGCACGCCGGGGAAATCCTTCTCAAACTCGAGAATATTGCGGATATCGGCCCCGCGCCAGGAATAGATCGACTGGTCATCGTCCCCCACCACGCAGAGGTTCTGACGATCGCCGGCCAGCAGCCGGATCAGCCGGTACTGTACCGGGTTGGTATCCTGATATTCGTCCACCATGATCCACTGGAAACGCTCCTGATAGCGCTGACGCACCTCGGGAAACTGCTCCAGCAGGCGCACTGTCTGGATCAGCATATCGCCGAAGTCCAGGGCATTGCACTTCTTCAGCCGCTCCTGATAGGCGCTGTAGATCTGCACCGCGGTCTTGCGGTAGATATCGGCCCCGGAGACCGGATCGATCTGTTCGGGAAACAGGCCGCGATTCTTGTAGTCATCGATCATGGCGCCGATGCTCTTGGGCGGAAAGCGTTTTTCATCCAGATTCAGCTCCTTGAGCAGATCCTTCAGCAAACGTTCCGTGTCGCGCTCGTCATAGATGGCAAAGGACGGGTCGAAGCCCAGGTGCTGGATCTCCCGGCGCAGAATGCGGCCGCAGGCCGCGTGGAAGGTGGCAATCAGCGGCACCTCGCCGCCGTGCAGCAATCGCCGCACCCGCTCGGACATCTCGCGGGCCGCCTTGTTGGTAAAGGTAACCGCCATGATATGCCAGGGGCGCACCCCGCGGTGATGGATCAGGTGGGCAATGCGGTGGGTGATGACGCGCGTCTTTCCGGAGCCTGCTCCGGCAAGTATCAGCAAAGGGCCTTCGCCGTGGAGCACGGCTTCTGTCTGGGGCGGGTTCAGGTGTCTGGTCAGATCCATCAGCAAGTTTTAGCCCCAGCCATCCATGGCCGTCAAGGCCAAAATAGCGTGACTGATATGGCGTTACCGAATTTGGTGCTGTTCTTGCTGACAGACAGCATGCCGCTTTGCCGGTCAGGGGAGCAAACAGCATAATTGGCTGTATTGCAATACATTGCACCCTGGCACGGGTGCGTTGGCGGAACCGGCAGATATGCCTAAGGTTATGATGGCCTGTCAGTCAGTGACGCATAATTAGATGCAGGCAGTGAAAAAGTGTGTCACTGACGTTAAAACTGTATTATAAACAGATTGACTTACCTGGCCATAATAGCATAGTCTCCCATTGGTAAGACCAATATACCAATCAATACCGTGGCTTGAATACGGATTTACGATAAAGACCAGATGCACTACGATTCCCGCTGTGAATGTTTTCTAAACACTCAGGTTTGAGAACCTGACACCGCCGGTACTGCACGTTCTCAACCGCCAAGGAGAACAAGATGCTCATCGTCGCCTGTATCAAACAGGTCCCCGACACCACGCAGGTCCAGATCGACCCCGTCACCAATACCCTGGTGCGCGAGGGTATCCCCTTCATTGTCAACCCCTACGACACACATGCCCTGGAAGAGTCGCTGCGCCTCAAGGATCGCTTTGGATGCAAGGTTGTGGCGCTGTCCATGGGGCCGCCCAATACGGAAGCCACGCTGCGCAAGGCGCTGGCGCTCGGTGTGGACCGGGCAATCCTGCTGTCCGACCGCTGTTTTGGGGGGCCGACACACTGGCCACCAGTACCGTGCTGGCTGCGGCAATCCGCAAGCTGCACAGCGAAGAGGAAGAGGTCGGGCTGGTGCTGTGCGGTAAACAGACCATTGACGGCGATACGGCTCAGGTGGGGCCGGGCATTGCCAGTCGACTTGGCTACCAGCAGCTGACACTGGTGGACAAGATCGTGGACATCGACCTGTCTGGCAAGAAGCTGCGCGTCAGCCGCAAACTGGAAGGACGTCACGAGCTGGTCGAGTCCCCCATGCCGGCCATGTTGACGGTGGTGCGTGAGTTGAACCGGCCGCGCTACCCACGGGTGCCCATGCGCCTGGCCTCCGCCGAGGCTCAGGTTGAGGTCTGGAATAACCAGACACTCAAGCTGGATGAGCAGAAGATCGGCCTGAAGGGTTCGCCCACCTGGGTCAACAAGATCTTTTCGCCGGAACGGGCCAAGGGTGAAATCCTGGGCGACGGCGTCAATGACCCGCAGGGAACGGCCCGCATGCTGGTAGAACGGCTGGCGGCCAAGGATCTGCTGCCACTCTGATGTCGGTTGGTGTTCAATGCTGTGCAATTACATATTCTCGCCAAGGATAACTACATGAGCCAAACAGCACCCAAACCTAAAAAACCGCGCGGCGTGGCGCAACTGCAGCCGGGCAAATGCATCGCCTGCGGCGCTCGCTGCCAGAGTTCCTGTCCTGTCAACTGCATCGAGATGAACGATGCCGGTGAACCGATCATCGATGCCGCAAAATGCATCGGCTGTCAGAAATGCATCAAGATCTGCCCGGCCGGAGCTATCGAGCTGTACTTTACCCCCGAGGAAAGACATCTGCTGGACGAACTGGCCAAGGCCTCCGGCGGCGCCGAACCTGTCGAGGAAGTGGATCCGGAGGCGGCTGCTCTGTCGGAAAAGCTGGCCCAGTACCGCGGCGTGACCGTGTTTATCGAACAGACCGAAGGTGAGCCGGCCCGGGTTTCCTGGGAGCTGCTGGGCATCGGAGCCCAGCTGGCCGCCTCGCTGGGGGTGGAGCTGAGCGCCCTGGTGATCGGCGAAAACGTGGAGCATATCTGCCAGGAAGCCTTCTGCTACGGCGCAACCAGGGCCTATCTGATCGATGGGCCGGTGTTCAGGCACTATCGCACCGAGGCCTATCAGCAGGCCTGCTGCCATTTCATTGATCGCTACAAGCCGGAGGTGGTGCTGATGGGTGCCACCGGCATGGGACGCGACCTGGCCGGCTCCGTAGCCACGGTGGTGTCCACCGGCCTGACAGCCGACTGCACCGGCCTGGCGATTGATGACAAACGCAACCTGATGCAGACCCGTCCGGCTTTCGGCGGCAACATCATGGCCACGATCATGTGCGACAAGTTCCGGCCCCAGATGGCCACGGTACGGCCCAACGTCATGCCGATGCCGGAGCGGCGTGAAGGCGCCAGCGGTGTGATCGTGCGCGACGACTTTACCGTTGCCGAGGAAAACATACTGACCAAGGTGATCGAGATCATCCGTGATGGCCATGCCCATGACCATGTGGACATCACCGGCGCCGATTTCATCGTCTCTGGCGGGCGCGGCATGATGGCGTCGGAAAACTTTGCCATGCTGGAGGAACTGGCGGATGAGCTGGGCGGCGTGGTCGGAGCGTCCCGCAGCGCGGTGGACGCGGGCTGGATGCCGGTGGATCGCCAGGTGGGACAGACCGGCAAGACCGTGCGCCCCAAGATCTACATCGCCTGCGGCATCAGCGGCGCGATTCAGCATCTGGTCGGCATGCAGGATTCCGACCTGGTGATCGCCATCAACCGTGACCGCAACGCCCCCATCTTCGAAGTGGCCACCTACGGCATTGTCGGCGACCTGTTCCAGGTGGTGCCGGCCTTGACCCAGGCTGTCCGGGAAATGAAAAGGGAAAAGACGGGATCCGTGTCCGGTGACCGTTGACCGTTAATGACAATCACCAACGCGAGTCGCGCCCGTGGTTCGAAACCGATATAAAACAGCCAGCGGAACACGGACACGGACAACGATAATTTCGAGGCCAACATGACACCAAATCCTACGATCTTCACGCCACTTCTGATTGCATCACTCTGCATCTTTGCCTGGGGCTGCTGGCGCCGCTTCAGTCTGCTGACGGTCGGTCAGCCGGAGGACCGCTTTGACAACACCGGCATGCGCATTCATGAAATGCTGCTCTACGCCTTCGGTCAGAAACGGGTATTGTCCCAGCCCTTCGGCATCAACCACTTCATCATCTTCTGGTCGTTCATCATCCTGCTGATCGCCAACGGTGAATTCCTGCTGCACGGCGTATTTCCGTGGATCAGTCTGACCAAGCTGCCGAATGTGATCTATCTGCCGCTGGTGCTGATGCTGGATTTTGTCTCCCTGCTGGCGCTGCTGGCGGTGACTGTCGCGGCTGTGCGCCGGGTTGTCTCGCCCCCCTATCCGGAGGCGCGCACCGGCGAGGCATTTTTCATCCTCTCCCTGATCGCCGTGCTGATGCTGGCTTACTTCGGCATCAATGCCGCCAAAATCAGCCGCCTGTCGGAAAACGTGATGGGGGTGGCCCGGACCTACATGCCCATCTCGACCCTGATGGCCTCGTTTGTCGATCCGGCCGGCGCAAAGGCCTTTCATGACTTCAGCTGGTGGGCCCATGCCATTGCACTGCTGGCATTCATGAACTACCTGCCCTACAGCAAACACATGCATATCATGACCGCCATACCCAACTGTTTTTTCCGCCGTCTGGGCACCCCCAACACCCAGCCGCGGGAAGAATTCGTCAAGGACAACAGCTTCGGTGTCGGTCAGGTAGACCGCTTCACCTGGAAGGACCTGCTGGATTCCTTCTCCTGCACCGAATGCGGACGCTGCCAGCAGGTCTGCCCGGCCAGCATCACCGGCAAGCCGCTCAACCCGCGGGGCATCATCCATGAGATCAAGGTCAATCTGCTGGAAAACGGGCCGCTGATCAAGCAGGGGCAAAAGCCGGATCTGCCGCTGATTGGTGATGGAGGCGAGGGGAGCTGCTCCGAAGACGCCATCTGGTCATGCACCTCCTGCGGGGCCTGCATGGAGGCCTGCCCGGTCTTTATCGAACAGATGCCCAAGATCATCCAGATGCGCCGCCACCTGGTCGAGACCGAAGCCAGATTTCCCGAGGAACTGCTCAACCTGTTTGAAAATATGGAAGGGCGCAGCAACCCGTGGGGCATCGCCCCGTCGGAACGGACCAAGTGGTCAAGCGGCATGGACGTGCGACCGTTTGAAAAGGACAACACCGAATACCTGTTTTATGTCGGCTGCGCCGGTTCGTTCGACGCGCGCAACAAACAGGTCACGGTGGCGCTGGCCCAGCTTCTGGACAAGGCCGGCGTCAGTTGGGGTGTTTTGGGCAAGGACGAAAAATGCTGCGGCGACAGCGCCCGCCGACTGGGCAATGAATATGTCTTTGACCAGATCGCCAGGGAAAACGTGGCCCTGTTCAGGGAACGGGGCGTCCGCAAGGTGATCGCCCAGTGCCCGCACTGCTTCTCGACCCTCAAAAACGACTATCGTCAGTACGGCATTGAACTGGAGGTAATCCACCATTCCGAACTGCTGCGCAACTTGGTGCAGGACGGACGGATCAAGGTCGGCCACCTGGCGGGAGAACTGGGCGCCACAGTCTTCCACGACTCCTGCTACCTGGGGCGGCACAACGACGTCTATGATGCGCCGCGAGAGTTGATCCGGGCCGCAACCGGAGCAGAACCGTCCGAAATGGAGCGTAACCATAACAAGGCCTTCTGCTGCGGCGCCGGTGGCGGCCGCATGTGGATGGAAGAACACCTGGGGGAGCGCATCAACCTGCATCGCGTTCGCGAGGCTCTGGAGCAGAAACCGGACACGGTCTGCGTCTCCTGTCCCTACTGCCTGACCATGTTTGAAGACGGCCTCAAGGATGAGGGGGCGGCCCATGTCAGGGTCAAAGACGTGGCCGAGGTGCTGGCCGAGGCGACGCTACGATAAATAGACTTTCATGAATCTAAAAAAGGCCCGATGCTCCATCGGGCCTTTTTTTGTGTCTCTATGGGAAATGGAGCTGTCGCCGGCCCATCAGAAAATTTCCACAAATTTTTCTTCAAAACTAGTGGTTTTCATGAATAGAAATCCCCCCAGCCAGGTGGTATAAAAGTACGCTTAAAATTTTTAATGTTTCTGCCCTGGCGCATGTTTTGGGCAGCAATGTCCAGACAGCAGCATAACGGCAAGAGGTGATGACATGGTTCACAAGGCAGTTGGCTACGATAATTACGGCAAGTATTTCCCCAATAACCACAAGGTGGTGCTTGTCCGGGAGCAGCCGGGTATCAAACCGATCAATGGCAGCATCGCCTCGATCCACAAGGACACCATCTGCGTTGAGGTGCGGGCCTTGCCGCCGGTGCCCGATCTCAAGGACAACAGCGCACTGACCTATCAGATATTTACAGATTTTGTGGGGATCGAAATGAAGATCACGGCAAAACTGATCAACTTTGCATCGGCAAATACCATGACCTTCAAATTTATCAGCGCGTTGGAAACCGGCAAACCTAAACCGGCTTAGAGTTCAGGCGCGGGAGCATATGTTTTGTTCCTTCCCCTTCAGGGGGAAGGTCAGGATGGGGGCGGGGTTGCTTTTGGCGCAGCCTGCTGATTTCATGTCAATCCCCCCCTCTCCCTAACCCTCTCCCACAAGGGGCGAGGGGATTTTTTCGATTTTTGCAAGGGCCTCAGTCAAAACTTTATCAATCAGGAGCAGACGATGATCCGTAAAATGAAACGCCAGTGGGAACGAGAATACCTGAAAAGACAAGTGCCGGCCATCCTGGCCTGCCTGCTCTACTTCGGTGCCAGCCTGCCCGCCTGGGCCGCCCCCACCGGCGGCGTCATCACTGCCGGCTCCGCCACCATCAGTAGCAGCGGCGTCACCACCACCATCAACCAGGCCAGCAACAAGGCGGCCATCAACTGGCAGAGCTTTGGCATCGCCAAGGGCGAAACAGTCAACTTCGTCCAGCCCTCTGCATCCAGCATCGCCCTCAACCGGGTCATCGGCAGCGACGCCTCCGCCATCTACGGCACCCTCTCCGCCAACGGCCAGGTCTTCCTGATCAACCCCAACGGCATCCTGTTTGCCCCCGGCGCCCAGGTCAACGTCGCCGGCCTGGTCGCCTCCACCCTCAACATCTCCGACAGCGACTTCCTGAACGGCAACTACCGCTTCAGCAAAGACGGCCAAGCCGGCAGCGTCATCAATCAGGGCAATATCACCGCCAGCAACGGCTACGTCGCCTTCCTTGGGCCGCAGGTCAAAAACGAAGGCATCATCGCCGCCAAAGTCATCGGCATGACCGCCGGTGACAAAGTCAGCCTGGACTTCAACGGCGACAACCTGCTCAAACTCACCGTCGACACC